>Ga0099364_10006447_pt1 | contig 17093 bp, 19 predicted proteins | sample TergutTh196P3_FD_73070 | JGI IMG/M metagenome (GOLD analysis project Ga0099364, IMG submission 73070) | Microcerotermes parvus P3 segment gut microbial communities from Pointe-Noire, Republic of the Congo - Th196 P3 | ecosystem: Host-associated > Arthropoda: Insects > Digestive system > Gut ... | reverse complement strand
GTTTTGAGGACAACATTATTCTGGGTATGCTTGCGGATTACAACAAGGACAGCATGCAGGCAAGATCGCATGCGGCAATTCTGATGTCCAGGCAGCCAGTCGAGCAGATAACCTGATTTCTGTATTGGCTTAACCCCTATTTTTCGGGAGAAAACAATGTTTCGCAGGAGTGTGTTGAACGATGCAAATGACTTGCAACTTGCCATTGACTTGATCAGGCATGGCGCACGTTTGCAGCTCTTGGAGCAGGAAACGTCGATCTCACGTGAGCGTCTGATCAAACTGTATATGGAAATCAAGGGTATCTCCCCGCCGAAGGGTATGTTGCCGTTTTCAACGGACTGGTTCATGACGTGGCAGCCCAACATTCACTCTTCGCTTTTTCTTAACATATATCTTTATCTGTTGGAGCACGCCAACATGAAAGGCATAGCTGCCATTCTGAAGGCCTATCGTCTGTATCTTGAGCAGTTGCCGCCGGCAAATGGTGCCGAGGCGGTTCTGTCGATGACACGTGCATGGCGTCTGATCCGTTTTTACGAGAACAGGATGCTGAAAATGCAGTCGTGCACCAGCTGTCGTGGACATTTCATAACACACCCGTATGACCTGCCCAAGCCGTTCGTCTGTGGTCTTTGCAATCCGCCGGCGCGTGCGGGCAAGACCAGGAAGGTTGCTGAAAAAGAATTGAGTGCCGCCTGACTGCAAGTCGGTGGCATCTGATCCGGATTGGCCCGTGGCACGTCAGGAATTCAACAATGAAGGCCGGAATACTGGCCTTTTTGCTTTTTCTGTTCCCGTTCAGGCGCTCCTTGCCCAGATGCTGGCTTTTGTGCTGGCACTCCTGGTGTTCGAGCTTTCTCACAGGCTGTTTGCCTTGTCTTTGAACATTCTGGTTCTGGGGCTTATCCAGGGAGTGTTTGCTGCGCTCATTTCGTACTGGCGCAGAATGCGTCTCTGGTGGTTGCCGATCCAGTTTGTCCTTCCTTCGGCCACGCTGTTTTTTCTTGCCTTACAGATTTCGCCGACCTGGTATCTTTTCGTTTTTCTGATTCTGCTGATGGTGTTCTGGGGAGCCATTTTCAGTCGGGTTCCTTTGTATCTTTCGGGGACTCAGGTCTGGGATGAGGTTCTCGGGCTGATTCCGCAGAAGGAGGGGCTGAAAATTCTGGATGTGGGAAGTGGTATTGGTGGTCCGGCGTTGTATTTTGCAAAAAAGCGTCCGGATATGCTGGTCCATGGTGTCGAGATTTCTCCTTTTCTGTGGCTGGTCAGCTGTCTCAGAAGGGCCGTGACCAGAAGTTCTGCCCGTTTTTTTCTCAGGAACTACCAGAACATGCATTTTGGCAAATATGATGTTGTTTTTGCCTATCTGTCTCCTGTAGTCATGGATGATTTGTGGGTGAAAGCTAAAAAGGAGATGAAGCGCGGTAGTCTGTTTCTGAGCTTTGAATTTGTTGTGGAGGATGTTGAGCCGCAGATCCGGATGGAAATTGGAAAAAAAATCCTCTTTGGCTGGCGTATCTGAATGTGTGTCGTGATCGCGACATAAACGTGGCAAGGAATCTGAAGAGCAAGGCCGCAAGTTGTCGGTTACAGCCTGTGAAAGCGGGAGCGCTGGTCCTGGGCAGTAATGCTCCGGGCGAAACCTGCGTCGCTGAAGCAGGAAATCAACAGCAGCTCTTCGCAGACTGGAATGGATCCGAGTGGGTCTGCGCCGGGTAGATAGAGCGGCGGGGACCGGATACCGACCGGGTCTTGCAGGCATCTGCACAGACCTGTATTTTTTCTGCAAATTTTATCTGGAAAATGTTTGACAGCGTTGCAGCATGCTAGTAAAATTCATTTTTTTCTGCATTAATTCCTACAATACCTATGGGAATAGTGTGAAAAAAATGAGTGTGAAATATCATCAACGAAAAAGCTTCGTGCAGCAGTGTAGGGCGTGTGGTTTTTTTAGCTGATGACGTTTTTTTTAATCCCTTGAATAAATAGAGAAAACCTGAATGAAAAATGTTGTCAGAATTTTGTTTGGCCTTCTTCTGGCAGTTGTCCTGGGCAAGAGCGTATTGGCGCAGGCGCTCCAGAAGATTGTCATTGCGGATACACCTACTACGCACCATCTGAATCTTTATGTTGCAAAGGAAAAGGGTATCTTCGAAAAACATGGGCTGGATGTTCAGATCAATGAAGTCCAGAGTGCTGCAGCGCAGCGTGACCTCGTAATATCCCGTCGGGCCGATGGCTACTGGGCATGTCCCACCGCAGTCATGGGAGCCATCGGAAATGGTGCGCCAATCGAGTTTGTCGCGCAGGTCAAAAGACCCTGTACATCAGTTCTGATGGTTCCGCAGAAGTCGGATATCAGGACATTGAAGGATCTTGATGGAAAAACCATCGGCGGTCTTGGCCCGGGTTGCTGTGCCGTAATCTACATTCAGAAACTGGCAGAGCGTGTGGGTGCGAGGTTCAATCTGGTCAATATGGCGGGCGGACCGGCAATAGCTGCTCTTGAAGCCGGGCAGGTTGCAGGCATTATAGTAGAAGAGCCACATGCCAGTATTGCCGAGTTGAGAGGTTACAAGACTCTTTTCAGAAATGAGATGAAAGACAGCGTCTGCCGTACGGTTCAGTTTCACCGTGATTTTGTCAAAGCCAATCCGCAGGCTGTCATAAACCTGGTTGCGGCACTTGATGAAGCAAATGCACTGATCAATGCCAATCCGAAGGCAGCTGATATTGTGGATATTGCGGTGAAATACACCCGCACACCAAAGGAAGCCATTCTGCACGGAAACGACCGCCTCAGATTCACAACAAAGCTGGATGAGGAAAAGCATAAGGAACTGGCCGCGTTTCTTGTGAAGATCGGCATTATCAGGCGCAATATTGTGCCGGAGTCTTTTGCTCCCGAGATGAAAGGCATAACCTGGTAAGGTCCCCGACATCATGGCTGGTTTTCCAGCCGTGATGTCTCCAGTTGCCTTTTTGTGACAGAAGACGATGAGGCCCCATTCATAAAGGAATATCCGTGATTTTCTACAGATTGCGAACCGAGCTTGTTTTTTTTCTGAAAAACGCGTTTGGAAATGTTTTCACACTGGCTTTTGCAAAGGTTGCGGTACCCGTCCTTATCATCTGGGAAATCCTTCCGCGGACCGGTTTTGTTCCAGGTGGCCTGATTCCGCCACCAAGTGTTGTTGCCGTCAGTTTCTGGGAGCTGCTTACCCGCTTCGGTCTTATGGGTCATATCAGTATCAGCCTGTTCCGTTTTGTTGCAGGTTTTCTGATTGCCGTGGCAGTGGCGGTACCAGTCGGGCTTATGATGGGATGGAGTATGCTTGTCAGGAAGCACGCACTTCCTTTTGTGCAGTTACTGTCACCCATTCCGCCACCTGCCTGGGTGCCACTTACCATCGTGGTACTGGGCATCGGATACAGCATGCAGATTTTTATTGTTTTTCTGGGCGTTTTTTATCCTGTCCTGCTCAACACCTACACTGCAACGCGGGACACGAACAGGCGGTACATCAATGCGGCAAGGCTTTTTGGTGCCAGTGAACTGACCATTTTAAGGCAGGTCGTGATTCCTTCGTCCATCTCTTCAATACTGATGGGGATGAAAATAGGCACGGCAATGGGGATAGTCTGTGTTGTCATTGCCGAGCTGTTCGGAGCCAGTAGCGGTCTTGGATGGCTGCTTTCGGAGTCCAAGGATTTTTACCGGATCGATCGTATGATCGTATCAATGGTCATACTCGGTTCAATAGGCTGGTTCATGATTGAACTGCTCAAATATCTGGAAGCCCGCTTTTCCGGCTGGAAAGCAGGCGAAGTAAGTGGTTAAGGTTATGTCATTTATCAGGATAGAGAACATAAGCAAGTTTTTTTCAGCCATGGTCAATAATGAGGCTGAAGGGATGCCTGCGCTTGCCGGAATCAGTCTGGACATCAGAGAAGGTGAATTCATCAGCATCGTTGGCCCCAGTGGCTGTGGCAAAAGTACCATTCTGGAAATGATTGCAGGGCTGCAATTGCCCACGGAAGGCCAGGTCATTATCAACGGGGAGGTTGTCAGGGAAGCACCACCCAGGAACCGGGAAGCACTGAAGGCATACGAAAAAAAGTTTTTTTTGCGATCACCGGTTCACAACGATTTCTTCAGAAACCGGCAACGCTTTGATATTGCCATGGTATTCCAGGATCACTCCATTTATCCCTGGAAAACATCCATTGAAAATATCATTTTTGCTTTGAAACTGAAAAATGTGCAGAAAGAAAGTCTGATTCCCCAGGCAGAGCAGGCACTGGCCATGGTTGGCCTGAAAGGTTTTGAAAACAGATATCCCTACCAGTTGTCCGGAGGGATGCGGCAGCGTGTTGCGCTGGCCAGAGCGCTTGCTGTCAGGCCCCGCATCCTCCTTATGGATGAACCGTTCGGTCTGCTTGATACCTTCACCAGGGAACGTCTGCAGGATGATCTGATGGCAATCTGGCAGCGCACGGCACTGACAGTTGTTTATGTCACACATGATATAGATGAGGCCGTCTATCTCTCGGAAAGGATTGTGCTGATGAATGCGCGTCCTGGAGTTATCCGGAATATTGTTGAAGTCAGGCTTGACAGACCCCGCAGGCGACTGGAGTCCGCGTTTACCGATATCTGCAACAATATCCGGCTTATTTTCAGGAGCGAGATGCGGGGTGAGTATACCCACGGTGTGATCTGAGTTGTTTTTGTCAGTCAGTACCGGAAACTGAATGAATTGTGTTGCTGTCGTCCGTGTTTGTCGCTTCAGGCGCATCTTTTGCGGATCCGGATGCCAGGAATTGAATAAACCAGTCAGGTAGTAATGGAAATGAACGTCATTTTTGAAAACATCATCCAGACCGTAGGCCGGACTCCGCTGGTCAGGCTCAACCGTGTGACAGAAGCCTTGCAGGCAACGGTACTGGTCAAGCTCGAGCAGTTCAATCCGCTCTCCAGTGTCAAGGACCGTATCGGGGTTGCAATGATCGAAGCTGCGGAGCAGGAGGGGCGGATAAGCCCGGGCACTTCTGTCATAATTGAGTCGACGTCAGGCAATACCGGTATTGCGCTGGCATTTGTCTGTGCTGCAAAAGGATATCGGCTGATTCTGACCATGCCTGAAACCATGAGCCTGGAGCGGCGCAAGCTTGTCAGGGCTTTTGGGGCTGAAATTGTACTGACTCCGGGAAATAAAGGCATGACTGGTGCAGTAGAGAAGGCACAGGAACTGGCAAGGAGAATACCCCATTCCTTTATTCCGCAGCAATTTGACAATCCTTCCAACCCGGCCATACATGTGGCCACAACTGCCGAAGAAATATGGAGTGCTACAGAAGGGCAGGTGGATATTTTTGTCTGTGGTGTCGGAACGGGGGGCACGATTACCGGAGTGGGGCAGGTTCTGAAAGAAAGAAAGCCGGAAACAGTTGTTGTTGCCGTTGAACCTGCGGACTCACCTGTTCTTTCCGGCGAGCGGCCAGGAGCGCACAGGATCCAGGGAATCGGGGCCGGTTTTGTTCCGAAAATCCTCAGGCTTGACCTTGTTGACGAGATTGTCCGTGTTGAAGATATGGATGCCGGCAACATGGCGAGAATGCTGGCACGCAAGGAAGGCATACTTGTCGGTATTTCAGCGGGTGCTGCTGCACATGTTGCCTGTCAGCTCGCAGGGCGTTCTGAAAACAGTGGCAAAGTGATTGTTGCACTTTTGCCGGACAGTGGGGAGCGTTACCTGTCTACATGGCTTTATGACGGGTTGTTCTCCGAAGAAGATTATGTTGCTGAACCATAAGCTTTCGAACTGACTGGAAAAAGACCCGCGTGTGTCACCTGCCGGAAGAAGGCTTCGACTTTTCGGGATACAGTTTCGAACCAGTGCACTCTCCGCCAAAGAATGGACACCTCCATACCGGAGCGTGTCCATCAGGAAAGAGGGGCAAAAGGATGAAAGAAGCAATACACGAAGAAACTGCCACACAGAAGGGGGTGGTGAAGCTTTCGCGCAGAAACTGCCGCTCCACACTCCAGTTCCACACCAGGAGTCTGTCGGAGCGAGTGCACAAAGGCAACAAAATCATGCAATAATCGCCATTACTCTGGATAAAAGCGCAGTAAAAAGCCACCATTTTCTGTGTAAATGCACAGGTTTTCGTGTTTTATGGTTTGCGCTCTGACTGGAAATATTCCGGTTCTCTGGTTTTTTTCCTCAAAAAGCCTCCCCCCGCAAGGGGAAAAATTTACTGAAGATAAAACGCGTGACTGTACTATCCGGGTTCGCTGGCACTTCTGTCATCGGAGCCTCCGGTGGAGACCCCGTCCTTCAGGGCGGGGAGGAAACCGGAGAATCTTCGCGTACCATTGTCAATACCCTGGAACTTAAGCTGGGTGCTTTCTTGAGTCATAATTGTTTTCCACCTGGTCGCTTTTCGCTTTGTGTCAAAAGCGTTCTGCCCGCTTCGAGCAGGAGCAGCTTTTTGTGATTTGCCGACGCATGCACTTTCGTCCCGTCCACCCGTCCGAGAAGAAAATAACCCGAAGCTCGTCTTCCAAAAATGAAGCGCTCCTGGTTTTCGAACTTCACTTTGTCGAAAAGCCTGAAGCCCAGCACCAGACGGGGAGCTTTGTTTGCCTTACGACGCCCGCCCTTGAGCAGATTCGCCTTGTGCAGACTCCGGTTGTTTTTCCGAACAAACCTCTGCACATAAAGCAACTCACTTCTCCGGGCATCCATGTTGCCTAAAATACAGAATGCATCGTTTGCGTGGCCTTTGGGAAGCCCGGCTTTGATCCTGGCAGCCTTGGTCATATAGCCATAAGTAAGCGACACATCAGCATATTGAGCCTTGAGTCGCTCATACAGGCTCCATCGCATGATGCCCATGAACGCAGCATCCCGGAAAGACTGACCGCGTTTTACCTTGAGTTCAATTTCGCCTTTGTGATGCGCGTCATGACACGTGACACAGAGCGTTATCAGGTTGTTGGGCGCATCCCCTCCGGTTTGACGGCTTTCGATGTGATGTACTGTCAGCACTTTGTTGCGGGTTTTACCGAAGCAATGCCGACACTTGTGGCCGTCCCGGAACAAAACGTATTCACGCACATTCCAGAAGCCTGACTGCTCACCCTGTTGATATTGCTCGCCTTCAATTTCGGGATTTTTTATCTTCTGAATGTCGAAGGAAGCCACCTCAACAACCGTCCCTACCTCTCAGGACTTTTAACCACAGACGGCATTGCCAGGAGCTTGTGGAGCACGCCTGGGTGCCATGACCATAACAACGTAGCGCCGCTGCTATGCAGCTTTGCTTGGACTAATCAACCAGAGCCTTTTCAAGCTCCTCCCTTTAGGGAGGGGTAGTTGACCCTTATCTTGTCCCCTCAATGGTATGTAGCAAGCTGACCAATATTTCAGGAATGTCTGATTCAGGAGCAAATTTGGCATCTCCATAGATGCGACCATCTGGGCCTGTTCCACCCCATGCAATATGCCCGTCACAGTCAACTCCTATAACCAGATGATATCCACGCTGATGCCATATCATTGCAATATCGCCATTTGGCTCCGGAACAAGCTCCGGATAGGAAATCCCTTTGGGCAGCTTTTTGAGGAACCGGTAAGCATAACCTGCAGATAACCGGTCAACTGACTTTGCATCATATCCGTTCCAATCGGGCATCGAACATTCTCTCAGTATTTCTTCAAGCTCCCGTTTTAGCCGAAGCAAATCCGGGAATCTGGTAATAGTCCTGGAGAAAGATTCCTGGATTTGCTCGATTCGGTCACTTACTACAACTTTTCCTGAAGTACTCACAGTTACGCCCTCCTTTTGTAATGTTGGTAACGCCCAGGATGGAGGTGTGCTGACACGTCGGGATTGCGAAACACTTGTGGCCCAAACAGCTGTACTCATGAAAACATCTCCTCAGCTTTTGGTAAACTGGCAAAGAAAATCTGATTCTTGAAATTACGCAGGCGATTGAGAGTGCCAGCTGTCGCAAGATACTCGCGAGGATTGGCAATGCCTGTCTTTGAATGGGTGTCGATATCCATGATGACGTCAAGGTCTTTCTGATTTTCCGTTAACCTGTCGTCTGCAAAACGGTTGTACATAACCCTCAACATGACAGAGTGCTGCTTCTGGTACTGGTCAATGACGTCCGGATTCTCTTTTGTCGCACGGTACCTGATCCTGAGGGTTTTCATTTTGCGGCTCTTTCCTGATTTTGTTCAATATCCTGCTGCTTGAGCATCCCGGGCAGAATAGCACACTATTTTCGTCGGGCAATACGCAAATCTCAACTCAATTTCAATACGATCTGGAGCAAACTCTCCTCTTTCTCAAAATGTAATAAAACAGGAAATCAGGGGTGCAAGGCAGCCTTGACTATCCAGAACAAACGGAAATGCTTATTGCACGCTCGATGTTATGCACCATTTTTAAACAAAAAGTCGTTTATAATACAGTTGACGCATTAATTTGTTTGGGTAATTTGCTTTTTTCAGGCAAAATAACAGTAAAAACTGCTGACGAAAAAAGCGGTAGATGGCATGTTGCTCCAGTTGGTGGTTTTTTCATGCGAAATGGCAGTACAATAGGTGTGACCCCGTGTCTGGCGATTTCAATGCCATGCACCCGATTTTGTGTCGGACGAACCGTGCTGTGCCAGGACTTCCTGGAGCACAAAAAGAAGTTCGCAGTTCCGTTTTTTGCAACCGGTGGCGGGATCGTTTTTTTTCGATTCACCTGCATTTTGTTTCATCCTTTGTCTGAAGGAGTAGAAGGTTGTTAGTAATTGTCGGGTACATAGTTGTTCTTGCCAGCGTATTCGGTGGGTATACGATGGCCGGTGGCCATGTTGCCGCGATCTGGCAGCCGGCCGAACTCGTGATTATCGCAGGTGCGGCGCTGGGCGCTTTCATTGCATCCAACGGCACCAAACAGTTCAAGGCATCCCTGAGAGCCCTTCCATCAGTACTGAAGGGTTCCAAGTACACAAAGGAACTTTACCTTGAACTGCTGTCGATGCTGTCTGAAGTGCTGATGAAGGTCAGGAAGGAAGGTCTGATGTCCATTGAAGGTGATGTGGACTATCCCGAGCAGAGTCCGATTTTTTCCAAGTATCCTTCCATTCTGTCGGATCATCACGTGATGGAATTCATCACGGATTATCTGCGTCTTATGGTATCCGGCAATATGGATGCCTTCCAGATTGAAAGCCTGATGGATAATGAAATCGAGACACATCATCAGGAGGGACACATTCCCGTTCATGGAATTGCGAGAGTTGCAGATGGTTTGCCTGCCTTTGGTATTGTTGCGGCGGTTATGGGTGTTGTGCATACGATGGAATCCGTACACCTGCCACCCGCCGAGCTGGGACTGCTGATTGCTGCAGCGCTTGTCGGTACCTTTCTCGGTATTTTGCTGTCATACGGGTTCGTCGGACCAATTGCAAGTGCGCTGGAGCAGAAACTCACTGAATCGAGCAAAATGCTGGAGTGTGTTAAAGTAACGCTTCTGGCAAGTCTGAACGGGTATGCGCCGCAGCTTGCAGTCGAATTTGGTCGTAAAGTCCTGTTTTCGACAGAGCGCCCGACATTCATGGAGCTGGAAGATCATATCAAGCAGACCCGTTCACGCTAGGAACATTTTTTTTAAGGACAGACAGTGTCAGACGATTTGCGCCCGATTATTGTCAAGCGAGTCAAGAAAGTTGAAGGCGGGGGCCATGGCGGAGTCTGGAAAATTGCACTTGCTGACTTCATGACGGCAATGATGGCGTTCTTCCTCTTGATGTGGCTGCTTGCTTCGGTCAGCAAAGCGGATCTGAAAGGGATTTCCGAATTTTTTGCAACCCCGATCCAGGTTGCCATGAGTGGTGGAAGAACGATAGGTGATGCCAGTAGCGTCATACAGGGAGGAGGTACCGATCTGTCCCGATCGCAAGGGCAGGTCACGAGAGGAACTCCGGAAGGCGGACTGAGAAGCCGGCCACTGGATCTTGGCGCAGCAAAAGCGGAACTTGAAAGACTGGAGACAGAAAGATTCGGTCAGCTCAAGGCCAGGATTGAGTCAGCAATTGAAGCGCATCAGGTTTTGAGGATGTTCAGGAACCAGCTGCTTCTGGACCTTTCAAATGAAGGTCTGCGGATCCAGATTGTGGATGAGCAGAATCGCCCGATGTTTGCCCTGGCAAGTGCCGAACTGCAGCAGTACACGCGCGAAATTCTGTATCAGATCGGTCTGGTACTGAACGACGTGCCCAACAAAATCAGCCTGTCGGGTCACACGGATTCGAAGCCCTTCAGTGGCGGAGAACGCGGGTACAGTAACTGGGAACTTTCTACTGACCGCGCCAATTCTGCCCGCAGGGCCCTGATGGCGGGGGGTATGGAAGACAATAAAGTGGTCCGGGTTATTGGTCTGGCCGATTCGGTCCTGATGGACAAGGAGAATTCGGAAAACCCGATCAATCGCAGAATCAGCATTGTTGTGATGAACAAGAAGGCTGAGGATGCACTTTTGAAGGATGATGGCACACTGGATGCCACAACAACAACCGAGATCAGGGAAGAGTTGATGCGACGCTGACAGATAAGCGAAGCTTGCTGGTTCAGTATCGGTTCACTCAGGTTGTTGCGTCGAAATGGGCGGGTATGGTTTTACTCTGCGCATTCCTGGAAAAAGTCGCAGTCATTATCATAATAGCAGTGACTGATTCAGTTTCATAGAAGAGTGCTCATGACAGTCAAATTGAGTTTTGGAGTCGAATTGCAGGAACTGTTGCAAGGCGTTGTCGGCAGCAGTAATGATTGCCTGTCCGAAATGGAAAGCGATCTGTTGCAGGTAAATCTCCTGCTGATGGAAGCGATAAACAAACTGGGCGATAATGTTATGGAAATCGGTCAGGGGATGAGTATCCAGCAGCAGATTATTGACCAGCTGACCAAAACGGGTGCCTGTTCGCCTTTTGTGTCGGGAAGATTTGATGAACTGAGGCAGTCAGTGGATGGAAATGTCGCTTCAGTCATCATTGCCATGCAGTTCCAGGACATAACGAGCCAGCTGCTTGACAGGGTTCTTTCCAGAGTGCGGTGTCTGCAGGAGATGCTGGAAGACATAGACAGGCTCGCAGCAGGCGTATCCGGTGCGGACAATGAAGATGATGTAATGGCCCTGATCCGGACAGTGGGGCTGGAAAGTCTCAATAAACGCAAAGATCTGAATGCATCACGGGTCAGAAGCGTCATGCAGGAACACATGGAATCGGGGAGTATAGATCTTTTCTGATTTTTTGTCCGGTTTCCGGATGTCGGCAGCAGTTTGAAGAAAGTATTTTCGGTCAGGTTGCATTTTAAAAATAGCGTAACAGAAATATTCAGGAGTGAAAATGTCCAAGACGATTCTTGCTGTCGATGACTCTGGCTCTCTACGGCAGATGGTTGTGTTTACACTGAAGTCAGTGGGGTACCAGGTGACAGAAGCTGTCGATGGGCAGGAAGCCCTTGGTCTTGCCAAAAGGCAGGCTTTTGACCTGGTTCTGACAGACCAGAACATGCCAAAAATGGACGGGCTGACGCTTATTCGATCATTGAGGGCACTGCCTCAGTACCAGGGTGTGCCGATCATTATGTTGACAACCGAGTCAGGTGAGGAAATGAAAGCGCTTGGTCGTGCAGCCGGAGCAAATGGCTGGATGGTCAAGCCGTTTGATCCCAAGCGTCTGGTGGATGTGGTCAAAAAAGTGCTTGGTTGACGCTGTGGGTCAGGATTGCCGGTTGATATGAAGCAGGACAGGGTGTCTCGCCGGAAAGTCCGGGACCCTGGACCGCGTGTCGCCGTCGTGTTTGTCGAAAGCGTCTGCCAGTCAGACAGGCAGAGTGCAGATTACCATGTGTACCAGAAAGTTCAGTGTGGGTGCCCAGTATGCGAAGACCAGTTAGCCAGATGACGATTTTTCTGTCTTTCTTAACGGACCTGTGAGGAGTTGATTATGCATGTCGATATGAATCAATTCTTTCAGGTCTTTTTTGATGAGACAGAAGAGTTGCTGGCCGAAAAAGAGAAGCTGCTTCTTGAGGTTGATCTGGATGATCCGGATCCCGAAGATATTGATGCGATCTTCAGGGCAGCGCACTCCATCAAGGGTGGTGCATCGACCTTCGGTTTTGCGGATATGGCCGAAGTTACCCATGTAATGGAAACACTCCTGGATGAAATCCGGACAGGTCGCAAGCACCTGACAGACGAGCTTGTTGATGTCTTTCTGATGGCCAAGGATGTCCTCAAGATGTTGCGTGACGGGCACAAGTACGGAACCGAAGTGGATGCAGAAGCGCAACATGAGGTGATGGAGCGTCTGGAAGCACTGGCGCAGGAATCCGGTCAGCCCGCCGGGCATATCAGCAGCCCCAGCCCGAAACAGAAGTCTGCACCCAAAAAACCCCTGACCAGTTATGAGATCTCGTTGCCCGTGCTGGAGCCGGAGCAGATTGATGTGCTTGCGGAAGAGATCGAAACACTGGGTGAAGTGGAAAAGGAAATTGCAGCTGACGGAAGCGCTGTTATAAAGCTGGTATCTGAAGCATCCCAGGACGATGTGATGTCGATCGTGCTGTTTATGTTCGAGCCGGATGAGGTAAGCGTTGTCGGGACACTTCTGTCTGCGCCCGATGAGGAGGAGGACGAGCTCACGGACGACGAGCGGGGGTATGGTTTTTTTGACAATTTCGTTCTGCCTGGTCAGGCGGAAGCAGAGGCTGCGGAAACCAAAAAGAAAGAAGCCAAAGACGAATCACGTGCAAGGAGAGCCGCCAGGGCTCCGTCCTCGTCGATGGGTACCTCTTCCATGCGCGTTGGTGTTGACAAGGTGGACCAGCTGATCAATCTGGTAGGTGAACTGGTTATTACCCAGGCGATGCTGCAGCAGCAGACCAGCCATCTTGATCCGATGGTAAACCAGCGTCTGCTCGACAGTATCAGTCAGCTTTCCCGCAATTCCCGTGATCTGCAGCAGGCAGTCATGTCGATGCGCATGATGCCTATGGAGTATGTGTTTTCCCGTTTCCCGCGCATGGTTCATGACCTTGCAGCCAAACTGGGCAAAAGGGTCGAGATAGTCACATCGGGTGCCGCAACGGAACTCGACAAGGGGCTGATTGAGCGTATTATTGATCCTTTGACCCATCTTGTGCGTAACAGTGTTGATCATGGTGTCGAGATGCCGGAAGTCAGGCAGGCCAGCGGAAAGAGCGAAACAGGAAAACTCTTTCTTTCGGCATCGCATCAGGGTGGCAACATTCTGATTGAGGTCAGTGATGATGGTGCCGGACTGAACCGGGAGAGGATCCTTCAGAAGGCGGCAAGCAGCGGTTTGCCTGTGTCGGATACCATGACGGATTCCGAGGTATGGAATCTGATTTTTGCGCCCGGTTTTTCGACGGCGGAGGTTGTCACGGATGTGTCCGGGCGCGGTGTCGGTATGGATGTTGTCAAGCGCAACATTACCGAGATGGGTGGATATGTTGATATTCGCTCGTCAAAGGGGATGGGTACCTCCCTGTCGGTTTACCTGCCGCTGACGCTGGCGATTCTGGATGGCATGTCGGTCAGAACCGGAGACGAAATCTATATTCTGCCGCTGGGGTATGTAGTCGAATCCCTGCAGCCGCTTGAGAGTGATATCAAGGAAGTCAGAGGCCAGGGCAAAGTGATCAAGGTGCGTGGAGAATATCTCACCTTCGCGTCCATGGCTGATATTTTTAACGTGATACCCCATGCGAAAACTCCTTCGGAGGGCATTGTTGTCATTATGGAAGCAGATGGTATCCGGGCGGCGTTTCTGGTTGATGAACTGGTAGGTCAGCAGCAGGTTGTTGTCAAGAATCTGGAAACCAATTACCGCAAAGTAGCGAACATATCCGGTGCCACGATTATGGGAGATGGTGATGTGGCGCTTATTGTAGATGTATCCGGTATGTTGCGTGCGATGCAGACTTCCTTTGATATGGGCAGTTTTTAGGGAGGTGCACCTGTCGGATTGCAGGGTAAACCCGGGTTCTGCCGTGCGGAGCAGTCGGGGAAAACAGTTTTTTTTTGCGGTGATGAAGTGCTCCTGTGCATCGTTTTTCCTTTCAGGGTAAAATAGCCGGACATGCGTTGATGGCAGCGGGAATACGGCAGCTGGCAGTGAGCGTACACTGTACCGGATGCGAAAGTAATTCCACTGGTTATGGCTCTGGCGGTGGAGCAGCTGACAGAGAAAAGGCTTGATTTCCGTGCATCAGCTGGGTTATTCTAGAGGAGACCCTGTGTGCTTCAGAGTTGAATGGATCAGTACTTCCATTGCGAGGCTGTCTCGCGTTTATTTTTTATCCCTCTTCATTCATGGAGTTATTCAGTTTTTTGCAGTTTTCAAGGTCGGATGATTCACCAGGCGTTGCATCTGGCATTACATGGGCTACGGGAGTGAGATATGGCAAAGATCAAAGTTCTGATTGTTGATGATTCAGCGCTGATTCGCGGCGTTATGAAAGAAATTGTGAGCAGTCAGCCTGACATGGAAGTGGTCGGAATTGCGCCGGATCCGATTATTGCGCGCGATCTGATCAGGCAGTCCAATCCGGATGTGATCACACTGGATGTTGAAATGCCGAAAATGGATGGTCTCGATTTTCTGGAAAGGCTGATGCGGCTTCGTCCGATTCCGGTGGTGATGGTTTCATCACTGACCGAAAAAGGTTCTGAAATTACCTTGCGGGCGCTGGAGCTGGGGGCTATCGATTTTGTGACCAAGCCCAAGATTTCCATACAGACCGGCATGATGGAATATGCGAGCATGATTGCGGAAAAAATCCGGGTCGCTGCAAAAGCAAAAGTGCGCATGCAGCCCAGGGCTGCTCCGCCTCCTGCGCCCATCAGAACGACGATGATCAGTTCGGAAAAGCTGATCATTATTGGAGCGTCCACTGGCGGTACGGAGGCGATCAAGGACTTTCTGATGCAGATGCCACCGGATGCGCCGGGCATTCTGATCGTGCAGCATATGCCTGAAGGATTCACTGCATCCTTTGCCCAGCGCCTCAACGGTCTGTGCAGAATCTCGGTCGTCGAGTCCAAGGGAGGCGAGCGGGTACTGCCGGGTCATGCCTATCTGGCACCGGGACATTCGCACCTGCTCCTGAAAAGAAGCGGTGCCAATTACATGACAAACCTGGACAACGGTCCACCGGTCAGTCTGCACCGTCCGTCAGTAGATGTTCTGTTCCGTTCGGCGGCCAAGGCGGCGGGACCGAATGCAGTCGGCGTGATTCTGACGGGTATGGGTAAGGATGGAGCCCTGGGAATGAAAGAAATGCGCGATGCTGGTTCACATAACTTCGCCCAGGATGAAGCCAGTTGCGTTGTATACGGTATGCCACGCGAGGCAGTGCTTGCCGGTGGAGTGCATGAGCAGGCACATCTGAGAGAATTGCCACGCATGGCGCTGGAATTTCTGGCAAAGGATTCCTCACGTTCCTTGCGTGTCTGACCGGATCCGGGTTGCCGCGAAAGTTCCTGTTCCTGTTTGTGCAGCGTGAAGGCCAGCTGTCTGTCGCAGCCTGTCCGGGCTCCGGATGGTCGGGACAGTGTGTGGCCAGGTCGGGACTTCAGGGCAGGACCTGGTGATGTGACTGTATCCAGGCTTCGGCAGTTTTGAAATCCGGAAGGGACAGGATGCTGATTTCAGATGATTTTATCTGATACTGCCTTCTCTGGACGACAGCATTTCTGCCGGAAAAGGTCGAATCCTCAAATAAGGTTACTTTTACACGTCTTTTCTTGCTTTTAGCTACGTAAAAATCAGTTTATTATTGATTTGTAGAAAAGTTTTTCGCGGTCCCTGATGCAGAAAGCCGCACTCAAATGACGGGTCCGGGCGCTGCTGCAGGCGATGTGTTACCAGGAGTTCCCGTAAATCGGCATGTTACAATTTCATGCTGTCGGGAGATGGTCCGGATAATGTCGGTACCCAGGCAGTTTTTACGAGAGCTGTGCTCCTGACCAATGACGTTTTTTGACTGTATGATGTGTCGGATATTGTTTTTTTCAGTACAAGCGTAAATGTCAATGCTTGTGGTAATTCAAGAATCCTGTAATATACTTGCAGATCGATTATTTTCACAACAACCTGTAGGAAGAAGATGGCTGCTGATCCAAAGACAAAGTTTCTGGTTGTAGATGATTTCTCGACGATGCGTCGCATCGTCCGCAACCTGCTGAAGGAGCTCGGCTATACCAATGTGGATGAGGCCGAAGATGGCGTTCAGGCGCTTGTTAAGCTAAGGAGTGACAAGTACGATTTCGTGGTTTCTGACTGGAACATGCCCAACATGGATGGGCTGACCATGTTAAAGCAGATACGGTCCGATGAAATTCTGTCAAAACTGCCTGTTTTGATGGTGACGGCCGAGGCCAAGAAAGAAAACATCATTGAGGCGGCGAAAGCTGGTGCAAGCGGTTATGTGGTCAAACCGTTTACTGCTGCTACTCTTGAGGAGAAACTCTCCAAAATTTTCGAGAAAATGCCGCCCAAAGCGTAAGGAGCAGGGTGCAGCACATGCGCTGACTTGCGACTGACACGGACACAGGAAAGGGTAGGCTTTGCCATGCTGGCAGGCCTCCTTTTTTTTGTGCAGGGGGCACAGACAGGCGTATCTTCCAGGTTCAAAAATCGCTTCAAAAAACAATGCTCCAGCCGACAAATCTGCTCTGGCTTCCAGAAAGCGCCCTGGCTGTTGTAAATTTCAAACAAAAGTGACTCTCGTGACGACGGAGTCCTTTTTTTTTTGCCCTGCCTTCGTACGTCCCTGAACGCGGACATAAGGCACGGATTTTATGCGCCTGTCCGGGGTGCGCGAGATGACTTTCAGGGTACGGATAGTACACGGCTGCCATGCGGGCTTTGGCCAGGCAAATTTATTCTTTGCATTTATTTCCATGAAATCAAAGCGCTGCACTGCCTCTTGCGGTCTGTAACACCGTGCTGAAATGCTTTTTTGGCGTGATTTGAATACAGG
>Ga0099364_10006446_pt1 | contig 17096 bp, 15 predicted proteins | sample TergutTh196P3_FD_73070 | JGI IMG/M metagenome (GOLD analysis project Ga0099364, IMG submission 73070) | Microcerotermes parvus P3 segment gut microbial communities from Pointe-Noire, Republic of the Congo - Th196 P3 | ecosystem: Host-associated > Arthropoda: Insects > Digestive system > Gut ... | reverse complement strand
AATGGACAGCTTGATGATGCGATATAATAGCCTCACAAATGAAAGGAGGGAAGGCTAAGCCTTCAGGTACTTTTATTTGTGAGGCAACGAAGACCATTTCGAGTACATTTTATTTTGAGGCAATTCGTATGTCTCACGGCGGATCAGTTGTGTCGTTTTGACTGTGTGATACTTGACGAGCTCGGTTATCTGCCGTTTTTCAAGAGCGTAGGTCAGTTGTTGTTTCACGCGTTGTCGAAGCTGTACGAGACAACGTCGGTGGTATTGACGACGAATCTGTCATTCGGAGAATGGCCGCATGTATTTCACGACGGAAAGATGACAACGGCGCTTCTGGATCGCCTCACGCACCAATGCGAGATTATAGAGACCGGCAACAACAGCTATCGCCTGCATCAACAACAAAATCGAAGGGAGGGAGGATTTAAAAAGTCTTAAAATAGAGCGTAATTTTTTTCGCCCAAAGTGGCCTACTTTTCGACGCCGATACTGGCGACTTTTACATGCCTATTGATAATTTTCGCTAATCCATGTATCCAAAATATAACCTAATTATGATAAAAATACGCTAAATGCCTTTCGCGCATCTTCTATCATATTATACAAATATACATTTACGAAGTGTTTTATGGGAGAAGGCAGTTCATTTATAATATTTTTGGGAATTAGCTTCCAAATATATGCTATAGTCTTGCTATAATGTGCCTAAACACGCTAAAACACCCTAGATATATCTTGACAAATTGCTGAAGTAATGATAGTTTTTGTGGCAAATATTAAGCGTATGATCGTCGCAAGCTGGTAGATTTCTTTTTTATCGCCGTCCGATGGAGGTTACAAATGAATATCAGAATGCTTGCTTCAATGGCGAGGGCTCAGGTAATTCTTGTTACGTCCAGTCTTATCTCAAGCCGGGTAAACATCCCCGCCTTACTTGGTATTTGGGGGGATGTTTTGGGTGTCATTGGGCAAAACGCAAACGATATATGAGAGAACAAAGAGTATCAAAAATTATCGAATACTTGAATAAAAATAAGGTTGCTTCGCTTGATGAGCTCTGCAACAAATTACGTGTGTCAAAAAACACGATCCGCCGCGATGTAAACGAGCTGATAGCGCGAGGAATCGCCGACAAAGTTTATGGCGGTATCTTACTTAGCGAGAAAGCGGGCTACGCGAATGACAATAACACCATTTCATACATAAACCGTTTTAATGAGAGTCAGGACGCGAAGCGCGTCATAGGCGAACTTGCCGCACGTTTGGTTGAGGACGAAGACACAATCTTCATAGACTCCGGCACGACCACGCCTTATATATTGCCGCATCTCTCGGATCGGCGTAATCTGCATATCATCACAAACTCTCTTTATGTCATGAACGAGACAAAACGACATGGGATAGATACCTACTGTCTCGGCGGCATATATATGCCAAAGACGGATTCGTTTGTAGGCGGATTATCCGTGCTTGAAGATGTCCGTATTACAAAAGCTTTCATGGGGGCCTCGCTCGTAGACGTTTCCGGTATGACAAATTTTTCGTACCACGAAGCCGCTATGAAAAAAGCAATTATTAACAGGGCGGAAAAAATCATTGTTGTGACTGCGGCTCACAAATTTGGCAGAACGGCAACTATCTGTTTCTGTCCACTGAACCTCGTTTCAGTAATCGTTTCGGATACGTGTCCGCCAAAGGATTTTTTGGACGCCGCAACGCAAGAGGGGGTCGAGTTGATTTACGGTAAAAAGTAGGATAAGAATACAGGCACACTCTTATCAAACTTCACGCATCATCAAAGTGTATGGAGCCTTTAAAACTCAATAACTGTCGGATCGAAGAAATCGTACTGTGCCGCTCTTGCATATGAATTTTGCAGTGAAACCTTGAGGTTTTCCATAAACGTTTGGTGTCCATTGGCGAATTAAATGGAATAGGTGTAAATGTTGTTGGGATGCGCCCGGTTTTATTACGGAGCAGACGCTTTTGTTCGACGAGGGTATTGCAACTTGCCAAGAATAGAGGAAATAACATGAAAGCGTTCGTAAAAATGACCTCAAATCTTTGATGGATACTAAGCTCACGCTGGAACAATAGAAGATGGGATTTGAGCGCTTTAAGAACAAGTAAGGATTTAAAATCGCGCTGAGTATTGATTAATATATCTTCGGCAGAATAGGAGTACGATATGTTTGCAAACTTTACGCCAAAAGCATGCGGCCTTTTAAACACAGATTACAGAGAAGTCGCTCGTTTCGCAAGTAAATATGGATTTGCCGCCATAGAAGTGCCGCTTGGTGCGTTTACTTCCGTGAAAGAAGCTAGCGAAGCGGGAAAGTTTATTGCAGATTTAGGGCTGAGGTGGGGGTTGCTGTATCCTCCTTGCGATTTATTTACCGTTGACGACGAAACATTTGACAGCGCTTTGGAGACAATGAAGCGATGGGGTGAACAGATGGAGGCTGCGGGATGTGTGCGCTCGTATACGCACGTCTGGCCGGGCAGCGATGAACGCGATTATGACGAAAATTTTGAATTTCATGTTAGGCGCGTCAAGCGCGTGTTCGATATCATGCATAATCATGGTATTTTCTATGGACTGGAATTTATAACACAAAGACATGAAATAGATCGCTTTGGATACCCATTTCAATCGTCCCTAGCAGGAGTTTTGGCAATTGCGGACGCGGTCAGTCCCCAAGTTGGATTTGTATTTGATGTATTCCATTGGTACTGTTCGGGAGCGCGCATCGACGATGTTTATCTGGCTGCGAGCAATATCAGCCGCCTTGTCAACTTGCATTTATGCGACGGTCTTGCCGGCGTGGGGCGCGACAGACAAAAGAACTGGTGGCGTGCCATGCCTTTGGCAAATGGCGTAGTGGACGCGCTTTTCTCCGCAAAACTTTTTCAAAAAGCAGGCTATGATGGTCCGGTAATGCTCGAACCTATGAAGCCGTCAACGAACCGTTTTTTAAAAATGCCGCTGGAAGATGTTATCGCTGAAGAAGCCGGGGAATTTAAGAAATTTTTCGACGCTGCCGGGATAGAGCATGGATTTTCATGATATTGGATGACGTATGAAACGGCAAAATCCAACTGCGTACTCAATAAATGATAAAGAGGTGAGTTCATGGACAATGAAACCTTGATTGAGATGAAAAACATCGGAAAATCCTTTTTCGGGGTGACGGTGTTCAAGGATTTTTCACTTAATTTCCGGCAAGGCGAGGTGCATTGTATCTGCGGTGAAAATGGCGCCGGTAAATCGACGCTAATCAAAATCCTTTCCGGCGCATACCAGCCAAACGGCGGGGAGATATTCTTTGAAGGCAAAAAGGTGGTTATTGATTCACCGCGTGACGCCATACGGTTAGGGATACAAACCATTTATCAGGAACATACTCTTTACGCCACCCTGTCCGTATATGAAAACTTGTTTGTAGGACAGGAATATACGGCAGGTTTGGTGCTGAACAAAAAGGCTATGGTGGAAAAAACAAAAGAAATATTGCGTTATCTCGATTCAGAGATAGACCCATATGCCATCATAGGGCAATTGAGCGGTAGCCAGCAGAAAGTCGTGGAAATTGCGCGTTGCCTTATTGTACGTGCCAAAGTAGTCATCATGGATGAGCCCACGAGTTCATTCAGTATGAAAGAAATCCAGCACTTATTGGGGATTGTACGCCAATTGAAAAAAGACGGTATTTGTATTATCTACATTTCACATCACTTGGAAGAAGTTTTCCAAATCGCCGACCAGGTCACTGTCATACGCGACGGCGTCAAAGTTGGTACGTATGGCATTGAAGGACTAAGCGAAGAGCAGTTGATTAATAGCATGGTCGGGCGTGATGTGGGCAGTTTTTATAGCCGCGAAACAGTACCTGTGGGCGAGGTAATGTTCCGTGTCGAAAGGCTCTGCGGCAACGGGGTCAAAGATATAAATTTTGAGATTCACAAAGGAGAAATCCTAGGTTTCTCCGGCATGGTGGGGGCTGGCAAAACAGAGATGGCGCAGTTGCTTTTCGGCGCTGTGCGCAAAGAGTCAGGAAAAACCTGGATTAAGGGGAAATCGGTTGAAATAAACTCACCCAAAAAGGCCATCGAAAACGGCATGTGTTACATTACGGAAAGCCGTCAGCACACGGGGTTGTTTCTTACACACTCCATCATGGTCAATACGGTGGTAGTAAACTACAACAAGCGCAAGGGCTTTTTAGTCAATCCGCGGCTGGATCGTAAGATTTCGGAAGAAGGCGTTAAGCGCCTCAATATAATTACCACGACAATCGAAAAAATCGTTAAAGAACTTTCGGGCGGCAATCAGCAAAAAGTGGTACTTTCCAAATGGTTCAGTGTGGAGGGGGAAATTTATATTTTTGACGAGCCCACGCGCGGCATCGACGTGGGAGCGAAAGAAGAAATTTATAAACTTATGACGTTGCTTGTCAAAGAAGGTAAGTGCATTCTGCTTATCAGTTCGGACATGCCCGAGTTAATTGGCATGAGCAACCGCATCTTTGTTATGCGTGGCGGAAACGTGGTGGCTGAATTGAACAAAGGCGAGATCAGTGAACAGCGGATACTTAAATATTCTATCGGCGGGACTGTTCAAAGCGAAGCTGTTAATTGAACAGGAGGAAAAATGTTGAATAAAGTGAAAGCGCTTTTTAAAAACGAGTCGATGGCACTTTTGGCGGTATTGGTCGTTTATGCGATTTTTGTCTCTTCTATCAACCGTAACTTTACCTCTTGGAACAATATCCGAAATATCCTTGTTCAAGTAGCTGTCCCAGGCGTCATCGCCATCGGAATGTTTGTTACCATGCTTACCTGCGGCACCGATCTTTCCGTGGCATGGCTGCTTACGTTTCTTTCCTGCGGTGCGGTGAGGCTAATGACGACTTATAACGTGCCCGTTTGGGCTGCGTTAGCGGGTCTTTTCGCGACTGCGGTGCTGCTGGAAGGGTTGATGGGTTTCATTGTCGCAAAAACAAATCTCAATTCTTTCATAGTATCGCTTGGGTTTGGGGCAATGTATCAGAGTTTTTCGTACCTCATCAGCGACGGATCGGAAATGTCGGCAGGCCGTCGTTTGGAAAAGATTAACACGTTTGTGGGAGGCGTGAGTACGCTGGTGTTCATATGCGCCGCTGTGGCGATTGTAGTCATCCTGATGCTCAAATACACCAAGTATGGGCGTCGTATGTACGCGGTTGGCTGTAACCAGGACGCGGCGTATCTTTCCGGAATCAACATCATCCGGTTCAAAATGAGCGTATTCATGCTTAATGGCCTTCTGGTGGGGTTGGCGGCGGTCATGCAAATCGCGCGGCTGAACTCGGCCAGCCCTTCAATGGGGTCAGGACAGGAACTAAGCGCGATAGCGGCCTGCGTCGTCGGTGGTACGGCGATGAGTGGCGGCAAGGGAAGTCTTGTCGGCGTATTGATCGGCGTGATACTTCTTGGATGCATCAATAATTCTATGACAATGATGAGGCTCTCGCCGTATATTGCGGACTTCTTCAAAGGCCTTATTATCGTCGTATCTGTGGTAATGACGTATCTTTCGACCCGCCCGAAAAAACGTGCCTCGCTTTGACTGCAAATTGAATAAAAGGCATGATACTGAAGCGGAGACTAAAATGAATGGAGGCAGGAAATGAAAAAATAAATTAACGTTTTTCTCGTGATGTTTTTGCGCTGACTGAATTTCCTGATTGAGCGTCGCTTTAATACTGTTTCCATACGACGTTGAGCGTATGGTACAACGGAGACGAAGACTAAAAAAAGTGGAGGATGGAAATGAAAAAGCAAATTAGCGCTTTTCTCGTGATCGTTTTTTTTGTACTTATTGCGCTGTCTGGTAGTACATCGAAGGCCTTTGCCGCAGGTGACGATAGTAATGCACTACAGGGCAAGATCATTGGCTTCATCAATGCGGGCCCGGATGACGCCTATGCTGTGTACAAAAACATGCTTGAAGAGTGTATACGACGCGCGGGCGGCAGGCTGCAGTATACAGTATCTGATTACAATGAACAGAGAGAACTCAACAACGCCAGCGACCTCGTTAACGCGGGTGTGGACGCTATCGTGGTCATTCCGGTTAACGCGCAGAGCGGCGGGCAGGTGTGCAAACTGGCTAATGAGGCCGGCATCCCTGTTTTTCCTATGGTGATGATCCCGGATGTGGAAACCGCCGGCGCCACATGGACGTCTTTCGCGCGAAATGACCAGTACGCTTCAGCGTACAAGGTGGGCGAATATGTGACTGAACATTTTCCGGGCCTTAACACTGTAATAATCGACGGGAACCTGCAGCAGAGCGCGGCGGTGCTTTTCCACAGAGGCTTTGCCGAGGCGTTGGTGGCGGCGGGCGAACCGGAGCCTAAGTCCGTGGGTGAAGGCAGATGGTCCAAAGACGGAGCGTTACGTGTTGCGCAAGACTTGATTGCCTCCGGTATTGAATTTGACGCTATTTTCGTTGCGAATGAAGAAATGACGGGCGGTGTTGTGCAGGCGCTGCAAGAAGCCGGGGTCTCCGGCAAAAAAATCTACAGTGTCAACGGCAAGGAAGCCGGCATGGAAATGATCATGCGCGACGAACTAACTGTCACGATAGGCAATCCTCCGACCTTGCTGAGCGATCTTGTGGCACAGATCATCATTGCTCATTTTAAAGGGGAACCCGTGCCGCATGAAGTGACGTACGTGACCGACAATATTCTAGTTAAAGCCACGGCCCATACAGCCGTGCCGTGGGAAATTGAACGATACTTCGCTATGCGCGACGCTGGCGAGATAGAATACGATTTGGATTTTTACGTTGCCGAGATGCAAAGACGCGCTGCTTCCGGGCAATAAGCAAGCCATCATCCCCCCGACATACCGGGGGGATGCACAGATTGAACAGTTAGGAGAAATCGTTTCTGATGGAAAACAGTAAAACAATGCTGGCTCAACCGATTCAGGTGGGCCGGCGCATTGCAAATAATCGATTTGTAATTAACGCGATGGAGTGCTGCGATGCAACAGAGGACGGCAGTTTTAGCGAATCCGCGTTTGAACGCTATCAAAAGCTCATTGAAGGTAATGCCGGCATAATCTTTTTCGAGTCGTTTACGCTACAGTGGGACAGTCGCGCAAGAAAAAATCAATTGGGGATGATGCCGCAAAACCTCAAGATTTTGGAAAATGCTATCAGACGACTTAAGGAAGTCAACGATAAGCCAATTCTAATCTTCCAGCTTAACCATTCCGGCGAAGTATCCGGCGGAGAGTTTTCTAAACCTGTTTGTGTAAAACCCCTATATGGGAAAAGCGGCGAAGTCGTATCGGAAGAATATGTTGATAAAACCATACAAGACTTTATCAATGCGTCCAAAATTTTGTACGATATAGGCGCTGACGGTGTGGATTTGAAATTTTGCCATGGGTACTTCGGTTCGCAAGTACTGCGTCCATACAACGACCGTAAATGGAAATACGGCGGATCTTGGGAAAATCGTAGCCGCTTTGCGTTCGACATGGTGGAAGGCGTACGTAAACTGGTGCCGGACAAGAATTTCCTTGTTGGTTCGAAAATTTCTATTTGGGAAGGTTTCCCGGGCGGACAAGGCACTGCGGGGCCCGATACCCCTGTCATGGATCTTACGGAATCCATAGCGTTGTGCAAAGGCTTGGAGGAGCGCGGCGTAAGCTTTATCATGCAGTCTTCCGGCGCGGCCAAAACGACGAAGTCATTGCAGATACCAAGCAAACATAAACCGGACGACGCGTACCTCAATTTTTATTTCGCAAAGGTGGTTAAGAACAGCGTTAAGCCGGAGACCGTGGTTATCGGCTCTGCGTACACTGCTATCACCAACGGCAATAATATTCTCAGAAGTGTCACACCTGAGCAGAATAACCTGCTGCATTGGGGGAACTACAATATCGCTCATGGCTACACGGACATGATCGCGTTGGGCAGACAATCGTTTGCAGATCCTTATCTGCCGCTAAAGTATCTGGAAGGGCGTGAGGATGAGATCAGTTGGTGCAAGGTGTGTGACTGCTGTTATGAACTGCTAACTCGCCAACAGGAGGTTGGTTGCGTTATCTACAACAAAAAATACGCCGAAATCTTCAAAAAACAGCGTGAACAGTTTGGCAAGTTCGATTTAGTCATCTCTTGATGCTTTTATTGTGTTTAATATATAGGAACGACGAATACAAAAGCGGATAATCTTGACTCCATTGAGAAAATATTCCGCGTTGATCAATGTATAAAGCTATATGCGGATGAATTTTCACGATGTTTTTTTGTTGCGTACGTTACTGTACAAGGTATGCCGCGGTTGGATAATGGAAGAGGCGATAAGCGTGAGAAACATGAAAGCGATAGCCGTCATTGAAAAAGGCGTGGTTAAGGTGGTAGACGATGTTCCAATCCCGGAATTTGGGGATTATGGCGCGCTTTGTCGCGTGTATGCCTGCGGATTCTGCAATGGAACCGATCTCCAAATCATTCATGATAAAACAGGACCGCAACAAGCCTTTATGGGTTTCCCTACAATACTCGGTCATGAAGGCGCGGGTGAGGTAATTGAGGTAGGCAAAAAGGTTCGTTATATCCAGCCCGGTGACCGCTTTATTCATCCCAATCTGCACGCACAAGCGGGCAACGGTTATACGAAAACTTACGGCGGTATGGCTCAATTCGGCTTGGTGTGCGATCAAAAAGCCATGGTCGAAGACGGTGTGTGTGGAGAAGAGGAAGTTCCCTTTTACAAAAAACAAGGCGCTTTTCCGAAAAATATCAGCTTTGAGGATGCAGCGATGCTGCTTTCACTAAGCGAATGTCTTAGCGCGGCGGTCAATTTCGGCGTTCAAAAAGGCGACAGCGTGCTTCTTTACGGTGCTGGCCCTATGGGCGCCGCGTTGGCTTTGTTCATGAAATTACGAGGCGCGGCGCGTGTGACAGTGATCGATGGTGTACCCGGCAGGCTTGAGCGCGTCTTGCGTGTGGCGCGCGCCGACCGCGCGATTGACTTTATCCGGCAGGATGTTAATAAAGAGCTTTCCGGCGAAAGTTTTGACATGGTTATCGACGCGGTGGGCATGAGCGATATTTTGCTGAAGGCAAGCCATTTGCTTAGACCGGGAGGGAAAGTCTGCGCGCTGGGGGTGTTGAAAAAAGATGACTGTATGCTGGACGTAAGCAGGTTCAAAAGCAATACATGTTTGCACGTGCTTAATTTCCCCTGCGGCGAGTATGACTTGCTTTCGGAAACCATCCGCTACGTCGAGAGCGGTGACGTCAATCCCAAGGACTTTTACTCGCACGTGGTGCCATTTGAGGAAATTGATCGGGCGTTGGAACTGGTTATGACGCGCGAGGCTTTCAAAGTCGTGTTGGATTTCAGTATGTAATAAATGAACTTGGAATTAAAAGAACCGCTTGAGAACAACTTTTAGCGTGATTCTTTTTTAACGTGTCTTGTAATGATTTCCGGTGTAAAAGACAGGAGACGAAGCTGAAATGAAACAAAATGCGCCAGTTTTAAGCGAATGGAATACTCCAGTAACACTGATGGACAGATTTTGTCTCAACCAAAAAACGACCATAGCCTGGACTGTAAGAGAAGCGGCAGAAGCCTGCGCTCGTCATGGCATCAAATGGTTTGGTCCGCGAATTGATTCGCTGAGGAAAACGGGATTAACTGAAAGCGCAAAAATTTTTGACGATTGCGGACTCCAGATATCAGCAGTATGTTTCAGCGGTAGATTCGTGAGTGCTGACGCTGATGAACGAAAAAAAAGAATTGACGAATGCTTGCGCGCGATAGACGACACGGCTGCGATAGGCGGTAAAGTACTCGTCATCCTGCCGGGTACGGATGTCGGATGTTCCGCGGAGGAGTGCCGCGCTATGATAAACGAAGGCTTTGCACGTGTTCTACCTTATGCCGAGGAAATTGGCGTGGTACTAGGATTGGAGCCGTTGCATCCAATATACGCCGCGGAATTTTCGATAATCGTGACTATGGACGAAGCTTTGGACATTATGGACAGTTTCAATTCGTCATACCTGAAAATTGTTGTAGACGTTTTTCATACTTGGTGGGATCCTAAAGTGTTCGACCAAATCAAACGTGCAAAGGGACACATCGTTGGATATCACGTTAACGACTGGATTCCGGTCAGATTTGGAATAAACAGTTCACGCGGCATGATGGGCGATGGCATGATTCCACTACGCAAAATGCGAGCTGCGATCGAGGATGCTGGATATTTCGGGCCTATTGAAGTGGAGATTTTCAATGAAGACCTGTGGCATATACCCTGCGAAGAGGTGCTTGTAAGGTGCAAGGAGCGTTACGAACGTTTTGTCTGAAAAATGATTTGGAGGTTTCAAAAAGGGATATATATATTCGAGAGTTAAGGTTGCCGCTGTACAGGCTTTCTCCGTGTTTCTTGATCGTGAAGCCGGTTTTTTAAAGGACTCGCGCACTGATTCGCGAAGCAGGGTGCCGGCGCCGTTGTGTTTCCCGAAGGATTTATCCCCGGATACACTGTTTGGTACCATTTTCATTCAGCTACCAGTGATCTTTCGAGGAGCTTTGCTGTAAAGCTGTTCAGGAACTCAGTGGAAGTGTCCGGTTCCGAAACAGGGTGAGCGTAGAAAATACTCCCTGAGTCGGCATATAGCATATAATAGAGTTATTATTAACCCGAAAGATAAAAAAAGGAGAGAAAATATATGGTTATCGACGTGCATCATCATTTCATGCCTGAAACGCTTCTTGATTATATCCGTACTAAAGGAGAAAAGCTGGATACTGAAATCATTGTGGTCGACGGTTTAGAGTATGTATTCCATAAGACGGAGGGATTTCGTTTCCCTCTTCAAAAAGCTTTTTATGACGCAAAGACTCGCATCGCCGATATGGATAATATGGGGATTAACAAGGCCGTACTTTCTCTGGTTCCCAGTTCGTTTTTCTATTATTTGGAAGACTTGAAAGAAGCGCTGAACCTTTCGCGTTTATGCAACGATTGGGTTGCCGCCGAATGCAGGCGGTATCCCGAAAAGTTTATAGCTATGGCTTCACTGCCCATGCAAGACCTTGAGCTTAGTTTGGGAGAATTGGAAAGGGCAAATAAAGAGCTGGGGATCAAGGGGATAATTATTGCGCCGGTGATCTTAGGCAGCATGCTGGACGATAAAAAATTCTTCCCCATATATGAGTATTGTGAAAAGAACGGTGTGTTAATCTTCCTGCATCCTTATTTTCCAGGCAAAAAACCTGAATATGCGGGATATTACAACGTCAACCTTGTGGGTAATGTGTTTGACACGAATGTGGGAATCAACCACATGATTTTCGGCGGGGTATTTGAGCAATTCCCGCGGCTGAACATATTCGCTTCACATGGGGGAGGATACTTCCCTTATCAGTTTGGACGTTTGATGCATGGGTATAAGGTGCGCACAGAACCGAAGGCCAATATTCCAATTTCTCCCGATAAATATTTGAAAAACATCCACTACGATACAATCACCCATGGCGTCCCCGCGCTGCAATTTCTGGCGGACGCGTTCGGCGCGGACAGCGTCATGGTGGGAACGGATTATCCATTTGACATGGGCGATTACGAACCGGTGCAAAAGGTAAACGCGCTCAGGCTGACCCACTCCGAACGTGAAAGCATTCTTCATACGAATGCCGAGCGTTTTTTTGAGACATCGTGTTGACTATCTATTTGAAAATTGTTATATTAAAAATTAGTCTGCGGCGCAATACTTTATAGAGCGCATATCCTGATACAAAGCGGGTTGCGCTGATTGAAAAGAAACTATGGGAACTGTAAAAACATTAAAAAACTTGCGAGGAAACGATCAACAAAATATTAGGTGAAAGTGAGGGTAGTTACAGGATAGGCCATGTGAATGGTGAAACGCGCATGAGAGAATTAAAGTTTTTATGAACGGACGCCAATTGGCGACCGTTACATAAGAAATAAAAAGAGAGGAGAAAACGTAAATGAAAAGATTTATTGTTTTGATGCTGCTCGTTGTGATGGTACTGAGCGTATCAGGAGCGGCGGAGGCTCAGGAACTGAGAAAAGGATTAAAAATTGCTTATTCTGTGGGTTACACGGGCAACGCATGGAGAAGCCAGCTTGTTTCGAGTCTTCAGGCGGCAGCTGACGTGTATCTTGCGGATGGGACACTCGCGAGTTTTCAGATTGTGGACGCCGGCAACGACACCACGACCCAGATCAGTCAATGTAACACTCTGCTGGCCGGAGGCCTGGATTCGCTGCTGATTTGCGCGGTATCCCCGACCACGCTGTCTTCCGTGGTTGAGCTTGCCAAATCAATGGACACTTTAATCGTTCTTTCCAACGATCCTGCCGCATATGAGGGCACCTATTGCGTGGTAAATGACGCGTACAGGTACAGCATGCTGATCAACCGCTGGATGGCGACTAAACTTCCATCAGGATCAAATGTGGTTTATATCTCCGGCAACCCCGGCAACGGCACTGATATGATTCGAGACAGGGCTGTGTATGACGCTGTCGAGATGTTCAACTGGAACCTCCTTGGCGAAGCCGCCGGAAGGCGTAATCAGACAGAAGCCACAAACGTAATGTCCGCGCTCCTTTCAACGTATGACAACATTGATGGGGTCGTTTGCCAGAACACGACATTTGAAGGCGTGAAAGCGGCTTATGATAATGCGGGCCGCGAGATGCCCGTGGTCGGAGGCGACGGCGTACTCAGCACGCTTCGCATGTGGTCTCAAATGGGAGACTATGAAACCGTCGGAGTGACAAATTCTCCGGCAGTTTCAGCTGCTTCGCTTCACTTCACCATTCTGCTGCTTCAAGGTTATGAACTGAAGCAAGAAGCGCTTCAGCCCTGCCCGTCTGATGGAGGCGAAAACCTCTTTAACACCGTGCTGATCGATCCTTCAGTAGCAATAACACTTGACGGCAGAATGCCGGCTGATCTCGAAGCAGACTATCCTAATATTGTGCAATACTCGCTTGAGGAAGCTATGGAGATGTATGCTGACGCAGAGGATACATACGCTCCTGACGTAACGCTGACTCGCGAACAGTGTATCGATCTGTGGTTTAATCCTCCTCAGAGCTAACGGCTTAACAGAATCGTATTTCCGGGTGAACGGCGCTGACGTTCACCCGGAAGTAGCGTACTATCTGAACGAATAGTAGATTTAACAATATAAGGGGAGCCTCAAAAATGAGTTTGCGGTGTAAGTCAGTTGTAAAGCATTATGGTAGTGTAATTGCCTTAAAGGAAGCCAACATTGAAGTGAAACCGGGAGAGATTCGGGCTTTGCTTGGCGGGAATGGTTCAGGAAAGAGTACGCTTGCAAAAGCGATTGGCGGAATTATTAAGAAGAATTCCGGCACGATTGAAATTGACGGCAAGGAAGTCAATATGAACTCTCCCCACGAAGCCTTGAAACACCGGATAGCTTTAGCGTCCCAAGAGTTGAGCGGTTTTCTCAATCTGACGGTCGCGGAAAATATCATGGCTTGTGCTTTGCCGAAAAAGAAGAACGGCTTCGGAATTGACTATGGCGAGATTCGGAGGAAAGCGTCCGAGGTTCTCGCCAGACTCGGCTTGGAGAGCATAGTCGATACGCCGATGAGGAGATTGCCGCCTAACCAAAAATATATGGTTGAATTCGCTAAAACAATTGTTCAGGATGCGTACATATTAATTTTAGATGAAATAACATCCCCTCTTTACAGGGAAGACGTTCAGGTAGTAAAGCGCGTTATGCACGAACTTAAGGATGAAGGAAAGATTATTCTCTTCATTTCACACAGAATGCACGAGTTGTTCGACATATGTGATTCTGTTACAGTAATGAAGGATGGTCTCACGATTGCGGACAAGATAATAGAAGAGACTACCGGCAACGAATTATTATCGCTGATGACAGGCTTAAGTATCGAAGAGATTGAGGCGAGGAGACGTATCGAGATTTTCGATATTAAAGAAGATGACGATGATGAGCGCGAAGTGCTGCTGAGGCTCAAAAACGTGAAACTTGCCGATTTTGGAACGGAGATCAACCTGACAGTCAGGCGGAAAGATTTTGTTGGAATTGCCGGCCTTCAGGGCCATGGTCAGTCCGACCTCATAAGGCAGATATATGGTCTGCGCCCCACACAGGATTTTGAATACAAGACGAAAGAATTTTCAGGGCACTCTCCACGCAGATCGGCGAAAGACGGTATGGCTTTCATATCGGGTGACCGCACCGGCGAGGGCATTTATCCGGTGCGATCTGTCTCGGAAAACGTAAAGAGCGTCGCTGACCTGATTGTCGGGAAGAAGATAAAAAATGTTCGCGAAGTCCTGGATAGATTTGGAGTCAGGTATAATGATCAGCCAAAGAATTTTGTCACATCGCTTTCCGGCGGCAATCAGCAGAAAGTGGTTGTGGCAAGATGGCTGACAACCGACCCTGAGTTGCTTCTCACCGACGACCCGACAAAAGGAATTGACGTTCAGGCGCGGTATGATTTGCACAGAGCATTTATTGATCTCGTAAATAAAGGTTCAGGCGTGGTGATGGTCTCCAGCGATGATCAGGAGCTTGTCGATATCTGTCGAATGACGCCAAACTCGCGTGTTTTGATCATGTATGAGGGCAAGGTTATTAAAGAACTGACAGGTGAAGCCATTACAGCAGAAAACATACTGGCTTATTCCTTCGCATAAGAAAGGGATGAAATAGCAAGTGGCGAGTATTAAAACATTTTTTAAAAGATTTCTTCACTGGACTTCGTTACCGGCGTTGGTAATGTTTCTTATTCTATTGCTGTACAACAGAATAATTAACCCGGGTTTTATGAGGCCTGCTTCCTTTTTTAGTTATTTGCTGACCAGCGCGCCGCTCCTTTGTATTATCATGGGTGTTTGCGCAACCAAAGTTGTGGGATGCATTGACATTTCACTGGGCAGTCTGCTGAGTCTTATCAATGTTATAATGGCTACCTTGTTTACGCGATATAAAATGGGTCTTTGGGAGGTTGTGCTGATTGCGCTCTGCCTTGGTCTGCTGGCAGGATTAATCAATGGAATTACGGTAGGCGTACTGCGAGTAAACCCACTTCTTGCAACATTCGCAGCGAGTTCGATATTCAGCGGCTTAGCGCTTTGGATTATGCCTGATCCGAGCGGATTCGGCATTCCGATAGCACTTATCAGATTTGTCATGAGAGTACATTTCGGTTTTTTGCCAAGCTGTGTGATCTTGATGGCAATTCCGGTTCTGATATGGGTTGTTTATATGCGTTTCAGACGTGTTTTTTTCTATGGCATCGGACGTAATGAAATGAGCGCTTATATTTCCGGTATGCCTGTGGCGAGTACGAAGGTACATGCACACATGTTTGGAGGGCTTTGCGCGGCTATAGGCGCTATCATGGTAACCGGCCTCATCGCTTCCGGAGATCCCAACATTGGTGAGCCTTACGGCCTTAGGGCGATTACGGCAGTTGTTATCGGCGGGATTGCGCTGAGCGGAGGGGAAGGAGATATCTGGGGCTCGTTGTTTGGCGGTTTGTTCCTTACCATCATATTAATTACGATTGTCGGTTCCGCTGTCAGCACGTTCTCACAGAATTTCGCAAATTCTGCGATTATGGTTGGCGGTTTGCTTATAGCAGTTATCATCAGACAGTTCAGTATGCGTGAACGCAAATTTACAACACAGTGAAGGTAGGAGAAGGACGATGAACAAGACCGAACTGCAGTTAATATACAACCGTAATAAAGCTTACATACCTTCACTGATCGCGCTGGCGATTATACTTATTGTCTGCAGGATCAGAATCGGCGGGTTTTTTACATCCGGCAACCTGTCATCAATATTCCTTCAGACCAGTATACTGACAGTCGTGGCTATGGGCGCCTGCATCACTGTAATGGCCGGCGACAACGGTTTGGATTTATCGACCGGTTCGCTGATGATAGTCGGCGCAACAATTGGGCCAGCCGTAAGATTATTTGGACAGGAGAGCCTGATCGCGGGATTCCTGCTCGCGGCAGTCGTAGGCGCGCTGATAGGCAGTATCAGCGGAATATGTATCTACTTCCTCAGAATACCTGCGTTGGTTATGACTATGGCTATGTCAGGCCTTGTAGCCGGTACGCTGATAATGATTACGAAATCGCAAATTTCGATTCGGATACCGCGATCGTTATCGAATCTCACTCTGTCGGTAGTGGGGCCTTTCCGTAGAATGGTGGTCATTGTGCTGATTTTGATCATCGTGATGCAGTTCCTGCTGAGTAAAACAAAAATCGGGCAATTTCTCTTGTTGACGGGCAATAATCGCGACGCCGCAAAGATTAACGGTTTACCGGTTATGCAGGTTGCTATAGGCGCATATATGGCAAGCGGCGCATTAGCAGCGGTTGCCGGCATGCTTCTTGTGGGATATTCGGGTCTGGTGCATATTGATATGACGGCCGCTTTCCCACTGCGCGCGATGGCGTCTGTATTCATCGGCGGTACTCACGCGGCGGGCGGTAAAGGCAGCTTTGTGGGATGCGTGGTCGGCGCGATGGTGCTGGTAATTCTGGACAGTTTACTGATTGCGTTTAACATACCAACCGGGGCGCGACTTTTCTTTCAGGGTTCGGTGTTACTGGCGATACTTTTAGTCAATAATCGAACACCAAGCCTTAGGCAATAAAGGATGTCCCAGAAACCATATAAAAACGGGGGAAATACGATGAATAAATTTACTATCAGACCGCTCAATACGGGGTTTATACCCACTTTTCCCAAGCAGTATCATTTTCATCATTCCGTGGTGAGTTACATCCCCGACATAAGCGACGAGAAAGAAGCAAGTCCGTGTTTTGCTTTTCTCCTGGAGAATAACGGGCGTTACGTTCTGGTCGATACAGGTATGGCGGACTCGGAAAGGGCTTCCAAATACCATCATCCGGGTTCGTGGCAGGACCCCGGTCTGGCTATACATGAACATCTTGCGGAATTAGGTATTGGCTGCGAGCAAATCGAACTGATAATTTTGACTCA
>Ga0099364_10006445_pt1 | contig 17097 bp, 15 predicted proteins | sample TergutTh196P3_FD_73070 | JGI IMG/M metagenome (GOLD analysis project Ga0099364, IMG submission 73070) | Microcerotermes parvus P3 segment gut microbial communities from Pointe-Noire, Republic of the Congo - Th196 P3 | ecosystem: Host-associated > Arthropoda: Insects > Digestive system > Gut ... | reverse complement strand
TTTTGGGCCATTATATCCGTAGCGATCTGACTCCAGAACGCAGGCACAACAACAGCCTCTTCGGAAAAAATAGCCTTGCCATTGGGATTTCGGATTTCACTTTTACGCCGCTCCCAAACAATATCATGATACGGACCGCTGTCGCGATCAGTGAAAAAACGCTTAATTTTCATTTCCCAAATCCCTTTTTAGTATAAAGCGCCTTTTGGTTTCCCAAAAGGATATGACCACATATATAGCGGTGTCTGAACAGCATACACCATATAAAGCGGTATGGCAAGGGGTGTTTGTTAAAATCGTATTAAATTTGAGTTTTACTGACTTGTTATTGTAATTTAATATAAAATTTCAAAAAATTGTCTTTTTTGGCTTTGTCAAATTCATTTGCGATCTAATTTGTTAAGGGTGGAGGATGAGGTTTTGAAAGAAGGATGGATCAAGAAGGGCTGGGGGAGGAGCTTTAGCGGTTTTTGTAAGAGTCTCAAGGGGCTTTTTAGAAAACTGAGAGTTTTGAAAAAGGTTTAGTTCTGCTGCCACTTTTCTAATCTGCCGGCAACTGTTTTTTCAAATTTTTGAAATTCACCCAAAAGGTCTTTAAACAAACATTCAACTGAAACATTGCCTTGAGTTGTATATGTAACATTTTGGGTTGTAAAGAGTTCTGGAGTATCAACATTCAAAGCTTGGGCAATACGCTCCAGCATTTCCGGCGATGGGAATTTTCTGCTGATTTCTATCATCGCGATATAACCTGATGCGGTGTTTATTTTCTTTGCCAGCTTTGCCTGGGATAGTCCCTGGATTTTGCGGTATCTTTTCATGTTTTCTGCCAATACTTGGCGGATGTCGGTCATTATTCAATTTAAACCGTAATAACGCGGGCATTATCCCAATCAATAAGTTTATCCGCACTGTCTATATCTACAAACTCGAAATCATTCAGGAATTTCTTTAACTTATTATACGCTCCCGAAATTCCTATGTATGACTTTATTTTTCTTCTTAATGACAAATTTTTTATCACCGGCTGATCTTTATCAAAATCACGGGGATGGAAATATGCCATTACATAAGAACTTTTCTTTGCCCATTTTTTTATACAAAAATATGGCAATAATCTGAAATACCCGCCGCCGGAATACACAAAACGGTTGCCCAGAATATTCGTGTAATTAATGGGAAATTCCTTTAACCTAATCCCGTCATATTGAATAATCGCCGGAATACCGGCTTTATAGGATGCAAAACCTCCGTGCGACCTTGGGGCGACAAAAACAGAGCTGTCTATGGTTATTCCAAGTTTGCATAAAATATCAAAAATCCACCGGTTGTCTTCGCGTATTGAAAAACCTGGGGCGCGGAAACAGCGTATTTTCTGCCCGCTAATATCTTCCAAGGTCTTTATAGACCGTTCTATATCTTTCGAAAAAACTCTTGGGTTTTGTTCATAAATAAGCTGGTGCATATAGGTGTGCGATCCGACTTCGTAGCCTTTATTAACAATATTTTTGATAATTTCAGGGTATTTCTCAGCTATCCAGCCAAGGCAGAAAAAAGTTGCTTTTATTCCCGTATCGTCCAGCAGGTTAAGAATACGTTCCATGTTTGCATATATACGGGACTCGTACAGCCGCCATTCTTTTTCCGTTCTTGTGGAATCATTATCGAGAATATGGAACCAGTCTTCTATATCAAATGTTAAAATATTCATAACAAATCGTAATTAGATAAATTTACATCCCAATTATTGAGATTGAAAAATACATTATTATCTATTTCACTTTCTAATAATATCTTTCCTACAAAGTTAAATTTTTTCTGCGAAAAACACTGGGGTACTTTAATTAAGCTATGTAATTTAAACGGAAGGTGTCCGACATAAAGCAGGATGTCAAATTCTTTTTTATGATTTTTTATTATATGCCTGACTGCGGTATTAAAATTTTTAGGAGATTTTTTAAATACATCTATTAGAAAAGCGGTTCTTACATTATTATAGCACATAATTTTATATGCAAAGCCGCCGGCCTTGCGGTGTTCTATATTGTAGCCGCCGTCTGGTAAGCTATAGCGCGTTGGATTATATGTTTCAGCATCTTTTTCAATTGGGAAACAATGCACTTTGCTTCTGGCTAACAATGAAGTAATAAAGACAAAAATGTTTACCAGCGAGATTGACAGCCAATTAAGCGCTTTTAATGACGGTTTAATTCCGCCTATACGATATGGAAGCGCGTATGTTACAAGGCTGCCAATGTCTTGTCTTAGTTTTGTTTTTATATATCTGGGATAGGATATATCATTGGGAAAATTAATAATAAATGCTACGCCGTCATTATGTATATAATCAATACCATAGGAAAGCATATCCTGAAAATATCCTTTTCCCCTATATTTTTTGTCTAACATGGTATCTACACTAAGTACCGAAAGATATTTTTCCCCTTCTATTCTGTAATACGATGGTATATATGAAAAACAGCCGACTATTATGTCGTTGTCGTATAAAACAACATGATATGAGTATCCCAAAGCTGTATTAATAAATTGGCTGCGGAAATGTTCTATTGTTCTGTTTTTATTGAAGACAGAATTGAATAATTCAAGAATTTTTATTTGTTCAGACTCAGGCAATTCAGATGTTTTTTTAACGATTATGGTCACCTATTATATCCTTTCTTAATGTAGTATTTGCTCTTATTGTAAGTAAAATTATAATCCTAAATATTTTATCTACTTAACTAAATATCATTATATTTTTTCTTGTTTAAAAAACAATTTTACAAACTGATTTGTAAACAAATAAAAACATGCAAGAAAAGCATTCTTATGTTCATAATCTACCATTATATTAAAAAAAGAACTGATTTTTTTTAGTTTATTACTTGATAAACTATTTGCACGTTTTCGATATTTTGATAGACATTCTGAAAAGCCTAAACCATTCTGAACATTTTTTATCACCTGTAAAAAAAGAGCATAGTCATTACTGTTTTTAACTATAGGACCATATATTTTTTTATTTATATTCTGTCTATAAATAACAGTGGAACAGCCCGGCCAACAATGTAGTAATAGCTTTTGGTATGTCAATTTCTTTATAGTTTTAAGTTTAATTCCCAATGTATTTCCATATTCATCTATAAGTTCACGCTCAGTAAAACTAAAATCACAATCATTTTCCTGCATGAACTGCATCTGTTTTTCCAGTTTTTCAGGTATCCATATATCGTCACTGTCAAGAAACGCAAGATATTGACCGGTTGAAAGCTCTATGGCTTTATTCCGGCAAAGCGCCGCACCGCTGTTGCACTCCATTCGGAAAACTTTAATCCGTTTTTCTTTTTCAGCATATTCTAACGCTAATTCATAACTTCCATCATTGGAACAATCATCGATAATTATCATCTCCCAATTCTGATAGGTTTGTGCAAGTACACTTTCTATTGTCTCTGAGATATATTTTAAACAATTATAATTTGGGGTAATTATTGATATATATGGAATATACTTCATATAAATGATTTAACAAAAGCACTATAAGCAAGCTTTATACCTACAGTTAACTCAATCTTCGGAGAAAAACCCAGGGCAGTAATTTTGGAAATATCAAGAAGTTTTTGCGGCGTGCCATTAGGCTTTGAATTATCCCATTCAATATGGCAGTTGCGATTAGAAGTTTCTGAATACACAGCATTCCGAACTATTTCCGCCAATTCCCTGATGGTTAAATCCCTGCCGCTGCCAATATTGACAAAATCCCCGGCAGGATTGGATAAGTCTTTCGCATTACATTTTTGCATAAGCATCACCAGGGCTTGCGCAAGATCATCATTGTACAAAAACTCACGCCTCGGAGAACCGTCTCCCCAAAGCCTTACCACGTCGGCACTGGAAACTTTCGCTTCATGAAATTTACGAATCAAGGCAGGCAGTACGTGGGAACTGTTAAGATCATAATTATCGCCCGGACCATACAGATTAGTAGGCATCGCAGAAAGAAAATTTGTCCCATACTGCTGGTTGTAATAAGTACACAGCTTAATTACGCCAATTTTTGCAATTGCATAAGCCTCGTTTGTTGGCTCCAGTAAATCTGTCAAAAGATATTCTTCTTTCATTGGCTGGGGAGCAAGTTTGGGATATATACAGGATGAGCCAAGGTTGATTAGTTTTTTAACGCCATACTTATATGCTGCATGAATCACATTAAAGCCGATCATTGTATTTTGATATATAAAGTCGGCAGGATAAGTAGAGTTTGCAACGATTCCCCCAACTTTAGCAGCGGCAAGAAAAACATATTCGGGCTTTTCTTTTGCAAAGAAATCATCAACCACCGGTTGATTTGTCAAATCCAATTCTTCATAAGTTCTTACCAGTAAATTCGTATACTCATCGGCTTTGAGTCTGCGCTCTATTGCGCCGCCGACAAGTCCTGTGTGTCCAGCTATGTATATTTTTGAATCCTTATTCATAATAATTCTCCGTTTTATACCCGCCTTCCTTCAAATGGACTTCCCGCCGGGCAAGCTCTATATCATTTTCTACCATCATTTTGACTAGCTCTGGAAGCTGTACTTTTGGTTCCCAGCCCAGCTTTGTTTTTGCCTTTGTCGGATCGCCGATTAGTATATCAACCTCGGTAGGGCGGAAGTAGCGGGGGTCTATTTCTACCATTACTTTACCTCCGGTAGAATCTATGCCTTTTTCATTAGTACCTTTGCCTTCCCACTTCAAGGTAATACCTGTTTCTTTAAAGGCCATTGTTATAAAATCACGTACTGTAGTCGTAACTCCGGTTGCCATTACATAATCATCCGGAACATCCTGCTGCAACATTAGCCACATCAGTTCCACATAATCCCCGGCATAGCCCCAGTCCCTTTTGGAATCAATGTTTCCCATGAAAAGCTTTTCCTGCAACCCCAGCTTAATACGTGCTGCAGCCCTTGTTACTTTTCTTGTTACAAAGGTCTCTCCCCTGATTGGGCTTTCATGATTAAAAAGAATTCCGTTGCAAGCATACATCCCGTAACTTTCTCTGTAGTTGACCGTGATCCAATAGGCATATAATTTTGCAGCAGCATAAGGACTGCGAGGATAAAAAGGCGTTGTTTCCTTCTGCGGTATCTCCTGTACCTTGCCGTAAAGTTCAGAAGTTGAAGCCTGATAAAACCTAACGTGTTTTTCCATACCAAGGATACGTATTGCTTCCAGCAGCCGCAGAGTTCCAACACCATCGCCGTCTGCCGTATATTCAGGAACCTCGAAGGATACCTGTACATGGCTTTGTGCGCCGAGATTGTAAATCTCATCGGGTTTTACCTGTTGTATAATACGGATAAGATTCGATGTATCTGTTAAGTCTCCGTAGTGAAGGATAAAGTTCCTGTTTTCTATATGGGGGTCTTGATACAGGTGATCGATCCGCTGTGTATTAAAACTGGAAGAACGGCGTTTGATGCCATGAACCTCATAGCCTTTTTTGAGGAGGAACTCGGACAGGTATGCACCGTCCTGTCCGGTTACACCGGTGATTAGGGCTTTTTTCATTTTTTCTCCTTAGCTTTTTAATCAAAAAATTATTTTTTATCTCTTTGTTTTACTTTCTATATCTTAGAAAATTCTCTAATTCCGGAAAATGCTCCATTACTGCTCTTATTTGCATATCATTTCCTCCACCAGCATTAACCGTATTCAACAATCCTGGATCAGTTACATCTATTTCTTCTACAACTCTGTAACCGTTTTCAACCATAGAATATTTTGTTCCCTGCAATAAAGCCATTGCCCAAAACCAAATATCGTCGCCTGTTGGACATAATTTCATAAACAGTTCCTTAGATGCTGTTTGAGAATATAATGAATTTGGAGGATATAACACTCCACTACATCCTGTTGGGAATAAATTATACTTGTATATACTATTTTCATTTTTAAAAAGTTTTGACTTAACACACTTATCCCATTTATTATAAGGCAATATATAATTTTTTTTACCAAATTTAATTTTATGTGCCCTATGGAAACAAATATGGTCAGGATGCTTTTTATGTTCTTTTTTCAATTTTTCAAACCAATTAATCGGATACAAAATATCATCATCCGCCGTAATTAGAATATCTTTTGGATATTTCTGCAATGCGGGAACAAGCTTTTTATACGATTTCATATCTTCGCAAAACATTACATCAACGCCTTTATCACGAAATCTAACTATTATCTGCGGAAGTGTAGTGTCATATCCAACCCATAAAACTATTCTATCCGGCAAAACAGTTTGATTTAAAATAGATGCGATAGCATACGGAGTTGTCTTCTCCAATCGTTTACCGTAACTTGTTAACGTTACTATATACAGCGGATGTTCATTATTCTCTTTTGACAAAGAACGCATATTCTCTATAAGTTCTTTTTTTCGCTTCTCCACTCGCATTAATACGGATTTGAATAATCTATACTTAACAAGAAGCGATTTAGGCATGATTTTCTTAACTGTATTTTTCAGAATTTGATAGTTAATAAAACTCATTTTTATTTTGTTTCCTTTCCCATAATTCTTCTAATAAGCAAAACCACATTTTGCCTACAGATATTGGACTGAACCTTTCAATGTCGTCTTGTGCCGCATCGCCAAAATGCCTTCTCAAATCCTGACTTTCTACAAATTTTAAAATAGCTTCCGAGAGCCCGTGCGTATCACCCAATTCAACTAGAAATCCGTCAATATTGTCACGAATTATGTCAGAGGGACCGGTTGGACAGTCAAAAGATACTATTGGTAAGCCACATGATTTTGCCTCGACAAGGACCATTGGAAAACCTTCAAAGCGCGAACACATTACAAAAATGCTTGCATTATAATATTCGTCTTCTATCTTCTCCGTAGGCGGAATAAGAAAAATTATTTCTTCCATTTTTTTTTCTAAAATCATTTTCTGCAGTTTTTCTTTATCTTTGCCGTCGCCGATTATACGCACTTGCCAGCCGTTGCATTTGTCCTTAATAAAAGACATAGCCTCTATTATTACTTCAAAATTTTTTTGGTATGTATATCTGCCTATCAATAAAATTCTTTTTGAATACAATTCTGCAAGTTTTTGAGGAATAAAGGATAACGAATTTGGAATAACTACAACATTTTTTATCCATGAATAATTTTTTTTATCTCTTGAAGTAAGGACAACTACAGTATCTAAAAACGGATAAAATAGACGTGTTCTTATTCTTGCAAAAAAGTTATGGCCGTAATAACCAAAATGCTCTGCTGCTATTTTTATGCAATTTTTTCTCAAAAACAATAACGAAATATTATTTGCAGAAAGTGTTCCAATAACAATATCTTCGTTTTTACATTTTCTTCTAACGGAAAATACTCCTTTTATTATTCTTATGATTTTTATACTTGAGCCACATTTTCCATGTAATATATTTATTTTTTCATTTAATTTGTAGTACGGATTTCCATTGAAAGAATTTACACTAAGTATGGAAACATTATATTCTTCTGATTCCGTTAAAATATTGGCTAAGTTCGTTACTGCCCGTTCTGTCCCTGCACCCTTTGTTATGTCTAAAATTATTATTGTTATATTTTTTGGCATAAATATTTAATATCTTTAAAAATTTTTGCTATTTTCCCATATCTTAAAGACGACAGTATACGAAACAAAAAATACGAAAAAGGAAATCCAAAAAACAATTCTTTATAACGATTTTTTCTTTCATTTATTATTATTGGTATATTTTCCTTGTTATCAGAAATTCCGTTCCGCATATAAACTGAAAAAACCACCGAAATGTATTTTACAGAAATATTTTGCTTAAAAATCGCAGTCATAAAAAACATAGTATCAGCAGTTATTCTATACTTTTCGCCACGATAATTTCCAAGTTTTTCAAACAGATGTTTTCTTATGAAAGAACTCTGGTGATTTATTCTCTTATGTATCCAAAATATAGGTGATTTTATTTTTTCAAATTTATAATTTTGTATATAACATTTTTTACTATCATACTTATTTTCCACATCCCCATATACAATATCTTCATCAAAATCGTTGGAAAAGATATCTTCGAGCGTTGTACTTTTATACGCATAATCTCCGGAATTAAGAAACCAACAATATTCCCCGCTAGCCTTGTAAATTCCTTTATTCATCCCATGATAAATTCCACCATCTGGCTCACTGCACCAATAAACAAGTTTATTGGTTTTATTAACTAATTCTTTTATGACATCAATACTTCCATCCGTTGAGCCACCATCAATAATTATCCATTCGTAATCATCCCAAGTCTGTGCGATTAAGCTTTCTGCGGTATCAATTAACCCATCTTTATTATTAAGATTTACTGTTATTATAGAGAGTTTAATCGTCTACTTCCTTTTCATCAAACAAAATATGGAGCTAACTGTTTTTGTGATTGTCCATTTTTGGATAGTGTCAACTTATTTTTGATTATATTTATGGTTGTTACAGCTATTATATAAAAAGCAGTAGATGCTCCATAAAGGAAATAAAATGGACGTTGGGCATAAACTAACAAAATGGCCCATAAAATAAAGCGATATTTTTTTGATATAATTCCGCCTAATAAGAAAATAGCCATACACAAATAATAAATCCATGAAATTAAAAGCCCATGATACACTAAAGGTCCCAGTGGATTAGTTAAGATAAAATCTCCTTTTTCTTCAATTTCTCTATCTCCAAACATTATCACCTCAAACAAAGACGGCGCATTTTTTAATATTCGTAAACACCCTTCGACCTGAACGGATCGATTGTTTTCTGTTAGTGCCGTCCCCTGTAATCTACGAAAAAGCATTCTATCGAAAATGTCGTAATATTGATATAATAAAAACATACTCGCAAGTACTATAGTCGCTATATATAAAATAAATATCTTCTTTTTGTAATACTTACCAAGCATATATAAATTAAAAAATACAAAAAAAATATAATGCGCTACACTAAAAGTAATATTTCCGGCTAAAAGCATAAAAAAAGATAAAATATCGTTTTTACCCGTTATTACTCTAAAAGCTATCAAAATACAAAGAAAAAAAGAAAAAGTACCTGGTTCATCATATATTCCGCTTGGCCGTATAATATTTGTCATTCCGGGTATCACTTGCGAAATATATAGATTTGTACAAGTTGTTAAAAATACATAATTTGTTCGTTCATCAGGATTTGGAAATTCATATATTGGCGGTCCGCCTGATATAGCATAGGAAAAACCAATAAATGCACCTATCAATAAAATAATATAAAGTAATGTTCCCGCCTTTACTATCATTTCAAGATGTTTTTCTTTATATAATATTAAAACTATTAAAGAAAATATTATCGTTCTCAAGCTCCAAAAATGTAATCTGTCTACAAATACAATGGAAGGAACAAGTCCGCATAATATAGCAATTAAGATTACAATAACAAGATATCGCCTTAGGTTAAAATTCTTTTTCATAGAAATAACACAAAAAGTTATTCCCAAAAACGAAATCATTGCAAAGTAGTTACGAAAACTTCCTAGAAAATGATATAGCAATGCAGAAGGTAATATAAAAATATCAATAAAAATATACGTACAAACTACTTTATCAAGCAGTGTAAATTTTTCGTTCCTTTCCATATAACTTTTCTATTTCTTTGTCTTTATGAATTATTAGTTTTTCTTAGTAATTTCCCGTTTAAACACCACTTTACTATCATGATTTACCGTTATTATCTGAAATTACGACATTATACAAATCGATATACTTGTTCGCCACAATATCTAACTCAAATTCCCGAAGCACCTTCTCCCGCGCATTTTTACATAACTCGTCATAATTTTCATTATTAAGCACCCAATCAATACCCTTAGCAAGATCAGATGTGTCGAAAGGCTGGGCAAGATAACCGTTTTTTTTATGTTCAATAATATCCAATAACCCGCTGTGCCCAAAAGCTACGACAGGAGTCCCGCAAGACAAAGATTCCGATGCTGTTTGTCCAAACGCTTCGCGTAAACTTGGAACCACCATAACATCGCAGGAGCTATACAATGTCACTAAACTAACATCATCATTCAAATACCCCGTATAATGAATTTTATAACGCAAATCCGGTATATTTTTTGGCTCGCTTGAACCAAAAACAATAAATTCAACATTTTCGCTGGAAATTTTATTCAATGCCTCTATCAAAAGATCATATCCTTTGTATGGCGTAGAAGTTGCTGAAATCGCCCCAAATAAAACTAATCTTTTTTCTTTTGGTAAATTCCATATTGTTCTGGATTGACATTTATCTATTGGCTTAAAAACATTGGTATTTACTGGATTGGGCAAACAAACTATTTTTTTATCAGCAAACACCGCGCTTTTTTTTGCGCAATCCACCATCCATTTGCTAACCCCTATTATTGTCATTTGAGGAATTTTTGCAAATACTTTTTTCTTTCGTTTTAAAACACTGAAACTTAAATCTTTGGTTTTGCCGCTGCCCAGAAAGTCACATTTTTGGCATTGGTCAGTATATTTGTCACACATTGTATCGAGATCACTACAACGTGGCGCCCGCCTGCCACTATGTAGCGGGGCTTGTTCCGCTACAACGTGGCACCCGCCGGTAAAAGCCCACTGGTCGTGAAGAGACCAAACGATCGGCGCTTTTATTTTTGCAATGTCTTCAATTGCTAAAAACCCACCGCAAATCCAGTGTAAATGAACAATATCGGGATTTATTTCATTTATTGCATTTACTAATTTTTTATTTCTTATTATTGCAGGAGAAAAAGGCCCCCATTTACTGTTTTTAATTTGCTTGTATTTTTTCACAGGTAATTGGTCAAGAATTGCGCAAGTTTTCCTTAATGTTTTATCAAATTTACTTTTATACGGAATAATTACGGAATTTATATCGCCTTTTTTGTTCATTACAAGCATTTTTGAATCGATATTGCTTTGCAGTAATGATTGATGTAACCGGAATGCAGCCCTCGCTGCCCCTCCTGAAATATCGCTGGTATTAAGTATTAGAACTTTCATTTTTTTTCATTATCTAAAAAAATTTTTATTTTTGTATCATTTAATAGCATCAATTAGCCTACAACTATTTCGTAAATTTTGAAATATGTTTGAAACTGACTGCCAGTCAACTTCTGTTTCCAGCACTGAAAAATCAGAATGAATATATCTTTCTTTAATTTGAAACAACTCAAACAATGAATCTATTCGTGTATTCATACTAGCCCATACATTTTTTCCAGAAAGCGGTACAACACCAAATTTTTTTCGATATAAAAGCGAAAAGACAGAACAATGATATGAATTAGTTATAACATACTCAGCGTTTTCCAGTAAATAAATCCATTCTGAAATTGTAGCATAATTTTTTTTATATTTATCAATTCGCAAACCTGCAGAAACATATATAATATCAATATTCTTTTTTTTAGCCCAAGCATATAAAGTTTTAACAGAAAAATCACATTCGTTACTTAAAAAATAAAAAAAGCAATATGGCTTACTTGGTTTCTTAAATGGTTCTTTTTCATATAAACTACGGTAAACATCTACATCTAACAGCATTGTCGGATCAGGAACCCATTCGGCATTTTCTATTTTGCATTGTTTACAAAGGCTTAATCCTGATTTTTCCCTTACAGAAACATAATAAAATTTTTGTAAAAGCGGAGAAATAAATCTAACAAAATCATTTTCTAATTCATTTTTACCAAAACTTGCTGCGTATGAAATTCTTTTTACGAGAGAATTACCAAAATCAAGGAAATATGCCCCGCTCTGTCTTTCTATTGAAGGGTAGCTGTTTGGATTCCAAATTTGGTCAGAACCAACAATATACACATCTGCTTCAGGTGGATTTTCCTTTAATTCATAATAAGAATAATACACTTTTTCAGATTGATTTATGTATTTACTTCTAAATTTTTCAAAACCACGTAAATTATACGTTTTTTCTAACATCAATTTTTTTCTTTTATTAAGCAAGTACCTATGTAACCAAAGTGGATTAAGAACCTTCAATGCTTTCTTCCATGGTGGCTTTTTTATATAATCATTTCTTGGATCATATCTTATCAAATATGCATCATGCCCTGCATCACGTAAATATTTTTGCAGGGCAAAGCATTGTAGTTGCTGTCCATAATTATCATTTGACCACCAGAAGGTCATTATGCCGATTTTCATAATCAAATCCCTATATTTTTATCTTCATTTTTAATTCCGTTTTAACTTCCCATGAACGTTCTTTAACACCTTAATACCTTCATCACCCAAAAGCGATCTGGCGCTTTTTTTCAACAAAGATTCTTTTCTATTCGTACTTATAACCTTTTGATAAACATCATGTTCATCTTCGGGTTTTACAAATACCTCAAACACGATGGACTGTTCTCCTTGGCTTACAAACTCTTCCCTCAGGGGTAAAAAGTCCTCTTTTGTGGAAGCTGTTAAGTATTTAAATCCATTGGCTTCAGCCCAACCTTTTGCCCCGCCTTTGTTATGCCCAAATGCCCCAATAAATGAATGGATATCCACTTGTTGAAAAAGTTCGTCATTCGATAAAATGAATTCCGCCCCTCCGCCATTGTTTACCAAAAGAATACGGATATTCTTTTTTAAATGCCGTATACCAAGCGAGTTCATGTCATAGAAGAAAGCCAAGTCACCAATTACAAGAAAACACAAGCGGTCGGTAGATACACTCTGCCCTAACAAGACAGACATACAACCGTCTATTCCAAAAGCAGCTACATTTGAATAGCAGGTGATTGATTTATCAACAGGAAACCAATTCCAGCTTCTTAAACTATTAAGTATTGCTAAATTAAGATAGCTGTTTGGCGGAATTATTTTATGAAGCTGCTGTGCCAGATAAGTCGCCGAAAAAGGCAGGTCTTCGGGAACTTCAACAGAGTTTGCCAGTTCATTCCAAAGGGCATAGTAACTGTGTTCCGCTTCAACATTCGTTGACAGCCGATTAAAGAAAATCTCAAACGGACATTCAAACACTTTGGTAAGCTTGTCGTAAGTATCTACTATATTACCGTCTTCGCTTATACGCCAATGTTCAAAATCAAATTTGCCGCCTGCTGATAATCGCCCGAACAAAAAAGAATCACCTGTTTGTCCGCCTATGGTAATTAAAACATCGGGCTTGTATGTTTTGAATATATCCTTCGTCATTGATGTCAAAGCTAAATTGGCATGGACGGAATATTTTCCATGGTAATTTGATAAATGATTTACATACACAAAGACGTTATGTGAATTTGCAAACTTTTCGATAGCGTTTATTTGCCTTTCTGTAAAAGGTCTGTGCTCACCTGCCACTATCATTATTTTTTTGTCAGCAAGAGGGGCATCCCTATCTTCCCATTCCGTATAGCGTTGGATAACTTTTACATTTGGTAATTCTGTTTTTATTACACATCGTATTTCGCTGTCAAACATAGGCATGTTAAGTTGAACAGGACCAGGAACCCGGTGTGTCAATTCTAATATAGCCTCATTCACCAAGCGTTCGCAATGCAATTCGTCATGCTGGTTAGAAATGTAAGGCAAAGCAAAAGTTCGTTTTACCGCATCGGCAGGTAATGATGTTTGATCGGGCGCTTGCATATACTCTTGGTAAGTATAACGCGGGTGTTTGGATGCTGTTATTGCAAGTATGGGAACATGCTTATAAAAAGCCTCGGTAAGACCCGGTATGTAATTTCTGGTTGCCTGAGCGCTTGTGCATGTTGTCGCTACCGGTATTCCTAATTCCAAATACAGCCCTATTGCAAAATACATGGCGCTGCGTTCATCTACAACTGAATAACATGTGAAAAACGGGTCACTCTGTACCCATTGGGTAATCGGGATATTTGTTGTACCCGGATTGATAACAATATGCCTGATATTATGCTGTTTAAGCAAGGCTATCACTATTTGGGAATTTGTTGTTGTGTGCATGGGTTATTTCTCCTTTTTGTGAAGCTGTTGGGAGTTTTTTATGTTAAAACGTTAAAATGAATTAATATCTTTTTCATAGATTGTTCATATACTAATCACTTTTCTTTTTAATTATTTTAATTTTTAGTACATTAGGATGATTCTTCCATGGTGAAGAATTTAGCCTATCTATAGTTTTTTGTATTTTCATTTTCATTTCTTTTGTTATGCCATCTCCCCTAATTTGTTTTAATGTATCTAGGCTATCTGACGGACAATGCTTTTGTTCCGAGTTTTCTTCACTACTTATAAAATCCAAAAAAAGTTTAACACTACATATTTTTTTTTCAAGATTTCCAGGGTTGGAAAAAATTAAATGTTCTTTACCAAACTTTTCTTCAATATCTATTTTATATTCATCTGGCATTGGAACATCATCACAAACGTAAAGTAAATAAGAAAATTCATTTATTAATTCAAGATATTCTATACCTTTATGCGATATAGCTAATTGCTCAACGTCAGATTCCTTTATTCCTTGAAAGGATTCTATCAATGCATTATACAACAATGTATTGATTGCATGTTTTGTAATAGCTTCATCATATCCAACACGTTTTAGCTTTGTAATTATATCCTTTTTATCTCTCGGCGTTCCCACCGGAACTCGTGGAAGTTGTTGTAATATTCTAATAAAAATAAGAGTGTTTCGATAATTATTTCGTGCTACATCATCATGTTCATATGCATGATGAAATAAATTAAATATTCTTGATGCCTCTGTATCATAACAAAGAGTGTGGATAGCCATAGCATTTTCAATAAAGTCGAAATATTGTAATTTTCTATAACCCTTTGTCTTAAATCCAATCTGTTTTAACAGCATTTCCAGAAAAGGAGGTTTTGAGTATAAATATGGCGAATGAAAAAAATGATAAACAATGAACATATAATCCCGTATGTTATAGTTAACTAGTTTATACAATTTTTCTTGTATATTTTTATCATTTTCGATTTGTTTGACAATATTTTTATAAATTTGTTTTAAATCGTCAGCGTTTATAATTTTTTCTTCATTTTCAATTTCTAAAATAACCTGTTCTGTTATTCTGTTAACATTTATTGCATCAAAGTGCTTATTGTGTATTTCAGTAATATTAGGCTCTCTCAGCATTTTTGAAGGAAGGTTTATGTCATTGATACGCAAACGTTGAAGATTCCAATAATTACGTAAGGCTACAATACATCTTATGTGACATTCTTGCATTAGGCCAATGCATAAATAAATTAATGGTTTTACGGTATCAATTGGAAAATCATCTATATTATCAATAATGAGATAAATATATTTGTTATGGTCAGATAGATGGCGAAACATTCGTTTTAAAGAGTCAGTTTTTTTATTAAGAATTTCTTTTTGAAGCTCTTGTGGGTTATAATATTCATATTCTGGACGATAAGTTTTTATCTTTTCGGGTTCACATAAATAAAGAAATAATTGTTTATGCTCATTGGCTATTATGTCATATATTTTATTCATTAGTTCTGCACTAAGGTTATTTTTAAAATTCGTATCAAGTTGTTTGTCTATCAAATTTATGTAAATAATATCCTTTTTATTTTTCTCTTTTTCAGATCGGCAATAATACTTTAGAGTTATAGATTTTCCAATACCTTTTCTCCCAAGAAGCATATAAACAAAACCATTGTTTTGGTTATTTTCAGAAGAAATTTCCCATAATGGAAAAATTGTATTAAAAACAGACTCACCATCCGCTCTTTTATCAACATATAGCTTAGCAAATAGGTCATCATCATATAAATCTATATGTAGTAGTATTTTATCGAATTCTTTAATCATCGCATCGAATAAAAAATTATTCCCGTTTAGTTTATATAGACTTAAGTCTTTAATGTTTTTACTTCTCATAGCGCCCCCAAATTTTATAGATAAATGGTAAATACTTTGTTATTTTTTTTAATTATTATTAGAACAAAATTTCTCTTGGTTTTAGATGAGCCATTAGTTTCATATTTTATATTTTGTGAATAAATATATATATTATGATTGAATATTTTCATTTTTGGAATGGCTTCACAGCGAAATTCACATTTGAGAGTTATGGATACTGGAGTGTCTTTCCTTACAGTAAATTCGGATTCTTCAAGAATTTTCTTTTTACTGTCGCATAATATAAATGGATCTATTTCGTTTCTACAAATTGTCACCCCTTTTATTCTGAAACGTATTTCTTTTTTCCCGCTACTGGATAGCCTTATTTCTGTTTTGAGTGTATGTATCCTTTTACCTGTATTTAATGGTTGTATGTCTAAAATTTTTAGTTTAAATAATTCAAAGCAATTAATATAATATTCTAAAAAAACCGTAACGAAAACAGGCAATAAGTATTTAAATTCTATTGAGCATCCAGTTTTTTCAGTTATTAAATTTCCTAGATAATGAAAAACAATAACAATAACTAAAAAGGATATTCGAACAAATAATTCCTTCATTTCTTCCCTGTTTGCCCCAATTAACTTGTTTTAAAGAATAACCACTTACTAAAAATATTTGCTATAACGTATATTATATGCTTTGTCAATTTTTAGGTGAATACTTTATTATATCTTTAAATTATTGGCAAAATACAATCAGCCAAGTTTTATGTGTTATCATGTAGATTTTTGTAATTTTTATAGTAAGAAAAAGAATCTATCAAGAAAAAAATATGTGACATAAAAAACAATAGAAAGATACTAAACTCTTGATGCCTAAAATCTAATTTATCTTTAACTTTTTTATCATAAACCAGCTTGATAAAATGAGTTGTATACTCATCATCATTATTATTTTTACATTCAGGAAGTTTTATTGATAATCCGTATATTTCCTTATCCAATGCAGATACATTTGTATTTGAAAAATTGAAGCGATAAATGATATCTAGACCAAAAATAAACCCTAAATGTTCATTTGCTGTTCTTTCTACGAAATTAGGCATACTACCAACTCTATTGTATCCTATCGGCTTGGCTTTTATAATGGAGCAAAAAAATGCTGTGGCAACCTTATGCCTATCCATTTTCTTACTGCTTATGTGCATAAAATCATGTATTCTCGATCTATATTCTTCGTAATA
>Ga0099364_10006444_pt1 | contig 17097 bp, 13 predicted proteins | sample TergutTh196P3_FD_73070 | JGI IMG/M metagenome (GOLD analysis project Ga0099364, IMG submission 73070) | Microcerotermes parvus P3 segment gut microbial communities from Pointe-Noire, Republic of the Congo - Th196 P3 | ecosystem: Host-associated > Arthropoda: Insects > Digestive system > Gut ... | reverse complement strand
CACGGCGTCGACAAGCAGCCTCCCTACTCCCGGCCATGTGAACGCCGCTTCAATGACGGCAGATCCCGCGAGCATTATCGCCAAAGACGTTCCCATGTTGGTCATGATGGGAATCCAGGCGTTGCCGAGCGCGTGCTTTCTGATGATGACCTTTTCCGGCACACCCTTTGCCCTTGCCGTTCGCAGAAAGTCCGCATTCAAAACCTCAAGCATGCTCGACCGGGTCTGTCTTGTAGACGTCGCCATAAGCACCAGGCCACTGCATATGGACGGAAGAATGTAGCTTTGAAATCCCTGTCTCGCGTCTCCCGCAGGCAGCCATCCGAGATTATGCGCAAACAAGAGTATCATTAAGATCGCAAGCCAAAAGCTTGGCATCGACATACCTATCATGGCAATCGTGCTGACTACGGTGTCGGTAAGCTTCCCTGCGCGCCTCGCAGCTCGTATGCCCATCGGGATCGATATTCCCGCACCGACAATAAGCCCTCCCAATGCCAGCGCCATTGTGTATGGCAGCCTGCCTATGTAGTTATCCCAAACACTGATAAATGTGACGCTTGAGACGCCCAAATCTCCCTGAATCAGATTAAGCATGTATATGCCGTATCTGACTAGCATCGGCTTGTCAAGGCCGTACAGGGCCATGACTGCGGCGATCTCTTCCGGGGTCGGGTTAGTCATGTTTGCGAGCGCTATGTCCGCCGGGGTTCCCGGTGCAAGCTCCATAAGGATAAACACCAGTAATGACACGGCTATAATGACAGGGATCAGTAAGATTATTCGTTTCAGTACATATCGAATCAATTTCTTTCCTCCTTGCTAGACGATCGGATGCTCGATCGCCCATTGCCTGCCGTATGATTCCAGTTCATCCCTGTAAATGCTGTTATTCCGGTCCAGATAGCACTTACCGTTCGGTATGGATGGGAAGAACCTGCCGCCGGGGCAATATGTGTCAATCGCTCTGCGGACCTCCGCGCGTATTGCTTCTTCTGTTATATTTGCCACGTCGATCTTCGGACCGTCGATCCCGCCGACCATCGGCAGCTTACCTTTTGTCACGCGCTGTATCTCGCAAATGTCGTTTTGAGCTATTGCACCCTGCCAGATGTCTATGCCCATTTCAACCATGTCTTCGACTATGGGCTGACAAATACAATCCGCGTGATGCATGAACATGATACCGCAGTCATGCGCGGTTTTAACTATCTCACTGTGCAGCGGTTTTATGAGCCTGCGCCACAGTTCGGGCCGCAGAAACAGATTAGTCTTTGAACCCCAGTCGTCATGGTAAAAAATGACGTCTGGTTTCATATGCTTTGCGACCGCTTTGATATACGCGATCTTGAAGTCGGCGATCACCCTGAGCAGTTCCGCCATCTCTTCCTCATACAGCATATAGTTTATGAGGGCGTTTTCAAATCCCATAAGATGATGCGATCGCTCGAACAATCCGGCGTTACTGTAACAGCACACAAAATACTCGCTTCTGTCCGCCTCGGACGCGAGACGCTCGGTCTCGGTCCAGTCAAGTCCATCAAGTGAGGGTGGTTTTACAAAATCTTTCCAGCTTTCTATGTCTTTGATAACAAGCGATTCCGTGTCCGCCAGCGGGTGAGGACCGGGGGAGTTTTCTGCAAAAACAAACGCGGTACCCCATGAGTCCTTGTGCGGCTTTCCGTCCTGGAGGGTACGGTCTCTGGTGAATATCGGATCCGGGACGAACGCGACAGTATCCATAAAGTCGCCGTAGTATTCCGGCTGTTTGCCGCTTAGTATAGCTAACGAGTTTTCACGCTTTGTCATGTTTTCAGACCCCTTTTACTATTCCTGTCCCAGAAAATCGCTTTTTTTGCTCAGTGTGGTCGGTGAAATGCCAAAGTCAAGCATCTGATGCAATGGCAGATGCACATCAATGGCAACTTCGGGACAGACTACTTCACAAAAACAACATATGGAACACTCGCCCGGGTATGCGACTGTGGGTTTTTTCTTATCATCATCCCAGCCGAAAATATCCATGGGACACATGTCATAACACTCTCCGCATCCACTGCACAAGCTCGCGTCTATTCTGGGCCCGTAATTGACTTTTACATTATACATTTGGCGTTGTCCTCCTTACATATCTTTATTCAGTTTCTCTACTTCGTATGTGGTATCTCCGGCAACTTTTTTCGCCGTGACGATCATGTTATCCCATTTATGATCCAAGTCCGGGTATTCCGCGCGATAGTGAACCTGGCCCAAACGGCTCTCATCTCTCATTATTGAGCTCTGCGTATATATCTGTGATATCTCTATGATCTGCTGAACCTCGATAGCCCGCATAAGCTCATGAGGGTTACTCGCGGCAAGCATGGGAACCGCGCCGTCTTTTGCGCGTTTGAGAAGCTCCAGCCCACGCTGCATCTTTGCCGTATATTTTTGCAGTCCCACGTAGTTGAGGTTCAGGTGCTTGACATAGTCTTCCAGTTCAAGGGGATTTACGCTGTATTCCGCTTCTCTGCCCAGCGGGGCGAACACCCACTGCCGCGTCTCTTCGATCTGCTTTAATTGATCGCCGTCGATTTTTGCCTGTTCTTTACCCTTTACCAACTCAGTAACATGGTCGGCTATCAGGCATCCCCATGTGAAACCGGGCGAACCTCCGTTACCCGTGACATATCCGGCGGCAAACAGATTTTTAACACCCGTCTCCGAATGGATGTTTTCACGATGGACTCCGCCGCCTGACATACCTATGCCGGCATAAATGTACGTACACTCGACCGGAAGTTCGTTAGTGAGTCCTCCGGCGAGCTTATGGAACTTGAGCGCTTTAACGGGTTCTGTCGCCGCAACGAAATAGACCGCCGCTATAGTATCGGGATCGGCTTTATCTTTATGGGACAAAATCACATCATGTAATACTTCCGCATTCTGCATATCCGGCGCGAAGAGGTAGTTAAGCCCCGGTATCTTACCGCCGGCTTTAGTGACGACCCTGTCGGCGTATTTATCTTCCAGCGCTTCGCCTTTGGAGTTGTACATCTTGAAAAACCAGTTGCAGCCGCCCCCGCCGCTGCTGTGGTTGATCCCCTTGGAGACATTATAGAAGTTGATCATCTCCATGCTGTACAGCTTGGCGCCGGCGTTCAGCGCGGCGATGTGACCGCCCCCGTGGTTGACAGGGGATACAATTGTGTAAAACAGGTTATTGGGATACGGAGAGTACTGATACGGGTGTACCCTTGTCGCACAACCGGTCGCCATCAGGGTTGCTTTGGCCTTTATGAATATAAACTCGTTTGTCCTTGTGTTTATGGCCGTCGCCCCGATGGCCTCACCGTCGCGGGTGACAATGCTCGTCAGCATGGTCCTGTCTAAAACTCTGGTCCCGTTCTTGCGCACAGCGGAGCCCAGCCTCATTTTAAGGTCTGACGCTCTGGAGAAAGAGCCGAACAGTGGCTCGGGCGAGCCGTTTTCATCAAAAACGAGCCTTCCCCAGTTTGTTCCTCTCCTGTATGCCTGAAGCACTTGCAGCGTGCCGTCTTCTTCGCGTATCCGGACGCCGACTTCTTCCAGCAGTGGCTGGGAGATATGGGCGTTTTTCATCTGCACGCCAAATAGTTTCAGGTCAATAAGGCCCTTCATGCGCGCAGCGCCGAACACGGCTTTATTGACGTCGTCGTCTGTGATTTCTCTGTTAAAGTCTTCTTTACGCAAGGGAACCTGGTTAAAGTTGTCAAGGCCGACTCCGTCGCCGCTCCATTCCATCTTAGCCTTGTCGATGACGACAACGTCAAGATTAGGGTCGTTCTTCTTTGCGCGAATAGCGGCCATACACCCAACGAGACCGCCTCCGATAATCAAAAAATCAGTTTCAATAATTCTGTCTGTAAATTCTTCAATACTTTTAGACAATTCCTGGACCCTCCTTTTTCATTTAGTCAAATTTTACCGGAACGCAGCGGACCTTATACATAAACTGTAACTCTTCGTAGTTGGGGCCCGGCGCGTCGTAGAAATGCAGCTTAAAGCAAAAATCTGAACAATATATCCTCTCTTTTCCTCTGCGCACGTAGACTTCGGGTTCGCCTGTAATGGTTCTCCCGCAGAATTCACATTTTCCAGCCATTCTGATCAATTCCTCCTTTCTCATAGTCTTAACTTATTTGTGTATAGTACATTATGCGATACGCACATGTCAACCATATTTTCACTGTAATTTTTGTCAATCACTGTTGCTTTTTAATACTTTAACAAACCCTACGTATCTTCATTCAGTTTTCCGACTACGTACTCTGTTTCTCCGCCTGCTTTCTTTGCGAAGACGACCATGTTATCCCATTTGGGATCCACGTCGGGATATTCGACGCGGTAGTGGACCGGCACCAAACGGCTGTCGTCCCTCACCAGAGACGACCTGATATGCAGCTCGGCGACCTCTAGGATCTGCCGCACTTCGATGGTGCGCATCAATTCATGAGCGTTATCTGCGGCCAGTTGCGGAACGGCGCCGTCCCTTGCACGTTTTAACAGTTCGAGGGCGCGCTGCATCTTTGACGTATATTTGAACATGCCTACATAATTTAAGTTGATTTGCCTGATATAGTCTTCCAGTTCCAAAGGATTCACGGGGTATGCCGTCTTATTTTGCAAAGGCGCGAATACCCATTCCTTTGTCGCTTCGATCTGCTTTAGCTGATCGCCGCCGATCTTTGCCTGTGGTTTGCCTTTGACGAGTTCCGTTACATGATCCGCTATGACGCATCCCCATGTAAAACCATGCGAGCCGGGCTGAGATCCCGTTACGTTCCCAGCCGCGAACAAGTTTTTGATTCCCGTCTCGGAATGCTCGTTTTCGCGGTAGACTCCCCCGGTGGCCATGCCGATCCCGGTGTGAACGCAAACACACTCGACCGGGAGTTCGCTGATCAGCCCGCCGGCCAGTTTGTGGAACTTGAGCGCCTTTGTGGGTTCGGTCGCTGCGGTGAAGTAAACGGCCGCTATCGTGTCGGGGTCCGCTTTGTCCTTATGCGACAATATAACGTCTTTTAATCCCTCCGCATTTTGCATGTCCGGCGACATGAGGAAATTGACCCCCGGGATCATTCCCCCCGCCTTTGTAACGACCCTGTCGGGGTACTTGTCTTCCAGAGATTCCCCTTTTGAGTTATACATCTTATAATACCAGTTGCTCCCGCCGCCGCCGCTGCTATGGTTGACCCCTTTGGAAACATTGTAGATGTTGCCCATTTCCATGCTGAAAAGCTTTGCGCCCGCGTCCAACGCGCATATGTGGCCTCCCCCGTGGTTTACGGGTGATGTGATTACATAGCTCAGGTTATTTGGATACGGAGACCATTGATACGGGTATAGTCTTGCCGCTCCGCCTGTAGCCAAAAGCACCGCTTTGGCTTTGATAAAAATAAACTCGTTTGTCCTTGTGTTGACGGCAGTAGCTCCGACCGCTGCTCCGTCATCGGTAACAATGCTTGTCAGCATTGTCCTGTCGAGTACCCTTGTCCCGTTTTTGCGGACCGCGGCGCCAAGCCTGGGCTTCAGATCAGACCCCCTTGAGAAAGACCCGAACAGGGGCTCGGTCGGTTTACCCTGATCGTCATATTCAAGCCTAGCCCAATTAACGCCTTTTCGATAAGCCTGAATAACATGGAGGGCACCGTCGTCTTCCCTGACCCTGACTCCGATTTCTTCCAACAACGGTTGGGAGACATACGCGTTTTTCAGTTGCACGGCGTCAAGCTTCAAATCCCGCAGCCCCTGCATCCTCTTTCCGCCAAAGACAGCCTTATTGGCGTCGTCTTCGGTAGCTTTTTTATCGATGTCTTCCTTATGCAGCGGGACTTGATTAAAGTTATCCAGCCCGACCCCGTCTCCGCTCCATTCCATCCTGGCTTTGTCTATAACAGTAACATCAATCTCCGGGTCGTTCTTCCTTGCGCGGATAGCGGCCATACTTCCAACTAAACCTCCGCCGACTATCAGAAAGTCAGTCTCTATGATCCGATCCGCCAGGTCTTCAATTCGCTTAGTCAATCCCCGTCCCCTCCTTTTATTATGTGGTTGCGTAGCAATCATCACGTAATGTGTACGGCACATTATAACATGGCGTTGTGTTCAATATCAATAGCTAAAGTAAAGCTAAAGGACCGTGTTTTTTTTGTTGACATACCAGATTTATTCTAATATAATGTCCGCAGTTTGTTATGGACAGAAAGGCGTGGTTAAATGAGTATAGAAGATAAGCTCACAGATGATGAAATAGTCCTTGATATTAATGACCTTGTCGTCCACTATGTGCTTGAGGACGAGACAGTCGAGGCTGTAAACGGCGTCACTCTGCAACTCAGAAAGGGCCAAACGCTGGGACTTGTCGGTGAAACAGGCGCCGGTAAGACATCAACGGCGCTGGCTATCCTTAATCTGGTCCAGAAACCGCCTGGGGTGATTAAGAACGGCTCTATCATTGTTTGCGGCTCGGATGTTCTGAACATGAACGCAAAGCAACTTGAGTCGATCAGGGGGAACGACGTATCCATGATCTTTCAGGATCCTATGACCTCCCTCAACCCTGTGATGACAGTCGGCGAGCAAATAGCAGAGAGTATCCGGTATCACGAGGGACTGCCTCAGAAAGAGGCGCTCGAAAAAGCAAGAGACCTGCTTGAGTTGGTTGGTATCCCGGGTGTGCGCAGCGTTGAGTATCCCCATCAGTTCTCCGGCGGGATGAAGCAGCGCGTGGTGATAGCGATAGCGCTGGCCTGCAACCCTAGGGTGCTTCTGGCGGACGAACCCACCTCCGCGCTGGACGTGACAATACAAGCGCAGGTCCTTGACATGATGGTTGAACTTAAAAACAAGCTGGGCATGGCGCTTATTATGATAACTCACGACCTCGGAGTGGTCGCAAAAATATGCGATGTTGTAGCCGTAATGTACGCAGGTAAGATAGTGGAGTACGGAACACTTGAGGACGTCTTCAACACCCCGATGCATCCATACACCGAGGGTCTGTTCAATTCATTGCCTAACGTCAAAGACCGGACAGCGGAGCTTATCCCCATACCGGGACTGATGCCGGATCCGACTAAACTCCCGCCCGGCTGCGCATTTGAGCCGCGTTGCCGGTATGCCGTCGATAACTGCAAAGAACCGTGTCAGACGCGTTATGTCAGCGAAACGCACTCACTGCTTTGCTCGCGTTACGACGAGCCGGAGTTTCAAATTCAAATAAAGCGAGGTGCCCGGAAACATGGCTGATAAAATTCTTGAGGTTCGCAACCTGGTTAAGTATTTCAAATCCGGAGCGGGCACGGTCCACGCTGTTGACAACGTAACTTTTTCGATAAACAGAGGCGAAACGCTCGGCATAGTGGGCGAATCGGGGTGCGGTAAAACGACAACCGGCAGATGCCTCCTGCGTCTGATAGAGCCAACGTCCGGTGAGGCGTTTTTTGAGGGACAGGATATCTTCAAACTCAACCGCAGGGAGATGAACAAAGTCCGCAAGGACATACAGATTATTTTCCAGGACCCGTTTTCATCTCTCAATCCCAGAAGGACGGTGTATGAGACCATTGCCGAACCGCTTAAGTATCATAAGATAATACCCAATGCGACGAGGGCGGATATCGAAAAGCGTGTGCTGGAACTTATGGAAACTGTCGGTCTTGCCGAACGACTGATAAACACCTATCCTCACGAGCTCGACGGCGGACGCCGCCAGAGGATCGGCATAGCCAGGGCGCTTGCCGTGGAGCCGAAGTTCATCGTTTGCGACGAACCCGTATCAGCGCTTGACGTATCAATTCAGGCTCAGATACTCAATCTTTTAAAGCAGCTCCAGCGCGACCGCGACCTTACTTTTATCTTCATAACGCATGACTTGGCCGTAGTTAACCATTTTTCTGACGATATCATCGTCATGTATTTGGGCGAAGTAGTTGAAAAAGCCCCTGCGGCACAGCTCTTCGCGAATCCGACGCATCCATACACAAAAGCGTTGCTGTCCGCCGTCCTGATTCCCGATGCGGGTGCAAACTTAGATCGCATCCAACTACGCGGCGAACTTTCTTCCCCGCTGGATCCGGCGGATGAATGCCGCTTTGCCGCACGTTGCAACTACTTATCCGAGGAATGCCCCACCACGGGTACTCCGCCGCTCATCGAGATCGCACCAAACCACTTCGTTGCTTGTCATAGAGTCGGCCCGGGTCGGAACACACTGGGCAATTAGCGTTTAATGCTGCATCGCCGCATTAAACACAAGTAATTGATACTTTATAATTGAGCTGCGGCAAACGCTGATGTTTGCCGCAGCTTTTTCTATTATGTACCTCGCTTCTGCGCTTTGAGCAGCACTCTTTCCAATCCGCCTTTTAGGGTCTGTCGAAAAATAACTTGTCATTTTCCCTTGTCTTTTTCAAAACATACCGCTCCGTTTGATTATTTCTTCGACCAGCTTGAGCTGCTCAAGTGTGTTGACGCCTATTATCTCGCTTTCAATGCAGCGCTTGCACAGCCCGACCTTCATGCTGTCGCTGCGCATGATTCCGGGAACATCGGTCAGATAATATTCGCCTTGCGAGTTATCACTGTTTATTCTCCCCAGCGCCTGAAGAAGCGCGGGCGCCCGAAAAACATAGACCCCGCTGTTGAGCTCCGTGATCTTTAGCTGATCAGGCGTGCAGTCCCGCTCTTCCACTATTTGCATGAATCCGCCGCTTAAATCGCGTACTACCCTGCCGTATGAAAGAGCGCTGTCCGATTCCCCCGTCAGGATCGTACAGTCGTTTCCGCTTTCAAAATGAGTTCTTACAAGTTCCTCATATGTTTCGCGCCTGACGACAGGCATATCACCGTAACAAACCAAGACGGAACCATTAAAACCTGACAGCTCATCCCCCGCTGCCATGACCGCATGCCCCGTACCGAGCTGCTCGGCCTGCTCCGCAAAGACATAGCCGCTGAAATTATCTATAACCTCGTCCTTTTTATAACCGACAACTATAATAATGTTTCTTTTATCTATAAAAGCCAGCGCCTCAAGCACATACCAAAGCAGCGGCTTTAAGCATGCCCGCCTTAAAACCTTAGGCGCATCGGAGTCATCCGCATGCATCCGCGTCCCCTTCCCCGCAGCCAAAACAACCGCTTTTAAATCCATAATTATAACCATTCCTTTGCTACAATATATTTACGGTCAGGGCACGGCAGCCAGCCGTGTCCTTTCTGCGAAAGGCACAAAACGACCATGAAAGGAACGGTCATATTGCGCATCTTTCGCGGTTTCGGCGTAGCCGAGAGCGATTGGCGCATTAAGGAAAGTTTGAACTTGTTTCAAACTTTCTTCCCCTGAGACAGGATGTCGAATATGAGCGTAAATGAACACAGAAAAGGCATTTCGAGCGCAAGGGGGCTGACTTGTAACATTCTCAAGCAGACGTGACGCTACTCAGCGTATAAGACATCGCTTGCCGTGACCTATCAGGTCTTCTCTGCCCGCTTTTATCAGCGCCCGGCGGACAATATTTCGGTTTTGCGGTTTCTTCCACTGGAGAAGTGCGCGTTGAACGGCCTTTTCTTCCGGTGTGCGCGGGACATGCACAGGTTTCATCGTTCTTGGATCAAGACCGGTGTAATACATGCATGTTGATAATGTTCCGGGGGTCGGATAGAAATCCTGAACTTGCTGGGGTTGGCAGCCGATCCGGTTTAAGTATTCGGCAAGAGCGATAGCGTCCTCAGTCGTACTTCCGGGATGTGAAGATATCAGGTACGGCACAAGATACTGCTCTTTTTCATACCGCTTGTTGAGCCTTTTATATTTTTCGAAAAACCTGTCAAAAGCCGCAATTTGCGGCTTTCCCATATAATATAACACCTTGTCGCTGTAATGCTCGGGCGCGACTTTTAGCTGCCCCGAAATATGGTTTTTTACGAGTTCGGTGAAACACTCTCCGTTTTTATCCAGCATCAGATAGTCATATCTTATGCCGGAACGGACAAACACCTTTTTCACGCCCGGTATCGCCGCGACCTTACGGAGAAGCAGCAGATAATCCGTATGATCTGCGTCTATTTCACCGCATGGCTCAGGCACGAGACAGCTTCTGAAGCACATTCCGGCGCTGCGCTGTTTTTTGCATGAAGGCCGCCTGAAATTTGCCGTCGGTCCGCCTACGTCGTGGACGTATCCTTTAAACTCCGGATTTCTGACAAACTCTTCCACCTCGCGCAGCACCGACTCATGGCTTCGTGAGGCGACTGTTCTGCCCTGATGAAAAGCCAGCGCACAAAAATTACATGCGCCAAAACATCCCCTGTTGTGGATGATCGAAAAACGCACCTCGTCTATCGCCGGCACTCCGCCGGCTTTTTCATACATCGGATGCGCCTTACGTTTGTACGGAAGTGCGTATATCCTGTCCAGTTCCGCCGTCTTGAGCGTACGGGCCGGAGGGTTTATGATAAGCGCCCTCTCGCCGCAACTCTGCACCACCGCCTTTCCCCTGACGGGGTCAAACTCATAGAGCTGCATCATTGCCGCGCTTGCGTATGCTCTTTTATCAGACGAAACCTCCTCAAACGAGGCACAGGTAACTGAAGGAAAAGCACAGGCCGACGTGTCTGCGGCGATATATCCCGTGCCGCGTACATCCGTGACAGTACGAACGTCCTCTTTTCGGGCTAATCTGCGGGCGAGCTCTATTATGGCCGCCTCTCCCATACCAAAGACGATAAAATCCGCTCCGCAGTCGAACAATATAGGCCGCCGGACCTTATCCTCCCAGTAATCGTAATGCGCAAAGCGTCGTAACGAAGCTTCCACCCCGCCAATGACAACCGGCAGACCCGGAAAGACCTCGCGGACGCGGTTTGAGTATACTATCGTCGCCCGCTGCGGACGCAGTCCGGCTTTTTTCCCCGGTGAGTAAAAATCTTCGCTTCTCGGCTTTTTTGCCGCCGTGAATCGCGCAACCATAGAATCAAGATTCCCCGCCGTCACCAGCGCCGCGTATCTCGGACGCCCCATAGCCTCAAACGCGGACGCGTCGTGAAAGCACGGCTGCGCGAGCACCGCAACCCTGTGACCTTCCGCTTCCAACACCCTGCCGATAACGGCGGCGCCGAAACTCGGATGGTCTACATACGCATCACCCGTCACTAAAAGAAAATCATAATAATACCAGCCGCGACTGAGCATATCCTCCCGCGACACCGGCAAAAAATCATAGCCACTCATGACGAAACTCCAAGAGTATAATGCAGAATTATGCTACTAACAGACTAATCCCTTAATCCCCATTACTTTCAACGTGATGTCTTTTTCCATCAGACAGACGCCACCTGATCCGCCTTTGCTTAAAAATCCGTATTTAAGGTAGAATTCCTGGCCCTCCGCCGGCACTTCTATCTTGATCCTTTTTCTGCCAAGTTTACGAAATTCCGACACAGCTTGACCGATAAGCTGTATGGCAAATTCCGCTTGATCATGTTCCGGGGTTAAATAGATTTGATCTATCCAACCCGTGTCCTCATCACTTTCCCTGCTTATATCCAGACCAACTAAACCAATCGGCTCGTCACCGAGAAATGCCGTGGTAAAGCAAGAGAACCGTCCCCCTGCTTTACTCAATAACACAGCGTCGTGTTCTGCGTCTAGCGGCATGTAGCGCAGATTTTCTCTGTGCTGTGCTTTCTCACCGCGCCACCAGGTCTGATTCGCAAACGTACTGACATCGCTGCTGAGATGCGAATTATCGCCCTGATACTCGATTTTCAACTCGCCTTTATCATAATTAAGCAGCGTTACCGCAGTGTTGTCGCAATACGGAACCTTGCGCACTTCATGTGACTTGACCCCCATGATCTCGCTTATAGTCGCACGTATTGCGAATCCATGTGAAAAAACGGCGACAGTTCCCCCTTCATGACGCTCCCCTATCTCCCTTAAACAATCAGTCATACGCGCTATGACGCTTGAATACTCCTCGCAGCCGTCAACACGCCAACGCGCAGGGTCGAATCCAAAGTAACCGCACATCTCGGACTCATTATACTCCAAGTCGCCCCATGCCGTGTCTTCCCACACGCCGACATTTACCTCACGCAGCCGCGAATCCGTGCTGAGTCTCAAACCGCGCGGCTTATAGATCGCAGCTGCGGTGTCTTGCGTCCTTGAAAGATCGCTTGAATATACCGCGTCGATTTTTTCATGCTCAAAACGCAGCTCAAGCTGTTTGATCTGCAGAAATCCCCTGCCGATAATCTGCCCGTCAAAATGCCCGTGAGCGCGGCGGTATATATTCCCCTCCGCTTCGGCATGCCTGATAAAAAATATCTTTGTCAATTCAATACTACCTTCCCTGCAATTTCGCCAATATTCTCAATGCCGTATCGCATAAAGTATTCATTAATTCCTTCAATTACTTTTATCGGTGCGTATGGGTCGTCAAAGCATGCCGTACCGACTCCGACGAGACTCGCTCCCGCCAGTATCATTTCTGCGGCGTCATCCCCACTGCGTATCCCACCCACGCCCAAAACAGGGATTTTTACAGCCGAAGCCGCCTGCCATACCATTCTTACAGCGACCGGGAATATTGCAGGTCCGGACAGCCCCCCGGTGTTATTATGCAAAACCGGTCTGCGGGATACAATATCTATGCGCATACCCAAAATCGTGTTGATAAGCGAGATAGCGTCGGCGCCAGAGCTTTCCGCCGCCCTCGCGATCTCCGCAATATCGGTAACATTCGGCGAGAGTTTGACCATTACCGGAACGTCAGACCGGCGTTTTACCGCGTCTGTTATCATCGCAACTGCGTCCGACGACGTGCCGAACTGCATACCGCCAGCTTTAATATTAGGGCAGCTCACGTTCACTTCCAGCATGTCAACCTTAGCTTCAGACAGTTTTTCCGCCATTTCGGCATACTCTCCGGCTGTGTTTCCCGAGATATTTGCTATCACGACCGTATCATAGCTGCGTAAAAACGGCAGCTCATCGGTAATAAACCCGTCAACTCCTGGGTTCTGCAGACCCACGCTGTTAAGCATACCCATAGGCGTTTCCGCGATTCTGGGCGGCTTGTTCCCAAATCTGGGCGCTGCGGTCAAACCCTTGACACATATTCCCCCAAGCCGTGACAGATCATAATACTCGGCATACTCGCGCCCAAATCCAAAAGTCCCCGAAGCCGCAACGACAGGATTCTTAAACCGCACCCCCGCAAAACTGACACTATTATCCAATTCTCCGTCCTCTTTCCTCTCCTCACAACGCGATTTCGCTCGCGTCAAAAATCGGTCCGTCCTTACACACTCGGCTCATACGCTCTATACCATCTCTCACCGTCGCGCAGGCGCATACAACGCAAGCCCCGACTCCACAGCCAATCCGCTCTTCAAGCGAAACTTGACACCGTACGCCGTGCCGGGCGCAAAGAGAAGCGACTGTGGTAAGCATCTCGCGCCGGCCGCAAGCTAATACCGCGGCATACTCGCCGCGCCCTAAAAGCTCTTCAAGCGGCCCTGCGACTGTCCCGCGTATGCCGAAGCTGCCGTCTTCCGTTGCTATACAGACCGAGTCGCATACAGACTCAAACTCGTCTTTTAAAATGATGTTTCCGGCACCTCGGAATCCTAAAACAGCCGCAACCGCTCCTTTAGCCGAAGTCGCCGCATACAGCATAGGCGGACATCCGACACCGCCGCCCACTACGATAATATCACCCTCCGGCAGAAAAAAACCATTCCCCAGCGGCCCATGGATATCCAATACCTGGCCTGGCACTCTTTCAAAAAGCCATTTCGTTCCGGCTCCCTTAACTTCGTAGACCAGCCTCAACTCATCGCCGATGACGCCGCATATGCTTAACGGACGGCGCAAAAGATTCTCCCGCCCGCATTTTATGTTAACAAACTGCCCTGCGCGAATCTGCTCGGCAATCCCCTCGCAGGCAACGCTTATAGAAAAAACCGTATCTGTAAGCATTTTTGTACTAACTATCTCACACGAGTAAACATCCGACATGGGCATCCCTCCTCCGCTTATTTTAGCACAAGCTCCCTAAACTTACAAGTCCGCGATAAAATACCGCTTGCGGAAGCGGTCAAGAGGTGCTATTATCAACATGCAAGGAGGAACGCACAAATGCAAAAACATAACAAGCGTCAAACTCTGCTAAAAAACACTCTGGCGGCAAGAATATTGCTTGTGTTGATTGCGTTCATACTTATGGTCATTTCAAGTTGTGTTATAATGTACCGTACTCTAAACACAAAGCTGCGGAATAATGCAGAATACATAATGAGCGAAACGGCGGTTTATCTATCGCATGTTCTTTTAGAGCCTGAATCGACATTAAATTTCATTGTAGACCATATTGAAGGACTTTACAGTCGCGGAGAAGGGTATGACGTGATAAAGGCTTACATGACAGAAAGTTCCTCACAGGCATTTAAAGACAGGACCGGGATATTAAGTTATTACAGCGTCTTTGGTTTTTTTGATCACGGCGGCGGTTTCTTTGACGGCGGCGGATGGCAGCCTTCCGAAGGTGACGGCTACGACCCTAAAGAACGCCTTTGGTATATAGCGGCAATGGCCGCAGAAGGCGAAGTAGCGCTCACATCCCCATATATCGATGCTGATTCCGCAGAACTTGTGATCGCTTATGCCCGCCGTATTTTTGACGGTTCCGGAAATCCTGTCGGCATCGTCTGTATTGATGTTAAAATCGACTATATCAAGAATTTGGTCATAAATAAGATGATTACTCCAAACAGCTATGGATTTATGGTGGACGATCATTTGAATGTGATCATACATCCGAATAATGAGATCCAAGGTGAGCTTTTGGGTGATTACAACAATGAAATGAGGCAATTTGCCGACGTCATATCCCGCGGGGAGGACATTTCATTGGACAGAGTGCGAAACTTTGCCGGCACACAGTCGGTTTTGTTCGGTCTTCAGCTTGAAAACGGCTGGTATCTTATCGTCATGATCCCCGGATTCGAGTACTACAGAGATCTGTATGACATGATACTGATCATCAGCGCATTAGGCATCATTTTGGCTTCTGTGGTTATCGTCATTTTTGTAAGCCTTGAAAATGCAAGAAAAAAATCAGAAAAGGCATATCACGAACAGAGTCTGCAGCTTGCCATGATGGAAAAAGCGCATGAGGCAGACGAGCAGCGCGACAAGCAACTGGCTTTAACGCAGATCATTAATGACGCTGCGGCGGCACTGCTGTCGACGGAAGCGGCTGAACACGCTGCCGCTATACATAATAGCATGGAAATCCTCTGCCGGATGTTAGACGTCAGCCGCATATACTTATGGCGCAACATAACTAAAGAAGACGGAAGGCTGTACTTCAGAGTCGCTTACAGATGGGTGATGGAAGGAGTGCCGCATATGGACATAACTCCGGAGTTTTCTTATCAAGATGTTTTGCCCGACTGGCCGGACATTCTTTCGCGCCATGGCATTGTCAACGGGCCGGTCGACAGTCTTCCCGAAAAGGAACACGAGACCCTTTCAATGTTTGGGATGCAGTCCGTATTATGCGTCCCGATCTTCATAGAGAACGAGTTTTGGGGGTTTGTGGGTGTCGACGACTCTATTAAGCGGCGTGTCTTTGCCGAAAGCGAAGAGCAGGCCATAAGATCATGGGGATTGATCGTTGTTGGTTCTATTCTTCGCGATAAAACCTCCGCAGAACTTAGAGACGCTTTGGAAGCCGCCGAAGTGGCAAACCGCACAAAAAGCGACTTTCTTGCGAACATGAGTCACGAGATCCGCACTCCGATGAATAGTATAATGGGTTTTGCAGAGCTTGCTCTTGACACTCCCGACAACGGTATCATGCCCATGGTCAGGGATTATTTAAAAAAGATCACCGAAAACACAAAATGGCTGCTGAACATCATTAACGATATTTTGGACATATCTAAAATCGAGTCGGGCAAAGTGGACCTTGAGTATGTGCCTTTTGACCTAAACGAGGTTATTGCACACTGTGAGTCCGTCATCCGTCCTGAGGCGAAGGAAAAAAACCTTGATCTCAGGGTTTATGCAGAATCGCTGAGCGGCAAAAAACCAATTGGCGATCAGGTCAGATTATATCAGATACTTGTTAATCTCCTTGCCAACGCGGTCAAGTTTACAAACACAGGATCAGTCAGGCTTTCTTCCGTTATAAAAAGCATAAACGGCGGCACATCCCCGGGCGCAGCCTCGCAGCCCGTAACGGCAAGCGCCGCAGATCACCCATCCCCCGGTACGGACGGCAGCATAACTGTGTACTTTGAAGTAAAAGACACAGGCATAGGCATGAGTTCAAAACAGTTGAAGAAGATATTTGAGCCGTTTATCCAGGCGGATTCAAGCACAACGCGAAATTACGGCGGTTCAGGTTTGGGATTGACTATCACGTCAAACCTTGTACAGTTGATGGGGGGTGAACTCCTTGTGGAGAGCTCTCCCGGCGCAGGCAGTACCTTCAGTTTTGAAATTACTTTTGATATGATTGAGACACATGAAGACATGCCCAACTATCAAGAAAATTCTACAATCGAAAAACCGCACTTTGATGGCTTGATCCTGGTTTGCGACGACAACCCCATGAATCGTGAGGTGATATGCATACATCTTAGTCGTGTAGGACTCGATGCCGTAACGGCTGAAAACGGTGAGCAGGCCGTACAGATGGTTAAGGAGCGATCAGATAGGGGCGAGCGGCCTTTTGACATGATTTTCATGGATATATTCATGCCGGTTATGGACGGACTGGAAGCCTCATCAAAGATCATTGAGAGTGGCGTTGATACCCCAATCATCGCAACAACGGCGAATATAATGACCAATGATCTCTGCACGTACAAGAGCAGCGGAATGTCTGACTGTCTGGGCAAGCCGTTTACAACACAGGATTTGTGGCGTATACTTACAAAATATTTGCCGCCAACGAACTGATCAGGAGGATAAGTTTGAAACAGTCTAGCAATCGACCGCCCTGAAAAAGAGTATAGCAAAGCAAACTACCCGAAAGTAGCCAAAAAAACGATTTACAC
>Ga0099364_10006443_pt1 | contig 17097 bp, 20 predicted proteins | sample TergutTh196P3_FD_73070 | JGI IMG/M metagenome (GOLD analysis project Ga0099364, IMG submission 73070) | Microcerotermes parvus P3 segment gut microbial communities from Pointe-Noire, Republic of the Congo - Th196 P3 | ecosystem: Host-associated > Arthropoda: Insects > Digestive system > Gut ... | reverse complement strand
TTTCTTTCTTGATCCCCCGGGATCGTTAGGTGCTACACTTTTATATTCGTTTTTGCTACATTTCAATTATACAAAACACAGTTTCGGTCTTATTTCAAAACGCCCATATTTGTTCACAACACCCCTGAGCGTTACAGGGAATCGTCAAATGGCGGTTGGCTCTACCGCACCACGGGAATCGCACCCCTCCGCAATCCTGCCGAGCGACCCCCATTGCTTGCGACGGCTCACGGACGGAAAAGTCCGCTTCAACGCTCGAGCTGTGGCTAGGTCGGAGTATCCTCTTCTCCCCGGTCGTGGCCAACGCTGGGAACCACCCGGCGTTTCCGGTCTGACGTTTCCGTCTGCCGATGGGCTTTCGGTAAAGAAGAAAGTTTTTGACGATTGGGTTATTCAATTTGTGAGGTCAGCGGCTCCGGTCGGAGCCGCACTATTCCCCAAGAGGATTCCAACCCCCTCACTTCTCTATTGGGAAGTAAAGTCGCAAACGTCAACCAAAAACTTTTAACCGATGTGATCTTTTAGTTTTTTGAGGATTTTGCTGACCCGCTTAAAAACGGCTTGTTTGCTCATACCAAGCAATCCCCCTACTTCTGACAGGCTTATTCCATCCCGGTAAATCATGTCAACAAGCCGCAATTCAGCGGATGAGAGCGTTTTTTTGGCAAGGGAGAGGGATTTCAGCAAAATTCCGTCTATGCAGGAATCCTCAAACCCTGATTCCGGGTCGGTAAGCAATTCTTCACCATGGCAACAATCTTCTGTTTCGATGGCATGGTACGAAATGGTTATGTATCCAATTTCCTCATTGCTTTCCCGGATATAGTCACTGTGGTCTTTCTCTTTTCGCCATTTGACGTACTCCGCTGGTGTGGCTTCGATGACAATTCTGCCATCGCTTTCGTGGGAACTTTCCAGCTTGATGAAGTGTCGGCCTTTGCTTCCCGGCGAATTGACAAGGCTGTAATACTCCTGACCGGTAATTTCCAGCCAATCGGGATTTATTCCGTTGCAAGACGGGTCTTTCCAGACCAGATAAGTAGTTTTCAATTTCATTTCCTCCAAAGTTTTGAATTTGTGTGGTGGGGGCTTTGCGGAAATTCAAAACTTGGAGGGGCGCGGGCGTTGGGTCGTAAATACCTAGTCATTGCATCCCTCCTTTTTCGGATGCAACAAACCAAAAGCGTAAAAAACACTTGAATTTTATTGGGGCAATAAAAAAAGGTTGCCGTTTGCATCAAGAACTCCTTTCAGAAGTCCCGGCAAGCGGCAACCTTAAATATTGCAAAAGGGGCAAAAAAAGAGACCCGGCAAAACAGCAACATTAAGTTGCCGCTTGCCGGACCCCGTAAACATAGTAACCGCTCTCTGCGGTTATGCGGACTTGGCAGGGACGATACGTTTATCGCCGGGTTTGTTGAAATGCTGCCTGCCCGCCTGTGTCAAGTTTGCGTCCAAGACGGTGAGCCTTAATCTATCACAGAACAGCCGTTAGCGTGACACTTCCATTCCAAGTGCTTTTTACAGATTCCGTGGCCTGTGATTTACCGTTCGTGAGAACGGGGGCGAATATTCAATTTTATCTGCGGGATTATGCGCTTGCGTAAACAATACCTACTTGATTCCGGCACGTTTTGCAAGCTATGGAGGCATGGTACTTACCCTCAGTTTTGCGTGAGTGACAGTAAAGCTCAACTTTATCGGTTGCATCAACCGTGGTAAAGGCTTTTCTGCAATAGGGACATTTGATGGTCTTTTTTTCGATGGTCTTAAAATGTTTTTCCCTGCGAAATGCCATGTGGGGCATAAATTCCGGGACACAGTTGTACACCAAGTACACAAAGGATACTTCCTCTGGGTTAAGGTTGTCGAGTTCGAGTTCCATTGCGTTCAATCTCCTTTTGCTCGGTTATTACCGTACATTTTGGGTAAAAAAATACACCGTTTTTGTATTAGGTATGCAAACCCATTTCCTGCAAACGATAACCCATAGCAAGAACGGAAACCTCAAAGAGGCTGGCTAGCGTTTTCGTTTTGTCCCCTGACCGGTTCATCAACCTATGGTACGCCATTTTGACCGTCTTTTTCGGCATAAGCAAATAGGCGGCGAAACGCTCGGCTTGCCGTTCCAGCATCCGGGCAGTGTCGGTGTCTGGCTCGTTTTTGGTCATGGCGGCGGTTTCGCCTTGCCGGACGAAGTAATCTCTGTGTTTGATGTAATGAAGCAGTTCGTGGGCGCAAGTGAAACGAAAACGCCCGTCACTCCGTTTGTTCATTAGGTTTACGTCCAGTATTACCGTGCCGCCTTTGACCGGAATCAGCTTGTACCCTTCGCCGTTTCTGCGTTCGTAAACAGCGACCATCGTGTCCTCAAAGATGGTTTCGCCTAGTACACGCCCATTCTTGCGGATATGGCGAAACTCGATACTCAGCCCAAAGCACTTTTCCATAATCGCCTCAACAGGAATGGGTGCGGGTGTGTTCAGCAGATTGGGGTCATATTGGGTGATGATATTCCGTGCGAAAGTTTCCAGTGCGGCGTTGCTGTATGGGTACATAGTCATTTTCCTTCCTGTTCGCCTCGCTTTTTCAGCTTGTCGATAAATTCTTGCCATTCCGTATCGGTAGCATCTACATCTTTTGCCACACGCAGGGCAATTTTGGCGTATTCGTTTGAGGTGATGTACTCTGGCAAATCGGCGGGAACGGTATCACGGCTTCTCGTTTTAGCCGCAAGGTCAAACATCAAATCCCTGTCCTCTTTATTTAGGTTCAAAATGTTTGCGATGTTGGTTAGGATTTCGCCCTTGGGAGCATACTCCCGGCCTGTTTCAACGTCACTCATGTAAACCGGGGAAAGTTTTAATTGCCGCCCCAATTCTCTCAGTGAAATATAGGGGGCTGTTTCCAGTCGCTTCTTTCGTAGAAACGCCCCGAAGGTATCCTCAGTGTCCATTTTTCAATCACACCCCTTCTGGCTTGTTTGGAGGTTGCCGAACACTTCAAATACAGTATAGCGGACAAGTGTTCGGTTGTCAAGAGGGTTAAAATGAGGATTGCCCTACAGGGCAATCCTCACGGTTTTCTTGTGAAATTATATAGGATTTATCAAGGTTTTTTAGGGACAAACGATGCAAGGGTGATATAGCCGTCAATCACATCATCAGGGGCGGTGATTTCCATACGTCCGGCGAAACTGAACACCCAGCCATAAAATGTAGGGCTGGCACACACGCTGACACGAGCCTCAAAATGCTCCTCGTCCAGCACGGCGGTGTCCACCTTTTCCCCAAAACGGTCTATCACAGACTTCATCAGGCTATTCTCGCATTTCAGCACAACATCTCGCATTGCTCCATCGTACATCTGAAACACCTTTTGCGCATAAAAAGCAGGGTCAAAATCCTTTGGTTTGGGTTGAGCGGTTAGTCCTGTTAATTCCGGCTTGGCAATTCTATCTACCCGGAAGGTGATAATTTTGCCGTGGGATTCAGAATAACCGACAGCGTAATAGTGGTCGCCGTTCCAAATTAGAGAGTAGGGGCTGAATTTATAGATTTGACGTTTGTGTTTGTACTGTTTCTTCTTGTTTTGGTCGTATTCATAGTATTTGAAATGGATTTGTCTGCCGCGCCCGATGGCCGTGTGGAGCTTGTCCACTGTGATAAAAACGCTCTCATTGCCGGACTTGATTTGCTTGTCGGTGTAGAGGGTTCGGTTCAAATCGACGGCCTGATGGCGGCTGGCAAAAGCGGTTAGTTTTTTTATCAACTCTTTGCTTTTTTTGACCGGGATAAACTTAGATGCTTGCACGGCATCAATCAGCAGTTTCAACTCCGGCAGTTCAAAATGACGGTCACCGATGAAATATTGCAACTCCCGGCTTTTGTTGCAAATCACATCCACGCCGCTGTCCGCAAGCTGCTCAATATCCGACAACACGGCTTTACGCCCGGCATCTATACCCTGTTTTTGCAGATGGGTCAAGATGTCGGCAAGAGTGGCCGGGTTCTGTTCGTCTGTTTGGGTTTCGAGGAAGCGGAGGATGGTTAGGATTCGGCTTTTGGGGTGGGGCATTGTGGGTTCACTCCGTTTGCATATTGTTTCAAACAAGGCCTAGTAGAAATCTATCACAAACAGCTTGGTTCTGCAAGTGTTTTTTAGACTATTTTTAAGTCATTTGTCATTTGCTGTGTCAAATTGCACAAAAGGAATGTTTGATATAGCACTTTTGTCTAATTGCAAACATTTGTTCGCTATGATATAATTGTAATAAAAGGAGGAATTTCCAATGAACATCAACCCTACATATCAAACAAACCACACTTATCCCGCAAGCAAAAACCCAGCTGCCCAGACAAACACCGAAGCCAGTTTCGCTGACGTCTTAGCAGCTCAAAAAGCCGCACAGACTGCTGTTGCAAACAATGTCACCCCGGGCAGTCAGGTCAAGAGTATCTACGACATCCCGGAGAATGAGCTGAACGGCGTTCTTTACCAAGTTTCTCAGGCGTGTTCCGCTATCAACACAGCGGGGCTGACAAAGGGCGAGATTTATAACCGCATTGAAGCGGTGTTCGTGGAACATTTTGGTAAGGATTTTATGGAACCTAATATTCTGCATTGTCTTACAGAAAGAACTCCTTACATGGATATACCTTGGGAATTTAACAGAGAGCTTAGGAAGCACGGAATTGATACGTCATGCGACTCAGTGGTTCTTATGGAAGCCAGGGGATACAGCGGAATGTCTGAGGCTGAAATCCGTGCCGCTGTACGAAGCCAGTACCCAGAAACCATGACGCTTAGGGAATGTATGGTTATGGCACGAGAACTATGGGCTTTGGGGTTAGATAAGCATAATTATGCAAACACCACTAAAACTCGTATATCTTCAAGCTTTCCTGTAGAAGCTCGTGAAGAAACACAAAAACTCTATGAAGCCATGCTTGACAAGCCAGCCAATTACGAATCCATGAAAGCCTCCTACCATGCTTTTGCGGCGGATAATTTCACCGTGAGAGATGGCTCATTTACCCTATCATCATTTTTCAGTGAGCTTCTTTCTTGGTTTGGCGGTGATATGCTCTACAATCAGGATTGGCAAGACAAGGTTTTTGAAATGCTGAAGGAAATCTATGAAAAGCATGGAACACCACCATTCATAACTGGCGAAGAATAAGAAAATATTATATTTATTAAATATTAAGGAGAGTTTATAATGAAAAAACGTGTATTTGCAATGGTAGTAGCCATGACAATGATGGTTAGTCTCGTTTCAATTCCTGTTTCAGCTTGGAGCAACGAACCCGCATCGCCCGGATTATTTATAGCCGGTCTGGGATACGATGACAGTCCTAGCATGGACAATGACTATCTTCCGGAAAATTATCTAAATAGAGTACTCGGGAATAATGCTACGGCAATAACTGTCACTATTCCGCGTGATGCTACCTTCATCCTCTTTTACTGGTGGAGACGTGGTACGTTCAACGGCCATACCGGGAGCAACCTCGGCTATATTTCAGCCAGTGAAACTTTCCACATCAACAACACCAGGGTCTACGGAATCGGCGGCGGGACAGACCAACATACCGAGGATTTTAACCGGGCAATACGCTCCCAACGCAAGTACATAACCTTCCCGGCAGACCGATTTTCTAAGACTAACGGTGAGGTTTTTGAGATTCGTACCTCCTACATGGTGGGTGTCGTTAGGCATTCATACACCGCGACATATACCATAAACTGGAGCGACCCAGCTGATGTAACCCCGCCCCCGGCTGCACCCGCAATGGTTAACTACGATGCAGAAAGACACTGGGTAACTGGGCTGGATTCTGACATGGAGTACCGTTCGTTCACCACGGGCTGGAGTAGCTGGGCAGGGATTTCGCCGGGGTTTTCTGCGCTGAATGTTTATCCAATTTTAAGCACCTCCCAGCAAACTGTTGTTGAGGTTCGCTACAAGACTGGACCCTCTCAGGCGTATTCAATTACAATTCCGCCGCTGGCACCCGCCCCGGCCACGCTGTATATCGAATGGGAGAGCGGCTTCCCTTGGCTGGATGGGCTTTCCTCGGGGACGCGGTATATCATATCAGCCAGTCCTGATTTTGGCACAATCCTTTATGACGGCACTCCCCCCAATCCCTACCTTCAGATGACAGGGTTTACTGCTGGCAGTATTATCTATGTCCGTGCTGTGAGTGAGGGGCGAACCTCAGCCCAGGTGGTCTTGAGCGTGCCGGATGCCTCCGCGCCAAATGCACGGTATTATCCTGTTTTCCAAACACTTTCCGGGCTGAACAACACTATGCAATACCGCATATACGGTACATTTCCCGATGGCATCAAATGGGGAGAATGGACAGATTCTGACAACACACTTCTCAATATGTACCCCTATCTGAGTACCGCTCAAGAGTCAAAAATTGAGATACGTTACAAGACAGTACCAGGCGAATTGCAAACAATTATAGTCCCCGCACTGGAGCCTGCGCCAGAGGGCTTGTGGATGGAATGGGTGGACGGTAGGCCAATGCTGTGGGGCTTGGAAATCGACAAAATCTACGCCGCCTCACTTTCCCCTGACTTTGAATTTACCACTACTCAGACATTTTTAACTGAATTTTACGGTGAATATATGGATGGAACTGTCGAAACCCGGTTGGGCGGCACCCTTACTCCCGGCACAACCATTTACATCAGCACCGCCCCCAATGCCGATTCACATACTTCGGACTACGCAACCTTGGTCATGCCCTGCGGCATAGCTGTAAGCGTGGATGGAGAAGGCGGCACGGTCTCCGGTGGCGGCAACTACGCCGTAGGGGAGACAGTTGAGCTGACTGCCACGGCTGATGATGACTACACTTTTGACGGTTGGTACGAAGACGGCACAAGAATCAGCACCAGTGAAGCCTACAGCTTTACAGCAACGGTTAACCGGGAACTGGAAGCACGGTTTGCGGAAGTGGTTGTTGTGACAGAGGAACCAACGGAGGAACCGACCGAAGAGCCTACGGAAGAACCAACGGAAGAGCCAACAGCAGAGCCGACTGAGGAACCTACAGAGGAACCTCTGTGTGGGAAATTGTGCCAATGTACGCCTTGGCAATTGCATAGGCGGGACGAGTGATAATGACATACTCGTTAAAAGTACGACAGACGATGGTATTTTTATCAACCTCACTCAAGAAACAATATATCTTGGCGATTTTGTCCCTACGCATTTCAGCATCAAGGAAGGCAAGTGGACAGCACTCAAAGCGGGCGATAAATCCCAACTCGCTGCTGCGAATTTCCTCAAACTGCTGAAAAAAGACCTAACGCTAAAACTCAAAAACGGAGATGTAGAGATAGAGTTTCCAAAAATCAACAAACGCCGCACATCGTCCTTGAAACTTGTTGTAAACTATAAGATTCTCGCCGCTAACAGCCCAACAGGAGCAATCGGAGGGTGGACGCTGGCTGAAAAGAAAACTACAACAGCAACCACGGCAGATATAGAGGTCGGCATTGCCAATTACGGCACAGATGGTTTGGCCGCCAAACCCGGCAAAACACCGTTGCGTTGGGGTGAACTTAGAGGCACGGGAATTTGTGTTGCACCTCTTCCAGTGAACAACAAAGCGGCAAAAACAGTATATTTTTACCGGGAGTCTGCCTTTCAATCAGGCACAGCCGTCACACCCGTTTACACAGCGGGAAGCAAGCCCAAAAAAGTCAGTGCCACAAGTTTGAACAAACCAATCAAGGCCGTTACCAAAAACGGCAAACTCAAAGTCAAAGCGGGTACGTTTATTGATGGTGTTGAGCAGACGGCAGGGTCAGTTGATGTAACCCCCGGTCAGCTTGTGTGGATGGGTGCGGACAAAAAAGCGGCAACCAGTCCCGCCACGGCAACGTAACTCACTATGTTAAAACCCCATCCCTTTGCTTCTTGTGGCATGGGATGGGGTTTTGAGTGATTGAAAATATGGGGTTGAAAAATCTTGGATTTTGAGATAGGATAGATACAGAAAATTTGGAAATGGGGTTGGTGTTATGCGGATTGCAATTTGTGACGATGAAAAATCTCTATGATTTTTTTCCTTATATCCGCAGGATTAGCGGATGCGTCCATAAAATACGGCTTGCTATTTATCAAAACAGGTATCATAATGGCACAAACGGAGGCGATGCGTATGCTGATGGTTTACCTTGCGATTCTTGAAACACCCGAAGAAAGACAGGCGTTCACTGAAATTTACGAACGCTATAAATACGACTGCCTTCATGTGGCCATGAGCATATGCGGAAACAAAGCCTTGGCGGAGGATGCCGTACATAACGCTTTCATGGAAATTATAGAACGCAAGGAAGAATATCTAAATTTTCCTTGTAGTAAAATGCGTTCCAGAATCGTTATTATAACGAAGAACAAACTTATTGACCTAATACGCAAGAGCAAACGGTTGGATTTTCAGCCATTCGATGACGAATCGGACGCTCTTTGTGCGGATGAATGTGATTTGAGTCTTATATACGAGAAAAAGGAGACATTGGAACACCTGATGGATTGTGTTGCGAAATTGCCCGAAATATATAAATCTGTCCTCGAACTGAACTATTTTCATGAACTTAGCTATAAAGAAGTAGCAAAAGAGCTTGGAATTTCTGAAAAAACAGTGTCTGTTCGTATTGTTAGGGCAAAGGAAAAACTCCGGGAAATACTTGAAAAAGAGGGTGCCACTCATGGATAAAAAAATCAATTCTGCCTATTCAGACGCACTGCTCCGCCTTGCCGTAATAGAAAACCACCAAAGGGATTTAGCCGCTATCCCTCCACGCAAAGAGTTGGAAAGAACGTACAGCTTTTCACCCGATCATGAGATGCGCATGGAAAAACTGTTTGCAAAATCAAGCAAAAAGCATATCCATCCAATCAAGGTACTCAGAAGAGCCGCCGCTGCGGTAATCATTGCGGTCGCTTTAATGTTCAGCGCATTGCTCACCAATGCAGAAGTAAGAGCTTCAGTATGGAATGCCGTGGTTGAATGGTATTCTGAATTTACACGATTTGTTTTCAACTCTTCAGAGTTCGATATTGGGGTAGAACCCGGCGATGAAAACTCCCGATGGTATCCATCGCATCTGCCGGATGGGTTTGTCGAAACAAACTCTGAAATTCTGGGCGATATCACCTATATTGACTTTGGCGATTCTTCAGGGGACACCATTGTTTTGAGTTGTACCAAGGAAACTCAGGCACTGGCTGTGGACAACGAACATTCAAGATACTCATCGACCACAAACGATGGGGTTAATTACCATGTTTTTGCGGCTACATCAGAAGAATACTTATCAAAAGTTTTATGGGAACGTGATGGATACAGCTTTTTTCTAGAATCTTGCATTGCCTCGGACAAGCTACTGGAAATAGCTTTCTCGGTCGAGCGAAAATAAAAATTAAAAAATTTTTTCAAATTCCTGTAGTAAACATCCCCTCTCACTCGTTATTATGGTGAAGGCTCTTTTGAGCCACACAAATGAGAGGGGGTGAAATTAATGAAGAAAAGGTGCATTGCGGCACTTGCGATGGCGGTTGTACTCTTATATGGGGTCTGCCCATTCGCAAGTGCCGCCTTTTCAAGCGAGGAGGCAATCGCCTCAGATGAGAATAGCAGTCCTACACGCTGGGCGAATGTTTCCTCTGTAAATCTTGGGCTTTCCTTTTCCGGGACAACCGCTACTTGTTCGGGAAGCATTACTGGATATTCCGGAACAACCAAAATCACCGCAACCTATGTTTTGCGGAGGAAAAACAGCAATGGTACTTACACCGTGGTCAAAACATTTCCCACGCAGACTGTCAACGGCTCAACCCTTCGCTTTTCCGGAACCGCTTCCATCACGACTGGTTACACATACCGGCTAACCGTTACCGCAACTGTTACCCGGAATGGGACGAACGAAACCGTGACCAACTGGTTGGAGAAAAAGGCGTAAACAGAGAAACAATTCGCATATCCCAAAAACGACCAAACGGTCGAAAAAAATTATGAAAAGAGGTTTTCTATTATGAAAAAACTGCAAAAACTTTCGCTCTCCTTGGCATTAAGCCTTATCCTCGCCGTCTCATTAGCGCTGCCGGCATTCGCCTCAAACCACTCGGATACCAATCTTCCAACAAGCTTTATCAGTTACACCACCAACGCTACCACCGGAGTCCGTGCAAAACAAAATACAACATCGGTCTACATGAATAATACAAGCGGTATGACATTGTGGGTCTACGCTAATGGAGGAAGCAAGCCATCAAATCCTTCCGTAACATATAGCACAGGCACAACCAGAGGTAATTATGCAAAAGTTTTGCCTGGTAAATATCGTATCGTTACTTGGATTTACGAGAATGGATATCGTTCAGCATGGCTGAACATCTCAACGGCAACAAGTGGCGTTTCCGGCAATTGCAAAGGTCAATGGAGTCCCGATTCGGTAGGCTCTTATCCGCCAGCTAACTAAATCACATCTGTATTGAGCGGGGTGATTTAGACATCGCCCCGCTCTGCGCAAAAAAAGGGGGATTGGGCGATATGGTAAAAATTAAACGAGCTATGGTAAACATCGTTGCTACCATTCTGCTGTTTGCTTCCGTGACAGCTTGCAACTCCATAAAAAGCGTTTTTGATAATGAACCGCAAGGCCACCAGCAAGAGGGCGATGTTCAGCAAAAAGGTCAAGAAGATATACACACACCGATACCTGACGAGATACAATTCCCGGATAAAAAAGAGGTGCCGTCTGACAACATTCTCAACGTCGGGGATATTGTATCAGAAATAGACGTTGAGAATGGAAAACTAATCCCCGATGCACTGGCCTACACGGTTGAAAAAGCGACATTATTTTCAGGCATTACCGAAGCGGGCATTTCACAGGATGCGCTAGTACATTTTGTTGAGGGTGATGTGCTGGATGAAGATGGAAATCCAAAGCCGGGTGTGAGATTTGTTCTCGTTGAATTGGCTGTGAAAAATAAATCCGCCTTGGCTGAGCGAAATATTACCAGCTTTCAGCTTCTTTCGGCTGAACCCGGCGAGTCCGCTACTGATTCCATGAATTTTTTCGACCTCCCTTATCCGGCTTATTTTTCCAATGCAACCAGAACCGGCAATGGCTCGGAGTATTACGCTTACAACCTACCCGTTGGACAAAACAAGAATTTGAAGGTAGGTTGGTATGTGGATACAAACGAATACGACACCTCCGATTTATACTTGGTTTTCAACCGAGATGTCGATGAACATGAAAAATTTGTGAAATTAGATTTTCAACAGGAGGGGTAATATGCTTTGGAATGCCATAAAATTGGAGTGCAAAAAGGCAATCCTTAATAAATTGTTTTTGGCGGTCATATTGATTGGCTGCACAATTACAATGTTCAGCTTAATCCCCTGTTTGCGAGCTTTCTATCGAGATATGAATTTCTTGGAAAAAATGTCTCAAGACACTTCTGTTTTGCGAAATCCAATGATGCCGCTTAACTCGCTATTCAATCATTGGATTGGCAGCGAAGCGATTACCCCCGGCTCTACCGATTATTTCTTCCTTTTTCCGCTTTTGATAGCCATCCCATATGGTTGGTCTTATTGTGCGGAACAGCGTAGCGGATATATCAAAAATATGGTTATACGCTCAGGACGTTGGCAGTATCATTTGTCAAAATATATCGCCCTATTTCTTTCCGGCGGTTTGGCGATGGTTATTCCTTTGCTATTCAATTTTTTAACTGTGGCAATGTTTGTCCCGGCGGTAACTCCAGACCCACATTACATAACAGGCTATGGAATCATTTCATCGTCGTTTTTGTCTGAGCTTTTTTACACCAAACCATTTTTGTACGTTTTTCTTTATTTGGCAATTGATTTCATATACTGCGGATTGATTGCCTGCTTGTGCTTTTCTTTTGCAACAGTTATAAAAAATCGTGCGGTCGTTGTCCTATTGCCGTTTTTCGTTTTGCTGGGTTTTAACTATGTATGCAGCTCTTTTATTTACACATCCAGCAATGTCGTTTATACCGAATTGTCCCCGATGAACTTTTTACGGCCGGTGGGAGCTTACGACACAAACGGATTTGTCGTTTCTGTAGGTATAGCCATTCTGTTCACAATTACATTTTCGACAACAGTGGTGCGAGGTGGGCAAAGTGAAATATATTAAGCTATTATGGTTTGATATGCGGAACGGGATGATAAAAAAACCTATGTTGTTTATCATCCCGACAATGGTGGCCTTTACTGCTTGTGTGGATTTGACCAATCGCATCTCTTCTCTGAACGAATTTGGCTATTTTGATTTCAAGCTAACGGGCGGTTTTTCTGACTACATGATGTATATTTACGGCGGAATGGATAAATATGTTCCTGACCTAGGCGACCCATTTGTCTTTCCGGTGAGATGGACGGTCGTGTTCTTGGCGGTATCTTTTATCACCTTAAACTATCCTTACACGGATATGCAAAGTTTCGGTCAGCAGATTTTAGTCAGAACAAAAGGCAGGTCGGTATGGTGGCTGTCAAAATGCGGTTGGAATATTTTGAGTTCTCTAGTATACCATTGCCTTTTCTTCTGCGTTTCCTTTTTGTTCTGCATTTCTGTTCAAGGCAGCTTTTCAAGTGAAATAAACAAGGACTTAACGTATGCGGTCTTTCAAGTAAGCAGAGAATCTATTTTGTCATCAGATGTTCCATGGCCGAGCGTTATGCTTATTCTACCAATCTTAATTTCTATTGGCATCAACCTTTTTCAAATGGTGCTTTCGTTGTTCATAAAGCCCATATTCAGCTTTTTCTCTGTAGCATTGCTGATAATTTCTTCTTCCTATTTAATTTCACCGTATCTCATAGGAAATTACGCAATGCCTGTACGGTACGATATGGTCGTGAATGATGGGGTTGATATAAAGGTCGGTTTGGTTGCGGCAATCGCTCTCATCGTTATATCCGTTGTTACGGGCGTTATCAGATTTCACAAGTACGATATTCTGAATAAAGATTAGGGGGATATTTCAATGACAACCATAGAAGTGCAAGGCGTTTCTAAAATCATCCAAAAGCAAACGGTCATACAGGACGTATCGGCCACTATGCAGTCCGGGAAAATTTATGGTTTCCAAGGCATAAACGGGTCTGGGAAAACCATGTTGATGCGGTTGGTATCAGGGTTGATTCGACCCACTCGGGGGAGCATAAAAATCAACAAGAAAATTTTAGGCAAGGACATCACTTTTCCTGAAAGCATAGGACTGTTCTTGGAAAACCCTGCATTTTTGGATGGTTATTCAGGTTTTCAAAACTTGAAAATGCTCGCCTCTATTCAAAAGAGAATCGACAACACAAAAATCAAAAATACAATTCTTTCCGTTGGCCTTGACCCTAACGATAAGAAAAAGTACCGAAAATATTCCTTGGGAATGAAGCAGCGGTTAGGAATTGCGGCAGCTATTGCAGAGAATCCTGAAATTGTAATCATGGATGAGCCGACCAACTCTTTGGATACAGATGGGGTTGAGCTTGTAAAAACAATTCTCTCTGAACAGAGAGAGCGTGGTGCTTTAGCCATTATCTCCTGTCATGATCTTTCCATTTTACAACTGATGTCAGACGAGATTTTGTTGCTAGAATCGGGGCGCATTGCAAAACATCTGGTTGCGCCGAATTTCAATTGAGAGGTCTGACTATGAAAAAAGTATTGATAATTGCATTGATTGCCGGATTGGCGGTTGCTTGGGGTATTCGGTTTTATTTTGTGAACCAAAACATTGACATACCTACGGTTCAAGTGTTCCGCAAGGGCATTGAGGTTCCGTTAGAAAAGGATTTTTTCGACTCTTCAGACGAAGATATGAACGGTTATACCGTTACTGTACTGGATGCCGAATTGATGCCTGTAGAAGATTTTTTGCAACGTTATGAGGCGGAAGACCAAACTGAAATTTTAGGAAATTTCACAGACTATATCTATATGGTTCGGGTTTCGGTAGGTAATCACAACAACCCTTTTATTGACGAAAAGGGTGTCGCATTGCAACTATTTGAGTTAAAGGGAGTAGACTATATTTTGACATTAGAGGATATTTGTTATCAAGCCTCCAACCCTGATATGCCGGGAGCGTCCTTTTCACTTAGACAGGGAACGAATATGGAGTTGCTTTTGCCCTTTAATGTCATGTCCTCTCAGACCGGCATAAAACACATACTTAACAAGCCTCCAAAATTACAAATATCTGCATATCCAAACCAAAAGCTGATTGAGCTTTATTGAACTGATGAACTGTCTAATCTGTGAATAAAGTTGACCCCAAGTGGTCTGCAGCACTTGGAATCAACTTCGGTCACGCATTTGCACACAGTCTACTGTGCTTTTTCAGTAGCCGACATATAGCTTTCCTCGGTATTCTGTTGCGCCTGTTGCAAAATTGCAATTGCTTCCGCCACGGCTTTTTCCTGTTGCGCTGTTTGCAGAAGCCGGATGGCATTGGTCGTAGCGTTGAAAAGCAAGGAGTACATTTTTTCATGGTCTGGCATTTTACACGTCCTCTCTTAAAATTATCGCACACATAAATGATGTATGAAATTATAATACATCATTTATGAATGAATGTCAATACATTTCTTTCTTGTGTGATAAAGTTCACACAAAAAAGAGGTGTAACAATGAAATCTACTCCTGAATTGCTCCGTGATATGCGAGAGGATAGAGATTTGAAGCAATCCGATATAGCAGAGATGATTGGCACAACACAACAGCAATATTCGAGATATGAAAATGGCGAAAGCGACCTTCCGCTTCGTGCGCTGGTCGTGCTTGCAGATTATTATGATGTGTCCACGGACTACCTCATGGGTAGAAAAGATTGTTTTGATGGTGTGCCGGGACTGGATAAAAAAGTGACTGCCCAACACACGGCGGGTGAAATATTGAACGAGATATTGTCGTTGAACTCGATGAGCCGTACTGCTGTGGCTGAATACATTGCCTTGCAGAAGATGAAAGAATCCCATGCCAAGGAATAAAGAAGAGGTCACAGCCGCAAAAGACTGTGACCTCTTTTATCCCCTACTCTCAAAGCCTACCCAAAGAATCCCATCGGATTCACCCTTGTTCCATTTTGATATACTTCCCAATGCAAGTGATTTCCGGTCGAGCGTCCGGTTGTGCCGACATAGGCGATAACTTGCCCCTTTTTCACTTCCTGCCCATTTGATACGGCAAGACCGGAACAGTGGGCATACAGTGTGGCATATGTGGAATCATGCTGAATTTTTACATACAGTCCCCAGCCGCCGTTATCAACCGCTTGGGCCACCGTTACTTTACCGTCAGCCGCCGCCAAAATGGGCGTACCGCCCGGTGCCCCGAAGTCCACCCCGCCGTGGTATTTAGTTGCCCCGGTGAACGGGTCTTTGCGATAGCCGAATGGCGAAGTGATGGGGTAATTTTGGTTAAACGGCCATGAAAAGATACCCTTTGGGGTATGGGTTTCATCACCGGGGAGAATTTCTCCGGGTTGGCCGTTGCTAACGTCCGGCACATCGCCTATCAGAGCCGCCCATAGCTCGTCATACTGCGGGTCTAACAATTCGTTCAGCTGTTCTTTCTGCTTTTTATTGAATTTGTATTGTGTTGCCATATCATCGGCGTTTTTCTGTACGAGGGTAACGGTGAGCGTGACGGTGGTTGTGTCCCCCTGTGTCGTTGTTTTCAGGGAATGGGACAGACTTACCATATCGTTGAAAATCTCCCGCAGTTTTTGCACCTTTTCATCGTCCAATGTGGCAACTTCGGCGGGATTGTTTGTGCTGGTGTTTACTTTTACAGTGTAAACGGCCAGTACATCCGGCCAATTGACCGACATATCTCCCAACACAAAAACATCATGGGCGTTATTGCTTTTTATGTTCTCAATTTTGCCCTGTAATTCGGCGGTTAGCTCGGCTACAACGGTTGGCATGGAGCGGCCTGTGCCGCCGTTCTCGCCGGAAAAGAAAATCCCGAACACCGAACCGACTAGCAGACCAATCAGACATATCACCAGAATCATCATCACAGCTACCCAACCACCCGCCGCAATGATGGCTACCAGTCCTTTTAAGGCGGCGATTGTTGCCTTGATAAGCGCAATTGTTCCCCTAACTGCCGCTTTTGTGGCTACAATTGCCGTTTTTGTTGCGGCTTGGGATGCCTTTGCCGCTAATTTTGCCGACTTCGCCGCAGCCTTGGCCGAATGCTGGGCTGTTTTAGCGGTACGCTTGGCCGTTTTGACGGCGGTTTTGGCGGTACGTTCAGCGGTCTTGACTGATTTCTTGACCGTTTTGACCGTACCCTTGCCTGTTGTTCTGCCCGGAAATTTGCCTGTAACCTTGATGGCCTTGACATGGGCTTTCATTCCAGTTTGAGCTTGCTGTCCCGCCTTAGCGGTCTGCTTGGCGGTCTGGACAGTTTGACGGCCTGATTGCCGGGTCTGTTGCAGGGTACGCTTGGCATCCGTTACCGCTTTTTTCGCTTCCTGTGCCTTTTTCTGTGCGTCTTTTGCTCTGCCGGATAAGGTATCGGCTGTTTTTTTGGCATCTTTGGCGGTTTGTGTGGCTTGCTCGGCGGCTTTTTGCCGTTCTTTCGGAGTTTGGCGTTTTACGTCTTGAAAATGTCCCGTCGCCCGGTCAAAACTTCTCCGGGCGTTCTGCAATGGATGGCTTAATTTCCCTTTTACACGGTATCCCACCTCCTGCACCGCACCGCTGGCACGGTCGGAAAGATTATCGGCGGCGTATTCCGATGGGGAACTGTACCCCGTGTCCTGTGTTTCTTCCGCACTCTGTTTGGAACGGACAATGGCGTTTTTCATGTGAACGCCGAGGGTTGCGGCTTTGTCGAGGGTCTTGATGTCTTTGACCGATTGGCGGGTTTTGATGTGTTTACCTCTCATCCTCTGTCCACACTGTTTTTGTCAAGGAAAAAGTGTAGCAAAAACTAATGAATTTTTGTAGCACCTAATGAGCCAGAAACATCCATTTTACATTTGGTAATTATGTAATGTCCCTCGTT
>Ga0099364_10006442_pt1 | contig 17098 bp, 16 predicted proteins | sample TergutTh196P3_FD_73070 | JGI IMG/M metagenome (GOLD analysis project Ga0099364, IMG submission 73070) | Microcerotermes parvus P3 segment gut microbial communities from Pointe-Noire, Republic of the Congo - Th196 P3 | ecosystem: Host-associated > Arthropoda: Insects > Digestive system > Gut ... | reverse complement strand
ACTATACTCTGACATTCCGAAGATGGCGTTTTGAATGTTGTACAACGCTTTTTCGGAGTAGGTAATTGCACATTGTAAGTCTTCGCTTACATGTATTTGTGGCATGTTTGCCACTGTTTCATTTTTTTGCAACTCTTTTGTTGCGGTTTCAAATAATTTATTCATGATAAATAATTTATTAAATTAATATTATTTTTATGAGTCGGAATTATTCGCGCCTCATAATAAATAGACATTTTTTATTTGGATTTTCAAAATGAGGGAAAGTTTGAACAATGATTTTTATAAGATTTTTGGATTGACAATATATTACATATAATGTATAATAGTGGTTAATTGTTAATTGTTAATGGTTAGGAGTGGACGAGGCTGACAATGTAGACAATGGTAATGGGAAGTCAGATGACACAAACGACTTAAATACAATCATATGCACCTGCGAGAAATCTGTAATCCCTCACAACGTAATTTTGTAATCCCCTCATCTGAATGGGAGAATATTAACAGTTAATTGTAACCCTTGATAATGTATTCTTGTAACCTCTATTTATCTTTTCTTGTAACCCCTGCCAAGCGTCTTTTGTAACGTTCTTTCTTTGCCCATGCTATAAAACTGGGTATTCCTTCTGCAAATGCCTTACATGCGCTCAACATTCTCTTTTTATGGACAGGGTCGTTGTCATAAAATCCTGCCTGAAGATAGGCATACTCCAAAGCGAAAAACGCTTGTTCTGTCTTTAACGGGTCGGAGTCTAACTTTTTATCTAACCCCAGAGAAATATCCCAATTTAAATCGTTCAACATCTCGTTTGCCATTATCAATTCATCATCCTGCCAGGTGGTCAAAGGTTCCTGTTTTGAAAAATAATCTATCCTTATCCTTTTACTGCTGTATGTTGTAAGATATGATATCAAATCACTCATTTTTGTTTTATCGGCATTTTTTGTAATATCCGCCGCTTTAAAAATATTCGCCAACACATGCGCAACGCCTTTCATTGATCGGCGAAAAGAAATCATAGAGGGAGAGAAAAAATTAAACTTGACAGGGAAAGAATCTGAACAATCAAGACAAATATCAGTTCTCATTGCCTTTAATAGTTTGTTAAGAAAGTGAATTTCATCACTGTCAGAGAGTTCTTTTCCTTGCAAGAGACAGCGGTAAACTGTTTCTTCGTCATAGCCCGTAAGATAGGCAAACAAGGGAGGCAGTCGCTTACTATCAATCATTTCATCGCATAGATTCGCTCTTAGCGAAATCAATAGCAACAAACGTATGCACACTTCGGGGGTGCGATTTATATCCTTTTTTGATTCTTGATTATCCATTTTTTATTTTTTATTTCGGAGGCAAAGATAATGTTTTTTTTTGTTAGGATGATGTTTTTTTTGTTTTAACTGGGATTTTAATTATTTTTTTGTTGTTGTTGGGGGACAGTGGGGACTTTGGGGACGGGGAAGAAAAAAAGTCGCTTGTGGTGGGGCGACTTTTTTGGGTTTTGAACGTGTACATTTTTTTGAATAATCACGCAAGGGTCTGATTGACGAGAGATTGAGAAGTGGAAATGTTTTTGTTGTCAACTGAAGTAAAAAAGATGTAAATTGAGACGGAATCACCTGTCTCCCAGTGAGATGGTAATCCGAAGGTTATACCTGCATCTCCCCTGGCAACATCCCTGATATTGATTTGTATGTCGTCTTTTGAATGGTTTAGGACACACCAAATCACAGACGACTTTTTAGGTCGAAAGTGAAGAGGAAAAAGATGTTTTGAAAGAGCATTTTGATTATTTCTTTGTTGCTTGAAAATTTGGCGATTAGAAAGCAGAGTACAAAGGACAGTCAGATGTTCACGTGATTAGCGTGGATTTGACTATGTTTCTTGTATTCACGGTCACGCCAAATACCTCAAGCAGCGGGAAGCAGACAAGTTTCGCGCTTTTTGTTTTGTGTTCTTTGATTTATTTAATAAATTTTATAATTAAAACATATTTAAGTAGTTATGACCATTTTATATAAACAAACTTTAGTAGCTGTTGTCTTTGCTCTACTGTGCTTAACGGCGCATGGTCAAGTGGAGCGGAAAGTCGCAGTTTTTGACCCTGCCGGCAGAGTGAACGATGATATCAAGGAAATTGTTCGCGAGGTAATAAGTTCCGTAGTTGTCAATACAGATGGCTATGAGGTGCTCGAGCGCCGTTTGATTGACCGGATATTCGAAGAAAACAGGTTTCAGGCGGGCGGCTTGGTAGATGATACGCAAATAGTAGAAATGGGTAGGCTTTTAGGCGCCAACCTTGCATTTGTTTCGAGCGTCAATGCCTTAGGCGGCAACTTTTTCATTTCGGGCAAAATTATTGACATACAAACTGCCCGAATTGAAAAACAACGAACAATCGAAACCCAAAACGGAACACGCGATTTGGTGCTAATAGTGCAAAGATTGGTAGAGGAAATGCTGAGACAACCGGCAACGCAGGTTGCTATAAATCCACCACGACAACAGACACATCAAGAGGTTAGAAATCCGTCGCAAAGAACTGTCACTCCAGCTATAAGTCAGCAAACTACTGTTGCGCAAGCGACAAGGTATCCTACTGCGTCGTCAAATTACTTTTCAGAAGGAAAAGAAATAACATTTTATTATCCGGGGCAAGCTAATAATAGGGCTAAGTATAGAGTTGTTGTATTGCAATTAGATGATAAGGCAATAGTAAGAGCTTATCAATCTGATGGTTTTAGGGTCATAATAAAAGACCCAAATCCGGGACCTCGCACATTAGCAATATACACTATTGGTCTTAAAAATGGAAGAGAAATTATCAGAAGCAAGAGATTTAGAAGAATAAATACTTCAAACCAATCTTACTTTAGATTTAAAGCAAACACAGATTTAATAAGGTAGCTAAATTTTGTATAGCCCCCGCCGGTTTTAAAAACCTGCGAGTTCCCTTATCCGCCTCACCACCTCTTCTTTCCCGAGCATAGCGACAATAACCGGCAAATCGGGTCCAAATGTGCCGCCAACTAATGCTATTCGCAGCGGTATCATTATCTGTCCCATGCCTAATCTGTTCTTTTCGGAATAGCCGTGCAGTGCATCGTGGATATTTTTTTCCGAAAAATCGGTCAATTCGGCGAGTATGTCTCTCACGTCCTGCATGATAGCCGGAGTTTTTTCCTTCCAGTGTTTTTTCATTGCTGCCGGGTCGTAAGTTTGGGGCGCAACAAAGAAAAACGACGACTGTTCCCAAATTTCGGACACAAAATTAACGCGCATCTTCACTAATCCGCAAACTTTGGCAACGTAGTCGCGGTCGGCTTCTATGCCTTTTTCGGCTAAAATGGGGGCAAACAGCGCAGCAAGCTCTTCGTCGGTCTTTGCTACAAGATATTCGTGGTTGAACCAGTGCGCTTTTTTGAGGTCAAACTTGGCGCCCGCCTTGCTAATTCGCTCTATTGAAAACAGCTCTGTCAGCTCGTCCATGTTGAAGAGTTCTTGCTCTGTGCCGGAGTTCCAGCCAAGCAGGGCAAGCATGTTTACTACTGCTTCGGGAAAGTAGCCGTTTTCGCGATAGCCCGACGATATTTCGTTTGTGGCGGGGTCGGTCCATTGCAGCGGGAACACCGGAAAGCCGAGCCGGTCGCCGTCGCGCTTGCTGAGTTTGCCGTTGCCGTCGGGACGCAGCAGCAAGGGCAAATGGGCAAACAGCGGCATGGTGTCTTCCCATCCGAAAGCCTTGTAGAGCATCACATGCAGGGGCGCTGAAGGCAACCACTCCTCGCCGCGAATGACGTGGCTGATACGCATAGTGTGGTCGTCTACGATGTTTGCCAAATGATAGGTAGGCATCCCGTCGGACTTGAACAACACTTTGTCGTCCAGCAAGTTGGAATTGACCGTTACCTCGCCGCGAACTAAATCTCTTACAAGAATTTCAGTATCGGCAGGAAACTTGAAGCGAACTGCATAAGGCTCGCCGTCGTTAATTCGCTGTTGTGTTTCAGCATCGCTTATTGTCAGCGAGTTACACATTGTCAGGCGCGTTGAAGCGTCATACTGGAATTTTTTCTTTTCCTGCTCGTATGTTCTTCGTTTTTCGTCTAAGTCTTCGGGCGTGTCGAAGGCGTAGTAAGCCCAGCCGTTAGCGATGAGCCGGTCGACATATTCGCGATACATCGCTTTGCGGTCTGACTGGCGATAGGGCGCGCATGGTCCTCCCACGTGCGTACCTTCGTCAAATTTTATGCCCATCCATGTAAGCGCCTCTATGATATACTCTTCGGCGCCCGGCACGAAACGACCCTGGTCGGTGTCCTCTATGCGAAGTATCATGTCGCCACCAAGCTTGCGGGCAAAAAGATAATTATACAATGCTGTGCGCGCACCGCCAATATGTAGCGGTCCCGTGGGGCTCGGCGCAAAACGTACTCTGATGTTATTCATTTTCGATTTTCGATTTTTGATTTTTAATTATTCCATTAGCTCTTTCAGTTTTTCGGCATCGGGCAAAAAATCCTTATATTTTGAGGTTGTACTTCAATTTTTCAACACTCCAAAATCCGGTAGCGCACTGTTCTACGTAGAACAAACGCTCTTTTTCCTCTTGCGCATTATTGATAATCGTGATATGATGAGTAAATCCTATTGATACAAACCGGTTGAGTACTTGATTGGTATCTAATTCGTCAGATGGTATCTGACGAATTATAATCTCGTCTACAACAGGCTCATTATAACTGTTTTGTAATTGATTAGATGGTATCAGATGAAATTGATTTTGCAAATCGTCAGTTGGCAACTGACGATTTGTAGCATCCGGAATAGCATTTTGCCATGCTTCAAAAAATAATCTCATATTTTTCAGATTTGTTGCCGAAAACCCTCTCAAGCCCGGCAATTCTTTTTGGAGCTGGTTTGAAATTACTTCTATTGCATTTGTTCCCCATTTTCCTTCGCGGCTGTTTTTTGAAATATATTCGCCAATACTGAAATAAAGCATCAACATTTCTCTATTTGCCAGCAAAGCCGCCTGATAACGGCTTCTCAATATCGCCTGCTTAATGCTTTTTATCGCGTGAGCGTAACTATTCGTAATGTTTTGTGTCATACTGTATTATGGTTATCCGGTTTTTGCATTTCTTGTATCTTTTCTACGAAAAACAGTTTTATTTCCTCAAGGGATACGTCGTATTTTGGCAATAAATCCGCAAAGCGCTTATCGATGTTTATTTCGGTTCTATTTGTCAAAAGTGACAGTATTTCGCGGGTTCTAAGATTGTGTCTCAGATATTTTCTTGCACGGGTAATCAACGTTTCCAAACTAACGCCTTCCTGCAACAAAGAATAAATATCGTAATAATCTCTGTGGGTTGTTCTGTATTGCAAAACTTCCAATTTCATAACGCCGATAGAAACAGGGTCAGCGGCTGCAATATTGTTGAGTATTGCTATCCTCTGAAGGTTTTCAGGCTCTTTTATATTGTTACAGAAAAATGTAACCTTTACGCTGTTGACGTGGAAATCGCAGTGGCTCAGGTCAAATATGTTTTTTTCTACCTTGCCGATAGCGGAAAGTTCGTTGAATATAACAGCCCATTTTACCTCCGGTCTTTTTTGTCCGGCTTTTTTCCAAATACAAAAATCCAAGTCTTCGCTCAATCGATGCTCAATTTGTAGCGCTAAGGCAGTGCCGCCAATTAGACAATACTCTTTAATGCACTGAAGTCTTGATATGTCCTCAAAAATTTGCTTAGCCTTTATTGACAACCCGTTAACCGCCATCGATTTTATTTTTTAAAAATTTTTTCCTCTGTTCTCTGATATACCTTTCAGGATGCTTAATGTCAAAAAGGACAGAAGCATAGAGCACATTCATTCTGCCAAAATAATCGCCAAGCGGACACAACGTTTTTTTCCAGACCTCCTTTATCTGTTTTTTTGGATATATTTCGAACAATTTCAAAATATCGTCCCAGTCCAAGTGATACAGAACTTTTTCGATAAGAAAATCATCCCCCATCCGTGCAAGTGTCACAGATTTAGGGTCGTAAGACCAAAAAGCCTTCTCCTTTTTTAAATGCCTGAAAAGCAGCTTTTTTATATTATTTCTTTCGTCCTGCATATCTAATACTTAAACTCTACAAAAATATCGTCATAATCTATCGAATATTTGTCAAAAATGTGAACCGGTATTTTTTCTTTTTGCTCGTATACCTGACCGTTGCCGTATTTTCCATCGTTGTTGAGCGTAAAAACGTGAACTGCCTTATCTTTGGGGTACACAATCCAGTATTCCTTAACGCCTGCCCCTTCGTAGAGCATAAATTTTTCGTGCGTATCTCTCACCCCTGTCGATGGCGAAAATATTTCTACAATCATGTCAGGCGCTCCGCAACAACCGGCTTCGTCAAGTTTCGAGGGGTCGCACACAACGCAAATATCAGGCTGCACTACCGTATATATTTTATCATTGTCTGTTTCGCCGTTTTTAGGAAAACGAACGTCAAAAGGAGCGTGAAAAACTTCGCAATAACCTTTATTTTTCGAGACTATAGCGTCTAAATGCCGAAAAATAGACCTGCTAACCCTTGCATGTGACAAACGCGGCGCCGGAAACAGCTTTATGAACCCCTCAATCAACTCGCATCTTACGTCGTCAGCCCATTTTAGATATTCAGCGTAAGCATAACGTTTGGTTAAATCTAATGTTTGTACCATTTTTTACTAACTCTTTTTTTATAACCATTTCTAAACATTCGCCACCCTCAAAACATCTGCAAACACTCCGGCAGCGGTAACTTCAGCTCCGGCGCCGTAACCTTTTATCACCATGGGCAACTCAAAATAGCGTTCTGTGGTGAGTATGATTATGTTGTTGCTGCCTTCCAACTCATACGACGGGTGTTTGCTGTCCACGCTTTGCAGTCCTACAGACATTTTGCCGTTGTCCAAGGTGGCTATGAAACGCCATTTTTTGTTTTGTGAGGCTAAATCTTTGCGACGGGCTTCAAAATCAGCGTCTAAAGCTTCCACTTTTGCCCAAAAATTATCAAGGGAGCCTTCAAAACATTCGGGCGGTAGAAAAGTTTCTACTTTTACATCCTCTTTTTCAACCGGATATCCGGATTCTCGTGCCAGGATAATCAATTTTCGCACCACGTCCGTACCGCTGAGGTCAAGACGCGGGTCGGGCTCGGAGTAGCCTTTATCCTTTGCCGTGCGGATAGCGCGGCTCATGGGGACATCGTGGTTTAATACATTAAATATATAGTTGAGTGTGCCTGAAAGTACTGCTTCTATTTTCAGTATGCGGTCGCCGCTGTGTATCAGGTCGTTGATGGTGGTGATGACCGGCAATCCTGCGCCTACGTTGGTCTCGAACATAAACCGTACGCCGTGTTCCTTTGCCTTCTCCTTAAGCGACTTGTAATGAGCATAATTCGATGAGCAGGCTATCTTATTTGCCGTTACCACCGAAATATAGTTTTCGAAGAGCGTGGCGTAAGTTGCCGCCACCTGCTCGTTGCCCGTACAGTCGATAAACACGCTGTTGCGCATGTTGAGTTCCGAAATGCGGCTGATAAACTTTTGCAGGTCGCACGGCTCGCCCTCTTTTTCCATTTTTTCGGAAAGCGTATTAGGGTCTATGCCCGACGACGAAATATACATTTTATCTAAATATGCAACGCCCAGCAAATTTATTTTCAGTTTCAGGTTTTTCATCAATATTTCGCGCTGTCGCTGTATTTGCTGCAAGAGGCTTCCGCCAACGTTGCCAATGCCCGTCAGGAACAAATGCAATTCCTTGTAGTGGGACAAAAAGAAGCCTTCGTGAATGGCATTGAGCGATTTACGCAGATGCACACGACGAATAACCAACGATATATTCAGTTCCGACGAGCCTTGCGCTATTGCGATGATACTCACTCCGTTGCGCGCCAGCGAGCGAAACAGTGTAGCCGACATTCCGGGCGTGTTGCGCATGCGCTCGCCAACGATGGCAATGATAGACAGGTCGGTTTCAACGTTCAGCTTGATTTCGCCCGTGACGTTGATTTGCTGATAAAATTCTTTGTTGAGCGCTCGGGTCGCTATTTCGGCTTCGTCGGGGCGAACGGCGATAGTGATGGAATACTCCGACGACGCCTGAGTTACCATTATTATATTTATCTTATTGTCTGAAAACGCCTTGAAGAGCCTTACGGAAACGTCGGAAATACCTACTAATCCCGTTCCCTGCACCGTAATGAGCGAAATGTTTGCAATGGAGGATATTCCCTTTATTGGCGAGAGTTCGTTTTCGGGCGCGGTTTTGCCGCTTATCAGAGTTCCTTTTGCATGCGGGTTGTACGTGTTTTTTATCGAAATAGGTATATTTTTTTCGTACACCGGTCTTATTGTGGGCGAAAATATTACCGCCGCGCCAAAATGCGAGAGTTCTATTGCTTCCGAATATGTCAGTCTTTCAATAGGTTGCGCCTTAGTGATTATGTCGGGGTCAGCCGTCATGAAACCGTCTACGTTCATCCAGAGCATCAGTTCGGAGGCGCCCATGGCAGCGGCAATCACCGAAGCCACGTAGTCTGCGCCGCGCTTGCCAAGGTTAGTTATTTCGCCGTCGCTGTTTCCCGCAATATATCCGGGCAAAATGGCTACATGGTCTAAGTTTGTGAAGCGTTGGGCAATCAAACGGTTACTTTCTGCAAAATCGATTTTGCTGTCGTTATACCCAAGATTTGTGCGTATTAACTCATTAGTGTTGTGGTATTTAGCATTGCCGACAATATGGCTCAACACGAACGCCGAAATGCGCACTCCAATGCTAAGTATTTTAGCGCGTGTTTTAGGCGTGAGGTCTTGCAGGATATACAACCCGTTGAGCAAATCTTCGTATTCACCCAGCAGTCGTTGCACCTCTGCAAGCGCCGTCGGTCGCTGTGTTTCGGGCATTAGGGCGTTTATCACGTCGAAGTGCATTTGCGCTATCGACGCTATGTCGTTCTTATACTGCCTGTTACGCTCTACGGCTTGCGCCGCCATAACAAGCGTTTGGTTTGTAACGCCTTCAAAGGCAGATACTACTACTATACACGGCTCGTTTTGCGACATAATAATGTCTCTAACCAAGCCTACCGAACGGGCATCGCACATCGACGACCCGCCAAATTTAAGGACTTTCATCTCTAATTTATGATAAAAAATATTTTGCAAAATTAAACAAATTTAGTGAAATAGTAACCTTTTTTTTTCTTTTTCGTATAATTAAGTAAAATAATCAGTAAATATTAAATAATTTGTATATGGCTAATTTTAAAGTAGCACGGTCGGAAATAAAGGATGCTGTTGAGGCGGCAAAGAACATAAGGGAGCAGTTGGCAGAAATTGACGCTTGTTTGGTGTTGTATTTCGTTGCGTCCCCGTATCCGGCTGATGTGATAAGCAAGGAAATGGCGAGCGTTTTCGCTGGTGTTCAAACAGTTGGATGTACTACTGCCGGCGAAATGATTTCGGGCGACATAGGTCACAATTCCGTTGTTGCGATGGCGTTCGGCAAGGAGGCGTTGAACTTTTTGAAAGTAGAAGTACTTGAAAACATCAAAGAAAACACCGCTGAGGCAGTAAAAACGGCGTTCGCATCGTTCGAAAAATCGCTGGGCGTTTCCATGAAGCAAGCCGACCCCTCGCGCTACGTGGGAATGCTCATGGTAGACGGCTTGACCGGATGCGAAGAGGCGCTCAATGACCAATTGGGAAATCACACTAATGTTCCGTTTATAGGCGGCTCGGCAGCCGATGATTTCAAGTTCCAAAACACGTGGTTGTTTGTAGACGGAAAAACATACAACAATGCAGCGGTTCTGCTGTTGATGGAGCCCGCAAATGGTTATGTTACGCTGAAAACACAGAGCTTCAGCATAACAGACAAAAAATTAACCCCAACGAAGGTAGACGAAAGCCGGAGAATGGTTATCGAATTTGACGGAAAACCGGCATTAGAGGCATATTCCGAAGCAACCGGAGTTTCACAGGATGAATTGCAGAAAACTGTAGATGCGTATTCTGTGGGATTGATTTTCGACGAAAATAACTATTTTGTGAGAAACCCAAAACAAGTTGAAGGCACATCCATTGTTTTTCATTGTTTGGCAAAGGAAGGTTTAGAGTTGAGTTTGTTGAAACCCAAAGACATAGTGGCTGTTACCCGCGCCGACCTGAAAAAATGCGGACCAGTACAGGCGGTGGTCGATTTCAATTGCGCCGGACGTTTCAACGAGCTGACGTGGAAAAAACAATTGAAAGACTATTCGGAAATTTTTTCTGATGTCCCGGCGATAGGTTTTGCCACTTATGGCGAGAGTTATATAGGACACATGAACCAAACATCTACAATGTTGTTACTTAAATAATTAGACATAAAAAACAATGAGTAGAACAAAAAAAATATTGAATTTCATCATCAAGGAAAAATCTCAGGGTAATTCTTTTCAGGAACTGAACGTTCAGATGAAAATAATGATGAAAGGTGTAAATGTAAAAGGTATTTTGGATGGTAAGATTTCAGAGGAACTCGCTGATGCTATGACCGAAAAATTGAAGGAAATAGCAAAAGAGTTCGACGTTGATTTGCAGAAAATGGGGTAAAGCTGGTGTTTTTGGATGAGTAAATTACATACTTTGTAAAATTATATGAATATTACAAATAAGACACAAGCATTATCAAAAAAGTTTCTTTTTGAAAAAGATGTTGAAAAAGAAAAAAATGAGGAAGTTATACGTATTGATAAGCCGTATGACCCTAAGTTAGTTGACATCACTCCTCAAACATTGACATTAAGTAATATTATCAGGCGTTTGAAAGAAGATGCAATAGATTTATCCCCTAATTTTCAAAGACAAGCAGGTTTGTGGAATCCTCAAAGGCAAAGTTTGTTAATAGAATCTATCCTTATAAGGATTCCTTTGCATGCTTTCTATTTCGATGGGGCAGATTCCAACAATTGGCAAGTTATTGACGGTTTACAACGATTATCTGTATTAAAAAACTTCATCGTTTTGAAAACATTGAGGCTTACAGGATTAGAGTATTTAAATCAATTTGAGGCTTTTTCTTTTGATGAACTTCCTGCTCACTATCAGCGACAAATCGAAGAAACAAATATTATGGCATACATAATGAAATCAGGAACTTCTGATGTTAAATATAACATATTTAAACGTATCAATACTGGTGGTGTGGCGCTTAATCAACAGGAAATACGCAATGCCTTGAATCAGGGTATTCCTGCCGATTTTGTCGCAGAATTGGCATCTTCTGATATATTTAAACAGGTTACAAGATTATCAGACCAACGAATGTTAGATAGAGAATTTGTTACACGTTTTATCACTTTCTATCTCTACAAACCTGAAGATTATAAACCTGAATTGGATATTTTTATGTCCAATGCAATGGGAAAACTTAATTATCTTTCTCAACAAGAACTGAATATTATTAAGCAAAATTTTTCGGCTTCCATGAATTTGGCTTCCATGGTTTTCGACAAATGGGTGTTTAGAAAGGTGTTTGATAAAAAAGTAAAAAAACTTTATCCCATCAACAAAGCCTTATTTGAGGTTTGGAGCATCTTGTTTGCTAAACTGTCAGATGAAGAACGACAAATTATTCTTGGAAAAAAAGAAGATATTTTTGACGATTATATCAAATTAATCAATGAAGACCCTAAATTTTTAGGTGCTATCACTTCGCAAACAGATAACAAAAACAAAATTATTTACCGTTTTTACGCAATTGAACAATTAATAAAAAATAGACTGACATGATAAATCAAATTAAAATAGAAAATTTCAAATCGTTGAAAAACGTTGACGTGAATGTTCGCCATTTAAACCTACTAATGGGACTTAACGGAATGGGCAAAAGTTCATTTATGCAAGTTTTATTATTGCTTATGCAAAGTGACAAACTTGAGGATAATGTAGTAGATTTAAATGGAACTCTTGTCCAGATAGGACAAGGAAAAGATGCTTTGTATCAATTTGCAGAAAGTAAAAATATTAATTTAGGCTTGGATATCAATGGACAACAATTATTTTTGTGGAAATTTCCATATCGCAGTGATAAGGAAAAATTGACGGCAAAAACAGGATACACAAAAAAGCAAATGACTTTTTTCAGAAACAATACAAAACATTTTCAGTATATCAGCGCAGAAAGAACAGGTCCCAGGGATTTTTATGATGCTTCGAACGTTATGGTAGCCGATATGAAACAATTAGGGTTATTGGGTGAATATGCGGCTTATTACATTGAAATTTTTGGATTGGATGATGGTGTTTCCGAGAAATTAAGACATGCAAATGCAGCTTCAAATAAATTGATTCATCAATTGAATGCGTGGATGCAGGAAATTTCGCCCGGAGTTTTGATTAATACGAAATACGTACCTGTTGCAAATAAAGTAATTTTGGATTATCAATTTGAGTTGACAAAAGAAAAAACAAATTCTTTTCGTCCTAAAAACACAGGTTTTGGTATTACATACGTTTTGCCGGTCGTGTTGGCATTGCTTACAGCGGAAGAGGGTAAAATCATTTTAATAGAAAATCCTGAATCTCACATACATCCTAAAGGACAGGCAATATTAGGAAAACTGATGGCGCTTGCATCAAATATTGGCGCTCAATTGTTTATCGAAACACATAGCGACCATATTCTCAACGGTATTCGGGTGGCTGTTAAAGAAAATTGTATAGACACCTCGAAAGTAAATGTGATGTATTTTGATAAAATAACAAATGATACAGAGCAGTTTACAAATATCACTCAAATAGAAATAGACCGACGTGGCGAAATGAGTGAATATCCTAAAGACTTTTTAGATGAATGGAGTAATCAATTATTAAAACTTGTATGATGGAACTAGTTTTTAATGAATTATCAGCCCAACCATACGCTGTCGATTTTTCCGATTGTTACTCGCGAATCGAACAGTTTTTTAAGACATACAAGGCGGCTATATTGCAAGGGTTCAAAGGAGTTCGTTTTCAACAGGTTTTAGACCAAATTATGTTGCAAAACAACTATTCTATTGCTCAGTTCATTAGTGATGCACGTGCAAAAACCTTTGCCGACATTTTGTTTGCTATTTATCGTCATCCTTTGATTGATGACAATTCCGAAGAAGAAAATAGATACATTCAAAACAATTTCTTCATTTTGAAGGATGGACAAAAAGTATCTGTTCATGGATTAGCCGCTGCTTATTTGTATAATACAGCAGGCATTGGGTTTTGTTCCGAGCCGTTTTGGAATAATATCCTGTTTCCCTTGCAAATTGAAGGCGAGGAAAAACGCATAGAGAATGTATTATCCGTATCTTGTCCTGAACATTTGACAGAGCGGTTGTTTTTAGAATGGAAAAGCCAAAATGAAAAAGTGCATCTGATAGAAAGTGATACAAAGTTTTCAGATAAAAATATCTCGTTAAGGGATGATCATGGAAAAGACGTTTTGATGCAATTTGCAAAACGATTGGTAAAATCACCATACGTCATTGAAGTTGTTAATTCGCTTCCATATAATTCGAATTCAAACCATTTTATCAGAAAGGCAAAACATGACGGATTAATTGAAATTGTATTGACAAAATCAGACAAAGGATTAGGCTTGGTTGTAAAAACCACAGGGCGTAATTATAAAGAAACAGCGGAAATAGCCAAAATATTAAAACACGAATTTGAGTAAAATAATATATAATTAAATATAATAATTAAATAGTATAAATGAAAATAGATAAAAAATTTGTAAGACGGATAGGACGAGTAATGCGTCTGATGGCATTAGCCAAAACATATTATCATTACAAAGTGGTTTATATGAACCACCAAATGTTGCAAAGCAACAACAGTTGGGAAAAAGCGGAAAAGTTGAGTGACGCGTGGAATACAGTTACGCCAAATTTAGAATATTCGCCAACCGATTTTATTCACGATAAAGACGAGCTAACCAATGAAATTATCGAACATTACGAAGAGAGTAAGTATTGGATAGATTTTGCGATACAAGTAGGCTTAAGCCTTAGAACATTGACAATGTTTTGTGGTAATGATAGTAATTTGCTGCCTACATATAAATTTAAAGAGATTGGTTACATCTTTTATTCCAAATTTATTATGGCGCTTTATCTGTATATAAACGAAAAGCTTTCAAAAAAGGAACTTTTAGACGCCTATTTTGATAAAATGTATTTGAAGGAACATAAACCGGCAAGCGTTGCTGAGTTTAGAAGAACTCTTTTGGATATCGAAAAAGAAGTAGAAATAATAGAAGGGTTGCAAAATGAAAGTTCAGAAAAATGAGACCGATTTCTCGAAAATAGAACACCTTGCAGTAGTCAGGGAAGACGAAAATTATCGTTTCCGCAGTTTTTTGAAAGGCAAAGACAGCAACAAGGTTGACCGTATCGTACATCGGTTGCACGATGAGATTACAAAAAGTATCGATTGTTCGACTTGCGGGAATTGTTGCAAGCGGATGAATCCGCAAGTAAAAATGGCGGAAATTGAAGTTCTGGCTGGATTGGAAAATATCACTGCCGAAAGTTATATTGAGAAATATTGCGAAGAGGAGTCTGGCAAATTATATTTAGAAGCACTTCCTTGTTGCTATTTGAATGGTACAAAATGTAGCGTATATGACCATCGCCCTGAAGAGTGTCGACTATTCCCGTATACCCACAACAAACGTTTTATATCACGATTGTACGGAATGTTAGAACGTTATGCGTTTTGCCCGATAGTGTTCAATTTGATGGAGCGTTTGAAAGATGAATTGCGGTTTAGAAGATAGCCCGCGATATTTTGATTTTTGAACGATTTTTCACAAATATTTTGTATTCTTAAAAATAATCCGTACCTTTGCACCAAAATTGATATACGATGTTATTGTCATTCATTTTAAGGGATTCAGATTACAAACTCGCGCAGTTTAGGGAAGATAGGATACAGGCGTTGGAAAGCCGGATGATAGAGCGAAACGGCAAATATTTTGTCAAATGCCTTATTCGCAAAAAGGAGATACGGCTGACGCCCGAAGAGGTTATACGTCAGTTGTTTGTGTGTACGCTGATGGAGGATTATGCTTATCCGGAGCGGCGTATGGAATTGGAACATCCGGTATCGTTCGGACGCGAGAAAAAGCGCGCCGACATTGTGATTTTCGACAAAGACCAGACAACAACGCCGTATATCATCATTGAACTGAAAAAGCCCAAACTCAAAGACGGCAAGGAACAACTGAAATCTTACTGCAATGCCACCGGAGCGCCAATCGGGATATGGACAAACGGCGAATCGATTTCGTACTATCACCGCAAAGACCCCAACTATTTTGAAGACCTGCCCGAAATACCGCGCGCCGACCAGCGACTGTCAGACATACTGCAGGAACGTTGGACAATAGACGATTTAATAAAAAAAGACAAACTTGTTACCGAGCGCAAATCGTTGAAGGGTTTGATTTTGGAAATGGAAGACGAGGTGCTTGCAAATGCGGGAGTAGATGTGTTTGAAGAGGTTTTTAAACTGATTTTCACGAAATTATACGATGAAATGTTGAGCGGACGAAACAACGCCCGACACTTGGAATTTCGCAACTATGGCGACACCGAAACCGAACTCAAAAACAAATTGCAGACGCTTTTCGACATGGCTAAAAAGAAATGGGACGGCGTGTTCAGTCGCGATGCAAAGATTTTGCTAACTCCCTCACATCTGTCTATTTGCGTTGCCTCGCTGCAGGACGTGAAACTGTTTAACTCCAACCTCGAAGTAGTAGACGAAGCGTTTGAATATCTGATAAATAAGAGCAGCAAAGGTGAAAAGGGACAGTATTTTACGCCGCGCTACGTGATTGATATGTGCGTAAAAATGCTCAATCCTCAACGCCACGAAACGATGATTGACACAGCAGCAGGAAGTTGCGGGTTTCCGGTGCATACCATATTTTATGTATGGGAACAAATTCTGATTGAGAAGGGATTGAACAAAAGCCACCTGTTTACTTTGGAAAACAAACCGCAGGAATGTATTGATTATGTTAATGATAAGGTTTTTGCGATAGATTTTGACGAGCGGGCGGTGCGCGTATCGCGAACGCTGAACCTGATAGCAGGCGATGGTCAAACAAACGTATTGAACATAAACACGTTAGACTGGGAACGCTGGGACGAAAAAACGAAAGACGAGGAATGGATTGACGTGTACAACAGCGGCTGGAAAGGTTTGAAGGAACTACGCGAAAAAAGAGACGAAAACCACGCTTTCCGTTTTGATATTTTGATGGCAAATCCGCCGTTTGCCGGCGACATAAAAGAAAGCAGGATTTTGGCAAAATACGAGTTAGGCAAAAATCCGGGCGGACGCTACCAAACCAAAGTAGGACGCGACATCCTGTTCATAGAGCGCAATTTGGACTTCCTCAAGCCCGGCGGTCGCATGGCGATAGTGCTTCCGCAGGGACGTTTCAACAACAGCAGCGACAAGCAAATACGCGAATTTATATCAGAGCGTTGCCGCATATTAGCAATCGTGGGACTTCACGGAAACGTGTTCAAACCCCACACCGGCACCAAAACGAGCGTACTGTTTGTGCAAAAATGGAACAACGACCCCGCAGCAGGCGCATTATGCCCGAAAATAGAAGATTACCCCGTATTTTTTGCCACCATGCAGGAACCCAGCAAGGACAACAGCGGCGAAAAGATATACATGCGCCATCGCGATATGGTAGGGGCGACCCTTGCGGTCGCCCAAAACAACAACGCGGTCGCCCAAAACGAAGATGCGGTCGCCCAATATTTATTAGACGCCCACGAACACCTGATTGTAAAACACGACCTTTTTAATCACGATGGAATGACCAAAGACGGAATAGCCGAAGCATTTATAGAGTTTGCCAAAAAAGAGCGATTCAGTTTTTTTTGAGTAGCCCTTTCAACGAGCAGAAATACAGAGGTTTGTTGGAAGGGCTGGAGGTAAGCGAGGTGATGTTGAGCGAATCAATGAAAAACAAGGATTGCAGAATGGACAGCGATT
>Ga0099364_10006441_pt1 | contig 17100 bp, 13 predicted proteins | sample TergutTh196P3_FD_73070 | JGI IMG/M metagenome (GOLD analysis project Ga0099364, IMG submission 73070) | Microcerotermes parvus P3 segment gut microbial communities from Pointe-Noire, Republic of the Congo - Th196 P3 | ecosystem: Host-associated > Arthropoda: Insects > Digestive system > Gut ... | reverse complement strand
ATAAGTTATACTTATGTTACTTTGATTGAAATTAAAAAAAATTATAACGAAGATAAAATTTATTTTCTTATGGGCGCGGATATGTTTTTATATTTTGAAAGCTGGTACAAATATCAGGAATTATTAAAACTGTGCGCGTTTGCGGTCGCTTACAGAAATAATCAGGATAAACGGGAACTGCTTGAGCTCCGCGAAAGATTTATAAAATCGGGCGCGGAAATCGAGTTTTTGGAAAACGAGCCGTTTGAAGTATCTTCGACGGAAATCCGTGAAAATATAAAAAATAATAATTATAATTTAGAAAAATATATGAGCGCGGAAGTTTTAGATTATATAAAAGAAAGGAAAATTTATGTTTTGCAATAAAAATAATATAAACTGGAACGAGCATGATAAATTAAGAGAGCTTGTCAAAGCCCGCGTGAAAGAAAAAAGATATATTCACACGCTTGGAGTTGAAAGCGAGAGCGTAAAACTCGCGGAGATTTTCGGTTGCGGGGCTGAACTTGTCAAAAAGATAAAATCTGCCGCGCTGCTGCATGATATAACTAAAGAGCAGAGCCGGGAAGAACAACTTGAAATATGCGTAAAATATAAAATAAAGCTGAACGGCAACGATAAGCGCATATATCAGGGCTGGCACGCGGCGACGGGCGCGTATGTAGCGCGGCGCGAATTCGGCGCGGACGATATAATTTTTAACGCAATTTATAATCATACTTACGGCGCGGTTTATAAAAAATTTGATTTGGCGGGCAAAATAATTTATCTCGCGGATTGGATTGAGCCGAACAGGGACGATGCGAACTGTTTGGCGGTGCGGGAATATTTTTATAAAAATTTAGAAAATCATGAAGATAAATATAGAGCTCTGGACGGGAGCATATTATTTGCGGCTGACGCGGCGTTTAAACTTGTGATAGAAAATAATTTAATCATGCATAAAAGAGCCGTAAAATGCAGAAATAGTTTTATAATAAATAAATAAGAGGTACAAAAAAATATGAATAGGATTTTAGCTAAAAAGCAGCCGGCGGGACTAACAGTCGGGAAAATAATTTTACTGGTTTCCCTGTCGTTGTTATTTCTGTTTCTGTCGGGCGTATGGCTGTGGCTTAACGTATATACGCCGTCGTTAAATTCGCTTGATTTCCCGGAACTGGGCGACTGGGATTTCGGTATGGGCATATTTATCGAAGAAGGCATGGAGGGTGAAGACCGCCCGGACAGCGCGAGCGCGGGAGAGCAGATTACTTTGGAAAGAAAACAAGGCGAAAGCTATAAATTTTTGATTGTAGGGCGCGACGAGAGCGGTTTATTGACAGATGTTGTTATGCTGCTGCATTTTAACGTCAAGGACAGCAAAATAGGACTTTTGAGTATCCCGCGTGACAGTTGGATAAATAACAGTATGTACACAGGCAGGATAAACGCCGCTGTCGCCGAAGGCTTTAACGCATCGAGGAGACAGGGCAAAGACCGCGACGAAGCCCTTACGGACGGCATAACTTTCCTGCGCCATGTCATACGGTTTACTTTCGGACTGCCGACCGACGGGTATATTTCAATAAATTTATCCGGCTTCAGGACGCTTGTGGACGCTGTCGGCGGAGTCGAAATGGACGTGCCGCAAGCCATGCGATATTCTGACCCGTATCAGAACCTGCATATAAATTTAAGGGCAGGCGTGCAGACACTGGACGGCAGACAGGCTGAACATCTTATACGGTTCAGGTCTGGGTATACCGACGCCGATATAGGCAGGATAAGGACGCAGCAAAAATTTTTGGCGGCACTGGCGAAAAAAATGATTAAATTTGATTTGCCTCATTTGAGGCGCATAAGCAACATAGCCGCAACGAATGTCGCGACTAATTTATCCGCCGCTAATATAGCGTGGTTCGCGGCGAAGATGACGGAAGTCGGTCTTGAAAATATAGTTATGCACACTCTGCCGGGGGAAGGAGCTTGGACTTCGGGAGGCGCGGCTGTTTTGTCGGTTTACAAGCCGGAAACTATACAGTTAATAAACGGATTTTATAATCCGCATCTTGAAGACATACCGGAAAGCAATTTTAATATATTTGAGATTTCGCGTATTTACGCCAATCCGACGCACATAAATCTTGAGGGTACTACTATGGCGGATTTACTTGGAAATTAAAGTTACGTTAATAATAATATAAAATACTTGAAAGGGAAAAAAATGAATATAAACGAAGAAAAATATCTGGAAATAAATCCGGGTCAGCTCGGGGAGGCAAAAATACTGGCTGAAGAAATAGGCTTGATTCTTGACGACAGGAAAGCGAAGAACGTAAAAATAATCGAAACGAACAGACAGACGATAATCGCCGATTATTTTGTCGTGGCGACGGGGACGTCGTCCACGCATATACGTGCGCTTTCGGGCGAAGTTAATTTTCGGCTTAACCAGAAATCAGGTTTGCAGCCGTCGAGGATAAGCGGGCTTGACAGCAATGACTGGATAATATTAGATTATGATTCTGTTCTCGTGCATATATTTAACAGCGAAGCGCGGGATTATTATAAACTTGAGAAACTGTGGGGCGACGGCGAGAGCATAAACGTCGAGGAAATTTTAAAACTGCGTGACGAGTAAATTTTTAAATCAAAAAATAAAAATAAAAGACGCAAAAGCTCTTTTATTTTTTTATTATTAATAAAATTTGCTTGAAATAGGCTATGTAAATATGATATAATATATATATATGATAATTTTTTACGGGGATATATATGTTTGAATCATTCGAGTATATTAGAAATACTATTCTGTCAATCAAACTCAGACCGAATGACGTTATAGATGTAATCATAGTTTCTGTGATTATATATTACGCGGTTAAATTTATAAGGGACAAGCGCGCGGCGAAACTTTTGATTGGTATAATTTTTCTTTTCGCCGTTTATCTGATAAGCGAGGTTTCGCAGATGTACGCGCTGCGTTTTTTGCTTGACAATGTTTTCCGAATCGGACTTATCGCTTTGATTATAATTTTTCAGCAGGAGCTAAGAAGCGCGCTTGAAAAAGTAGGCGGCACGTCTATCAGCCCGATAAGCAAAATAGGCGACACTAAAAATACGCAGAAAACGCTTGAAGTTATCGAAATAATATCTAAAACGGCGGCTGAATTTTCGGCTTTGGGGCGGGGGGCTCTGATAGTTATAGAGCGCACGACCAAGCTCGGCGATATAGTTAAAGAAGGCACTATTTTAAAATCGGAGATAAGCGCGAAGCTCTTGAGCAATATATTTTATGATAATACGCCGCTCCACGACGGGGCGATAATTATAAGCAATAATTTAATAGAAGCGGCTGGCTGCATACTGCCGTTATCAGACAATGCGGAGCTTCTCGCAAATCTGGGGACGCGGCACAGAGCGGGCTTGGGAATAAGCGAGAACAGCGATGCTGCCGTCGTTATAGTTTCGGAAGAAACGGGCAGGATTTCAGTTGCGGTTGACGGCAAACTTGACAGAAATTATAATCAGCAGTCGCTGAAAAGGGAGCTTACTAATTTACTGACGGACGGTGCGCGGAAAAAAACTAAAAAGCCTAAAAAAAATAAATAAAAAAATCGGAGAGTTTCGGCATGGGTATCTTAAACAAAAAAAATATCGCGGAGGATTCGGAGAAACAGCCTGAAAAAAAATGGGATATAATGCTTAAAGTCGTATCGTTTATAATGGCTGTCTTAATCTGGTTCGGGGTGATATTTTTCGAAAGCAATATAGTTGAGCGAACGTTTCCGGCGATTGAGGTCGAAATAATTGGGCTTAAAGAATTGCAGGCTCACGGCTATAATATACTGGGAAGCGGCAACAATTTATACGTGGACGTAGTTTTAGAGGGCAAAAATTCGGATTTGAGCAGGATAAGCAGGTCGGAAATTCAAGCGTATATTGATTTGAACGATGTTGACCGGGCGGGAGAAATAATCCGTCAGGTTCAGATAAGGGATATAAACCATGCAACGGTTGTCAGCCAGAATTTAAACAGCGCAATCCTGCACATAGACAGGAATATAAAAAGGGATATACCGGTTGACGGGGAAATAGTCGGCTTTTCGACGGACGCCGACATTAAAACTGGAGATTTGATTTTTTCGCCGGAGTTTATTACGATTGAGGGACCGGAACAGCTTATAGATACGATTTCCCACGCGTGGGTATCTGCCGACCTTGCCTTGACGCATCTTGAGCGTTCACGCAATGTAACCGAAAGTTTTGTTTTAATAGATAACGACGGGGATACAGTGCGCAGCCTGTATATAAGACCGAGCGAGAATATAGTGCACGTGTCTATACCGGTTTATATGACGAAGGAATTGCCGCTCCGCGTCGATTACAGGCACGGCTATTATAATGTCGCGAACGTGAGCGTTAAAATAACTCCGGAAACTGTAATACTGCGTGGTTCGCCGGATTACCTGCGCGATTTGGACGAGATAATTATAGATATAATAAATGAAAAAGAATTCAGCGAGGACAGAACGCTCCGGCGACCTGTTAATCTGCCCGGTCATCCGCCGGAGGATATAAGGGAACTGAACGGGGTGACGAGCGCGGACATTGAAATAGCTTTCACGGATATGACGACGCGGACAATCGTGATTCCCGTAACCCGGTTTGATATTATACCGCCGGGAACTTTCGAGTATCATATACAGGAGCCGAATTTGCAAATACAGATTTTCGGACCTGCAGACAGGGTGAATACTACTTCGCCATTTTCGATTTCAATAAACGCCGATTTAAGCGGGCTGACCGAAGCGGGTACATATCCTGTTCCTGTCAGCGCGAATGTTACTGCGGAAGATTCGCCTGTATTCTGCATCGGCGAATACAGCATTACTGTGGAGATATATTAAATTATATGATTATAAATAATATAATACTGGATATAGACTGCGAGGACGGCGATGCCCTTAAAGAAGCTGAAAAAAGAGTTAAAAAACTTGGAAAAAGTGTGCAAAGTCCGGGAAGAATATACAGGAAATCTATAGACGCGAGGCATAAAAATAATATAAAATTTGTATATTCCGTGATTTTTGATGATAATATCTGTGAAGAACTTGAAGTGACTACAGGCGCAAGTCCGCAGAAATACAGACCGGTTATAATCGGTTTCGGACCGGCGGGAATGTTTTGTGCGCTTGTTTTGGCGAGATACGGCTATAGTCCTGTAATTTTCGAGATGGGAGCGAGTATCGGCGAGCGCGTAATAATAACAGAGCGGCTGTTTAAAACGGGAATAATTGATGAAAAGACAAACGTATGCTTCGGCGAGGGCGGCGCGGGAACTTTTTCCGACGGAAAACTGACTACGCGAATAAACGACCCGTTATGCGGGTTTATTTTAAATAATTTTGTCAGGTTCGGCGCGGACGAAAAAATATTATATCAGGCGAAGCCTCATATAGGGACAGATAAAATCAGGATTATAGTTAAAAATATACGCGAAGAAATAATAAGGCTGGGCGGCGAAATTTATTTTAATTCCGAAGTCACGGATATAAAGCCGGATATAAACGAGATTATCGTGAACGGTGCGGATAAATATAAAACCTGCGGATTATTTTTAGCTTCGGGGCACAGTTCTTTTAGATTATATACTTTATTGATAAACAGAGGCTTCGCGGTTGAGCCGAAGGCTTATTCTGCGGGATTTAGAATAGAGCATAAGCAAAGCTATATTGACGGGCTTATTTACGGGAAATACGCGGGGCATAAAAATTTGCCGCCCGCCGAATATATATTGTCGCATAAAAAGCCTGATACGCGCGGAGTTTACACGTTTTGTATGTGTCCGGGCGGGACGGTCGTAAACTCGGCGAGCGAAAACGGCGCGCTTGTGACTAACGGCATGAGTTATAACGCTCGGAGTGAAACCAATGCTAACGCGGCTGTCGCCGTTTCTGTAATGCCGGAGGATTACGGCGGAAATGTGCAGGGAGCGTTTGATTTCAGAAAAAAGATTGAAAAAAGCGCGTTCAGCGTTAAAAATAGTTTTACAGCGCCGGTTCAAACTCTCGGCGATTATATAAAAAATAAAACGGGCAGTTTGAGCAAATCTGACGTTACGCCGTCTTATACAGGCGAAATAACGGAGTTTGACCTTAATAAAATATTCCCGGAATTTATAAATGCGGGTATAAAAGACGGACTGAAAAATTTTGATTTAAAATTGCCGGGCTATTTATTAGATAACGCGGTTTTAACCGCGCCGGAAACGCGAACGTCGTCGGCAGTACGGATACTGCGCGACAATATCAGTTTGGAAGCTGTGGGCTTTGCGGGTATATATCCGTGCGGCGAGGGTTCGGGATATGCGGGGGGAATAACAAGCTCTGCGGTTGACGGGATAAAATGCGCTTTAAAATATATGGAGAAATATAAAAGTAAATAATTATTAGCGCAGAAAATTTATATTAGTAATTGCCAAAAAGGTTAGATAAGCATACTATCCGAAAGATAAATTTAAATTTAAAGAAAGAGCAATCATGAAAAATACAGCGTATGTAAAAGAAATATCGGGCGGTAACGCTGTCCTGAAAATAAAAAGAGATTGTATGTGCGGCGGCAGAGAAAGATGCGGAGCGAAGTGTTTCACGTTTGCCGACGATATAGTCGAAACTGTGATTTATAATAATATCGAGGCGAAAGCCGGAGATTACGTTGAAATAGAGGGAAATACGCGGGCTGTCCTAGTTTATTCCGCGCTTGCGTTTATACTGCCGGTTTTTACGGGGCTTATATTATATTTTATCAGCGTTTTTTTTATAAATAATATAGTTGTGCCGTATATTATTTTCGGGGCGGGACTTATTTTATCTGTAATTTTTATATATTATATTATGAATGATATAGTTAAAAAAAGAAAGGCGCGAGATTTTAAGATAACAAAAATAATAAATATAATCGGAGAAAATGATGATTGATAATATAAAGAAAAGCTGGAATATAGCCCGGCAGAGCGGCGCGAAAGTAGCGGAGCTTACGGGAGAATTTAAAATGCGTGAAACGACGGCGCGTCTTTTAATTAATAAAGGCTTGACGGAGTTTGAGCAGGTGTGCGCGTTCTTAAATAAATCGCGGGAATTATTGCATGACCCGTTTCTTATGAGCGGCATGAACGAAGCCGTTGAAAGAATTAGGGCTGCTTTCGAGAACAACGAAAAAATCATGATTTACGGGGACTATGACGTTGACGGGATTTCGTCCACCTGTTTGGTTTATATATTTTTTAAAAATGCGGGGTTTGACGTCAGCTATTATATTCCGGACAGATTTGAAGAAGGCTATGGGCTGAACAAAGAAGCTGTAAAAAATGCCGCCGATAAAAAAATTGATTTGATTATAACTGTGGACTGCGGGATAACTGCGGTGAGCGAAGCCGAATATACGCGGGAACTCGGAATTGACTTGATAATCACGGACCATCATGACTGTCCGGATATTCTGCCGGAAGCCGCCGCCGTTATAAATCCGAAGAATCCGGACTGCGCGTATCCGTTTAAAGAACTTGCGGGAGTAGGGGTTGCGTTTAAATTAATATGGGCTTATGATAAAATATACGGGAAACATTTTAAGTTTGATTATTTTTGCGAGTTCGCGGCTATGGGTACGGTTGCGGATATTATGCCGCTCACCGGCGAGAACAGAGTATTGGTGCATTTGGGGCTGAAAAGCATGGCGGAATCTGAAAATCACGGAGTGAACGCGCTTCTTGACTCGTATTATAAATTTAAAGGCAAAAAAAGCGCGTCGGCTGATATTATAAGTTTTTACATAGCGCCCAGAATAAACGCGGCGGGAAGATTATATAAAGCGGATAAAGCGGTCGAGCTTTTTCTGGCGAAAAGCAAGGCGTCGGCTGATATGATTACGGACGAGCTTAATATAATAAATAAACGCAGGCAGGACATGGAAAAAGAGATATATGAGCAGGCGGAAGAAGATGTGAACAAGATAGAAGAAAATAAAAAAGTATTCGTTCTGTGCAGGGACGAATGGAATCAGGGCGTAATCGGGATAGCTGCTTCTAAACTTACTGAAAAATATAACAAGGCGTTTATATTATTGGCTAAAGATTCGAGCGGAATATATAAAGGTTCCTGCAGAAGTACCGATAATACTAATATAACGGAAGCGTTGAAAGCCTGCGGGGATATATTGCTGAAATTCGGGGGGCATGAGAAAGCGGCGGGGCTTTCGATAGAGCAGGGCAGAATCAGCGAATTGGATATAAGATTGAATAAATATGCAGAAGATAATAATATAAAAACGGACGGCGGAAAAATATATAATATAGAATGTGAAATCCAGCCTGAAAATTTAGATTGCGAAGCGATACGCGAAATTGAGCTTTTAGAGCCGTTCGGAGCCGCCAATCCCGCGCCGGTATTTATGATTGGCAAGAGCAAGATTATAAATATAACGCCGATGGGCGATAACAAGCATTTGCGGCTTGAGCTGCGGAATAAAATAAATTTTGAAGCGGTTTATTTTAATATGGAGCCGGAAAATTTCAGGTATGAAAAATTTGATTTGATAGATATTGCGTGTTCCGTGGGTATTAACGAATACGGAGGGCGCGAAAAGCCGCAGTTTATTATAAAAGACGCGCGGTATTCGGGGCAGGAATATATAGATTTGTATGAAGATTTTATAAATAATAAAGATATAGAAGTTGAGCCGGATAATATACCGGACAGGGACGATTTTATATCAGTATATAATTTTTTATTAAATTTTCTGAAAAAAGATATTTGGTACGAAAAAGAATATAATATAGATAAGATATACGGGAAACTGCCCGATTATAAAAATATATCCGGGTTCAAGTTCAGGATAATACTGGATATATTCGCGGAATCGGGGATTATAGATATGGAGCGCGATTTATATATTATTAAAAAGATACGGATAAACACGCAGAACAAAAAAAGCAATCTGGAGCAGACAAGTATATATACAAGATTAAAAAGTTGGGAAAGGTGAGGTAAATGGATTCGTACAGAGCGTTTTTGTCGCTTAAAACATTTTTGGCAAATTCAGGCAGGGGCTATAATATTGATTTGATAACGCGGGCGTATGAATACGCGGCCGATATGCATGAGGAGCAGTACAGGCAGTCACGCGAAGAATATATAATGCATCCGCTTGCGGTCGCGCAGATTTGCGCCAATTTAGGATACGGCACGGACTGCGTATGCGCCGCGCTTTTGCACGACGTTGTCGAGGACTGCCCGGACAGGACGAACCAGAATGAGATAACGCGGCTTTTCGGCGACAGAATATCTTTTTTAGTGAACGGGCTGACTAAATTAAAAGGCATTGAGTTTATGACGAAAGAAGAAGAGGACGTTAAAAATATAAGGAAAATGTTTGCTTCTATGAGCGAAGATTATTATGTCATGCTTGTAAAGCTATGCGACAGGCTTCATAATATGCGTACTCTTGAGGCGCTTCCGTTAGATAAGCAGAAGCGTATCGCGCTTGAAACCATGCATATTTTCGCGCCGATTGCGGATAGGCTGGGCATAAAAAAGATAAAGTCTGAGCTTGACGATTTGAGCCTGCGTTATCTTGACCCGTTCGTTTACGCAGATATAAAAGATGCGATAGAACAGCGGTTCGGAGAATCCCGCGATGTTATAGAGCGGTGCAAAGATAAAATAAAAGCGCGCCTGAACGCAGAGAATATAAGTTTCGTGGAGGAGGGCAGAGTAAAAAGCGTGACCAGCATATATCAAAAGACTATATCCAAGGGGCGGGCTTTTGAAGAAATATTTGATTTTTACGCTATAAGATATATAGTCGAAAGCGTTCAGGAAGTATATCACGTACTCGGCATAGTTCACGAGTTATACCCGTATATGCAGGGCAGGTACAAAGATTATATAAGCACGCCGAAACAGAACGGCTATATGTCTATACACACGACGGTTACAAGCGGCAGCGTGCCGATAGAAGTGCAAATCAGGACTAAAGATATGCACGAAGTCGCGGAATACGGAGTCGCGGCGCACAACAATTATAAATATGATATAGGCGAAAGCATCGCGTGGCTCAGGGAGCTTATCGAGGCGGACGAAGATATTATAATGGACAGGGACGAAATAATCGCGAATTTAAAAGAGTCGTTTTATTCAGAAGATATATATGTGTATACGCCGAAAGGCGAGATAAAGACGCTGAAGCGCGGCTCGACGGTTATAGATTTCGCGTATGCGGTTCACTCGTTTGTGGGGAACAGAATGACGGGGGCGAAAATAAACGGACTGATAGCGTCTATTGACACGGAGCTTGACAATAATCAGAGGGTAGAGATAATCATGTCTAACGCGTCGAACGGACCTTCGCGCGACTGGCTTAATATAGCCAAGACAAGCAACGCGAGAAATAAAATAAGGCAATGGTTCAAACAGGCAAAACGCGCCGAGAATATATTAATCGGCAGGGAAGAAATAAAAAAGATTTTAAAAGAGATAGCGAGACCTTTGACGGAGGAGGAGCGCGATACTATATTAAATAATATAGCCGAGCGCGCGGGGTTTGCGTCGCTGGACGATTTTTATAACGCGATAGGGTACGGGGGGCAGTCCGTTTCAAAATTATATATAAAATTAAAAGATGAAATAGAGAGGACGGAAAAAAGAAATTTAATATTTGATATACAGCAGATTGAGTTTGAGGAACCTAAAAACTATTCCGATGGAACGGATATAATAATTGACGGTCTTGATAATTGCAGTATAAAGTTGGCGAAGTGCTGCAATCCGGTTCCGGGGGACAAGATTTACGGATTTGCGACTAAGGGACACGGTTTGTCCGTTCACAAGGCTGACTGCCGGAATTTCAGGGATTTAAAAAATCAGGAAGGCAATGAGGGGCGCGTATTTTCGGCGTTCTGGAATGAAAGCAAAAAAGGCGATATATATAATAAAAGCGGGTTTTCGTCGCTGCTTAAAATTTCGGCTTTGGACGACATGGACCTGATGCGCAGGATTGTCGAGCTTATACATGAGATGCGCGTACCTATGCACGGCATAAATAAAGTGAACTTGAAAACGGACGGCGCCGTTATGATAGACTTGCAGATAAGCGTGCGCGACGTCGAGCATTTAAATCATATAATAAACAGATTAAAAATGATAAAAAATATAAAAGACGCGGGAAGAAACGCGTATGATTTGTCGGGAGTTAAATAAATTTTGGAGATAAATATTGATAACGGGCTGGAAGAAAAAATATCTGAATTTATTATACAGACGTTTTCGCTTTTGTTTTTTCCGGAGGATAATACGTTCGGCAAAAATAAAAGCGGAAATTTTGCTAATATTATTATAAATAAAAAAAATGCAGAAAGTATAGAAATAATTGTTGAAATATGTTATAATAATAAAAAAGCCGAAAAGATAAAAATAATAAAAGAAATAATAGATGATAAAAATTTGACGATTGAAACCGGAAGCGTATTTTACGCCGCGGCGAGCGAGATAACCGGCATATATCCGCCGTGGGGCATTCACACGGGGATAAGACCGGCTAAAATTGCCGGTGAGATTTTTGAAAATAATGCGGACGCGGGTAAAACGCTTGATATTCTGACAAGTAATTATCTTATGAGCACAAGTAAAGCAAAGCTCGCGCTTGAAACTTATATAAACGGGAAAAATGCCGTTCATGAAATAAACGGGAAGGATTTTTCGCTATATATATCTGTCCCGTTTTGCCCGGCAAAATGCAGGTATTGTTCGTTTGTTTCGTATTCCACGCCGAAATTATTAAAACTAATACCGGAATATATAAAAAAGCTGGTTAAGGAGCTTGAAACTATCGGCGGCATTGCTGAAAATCTGGACTTGCGGCTTAAATCCGTATATATCGGCGGAGGAACCCCCGTAACGCTTAGCGTGGGCGAGCTTGAAGTTATATTAAACGCGGTGCGGGTTAATTTTGATTTAAAATATATTCTGGAATATACTGTAGAATGCGGTCGGGCGGATTTGATAACGCGGGAAAAACTTGAAATTCTGAAAGGCTTCGGGACAGACAGGATAAGCGTCAATCCCCAAAGTCTGAACGAAGATATACTGATAAAAAACGGCAGGAACCATACAAGCGAAGATTTTTTTAAAGCGTTTGAGCTTGCGAGGGATACCGGGATAAAAAATATAAACACGGATTGCATCGCGGGTTTATACGGCGAAACGGTCGGGAGCATGATTAATACGGTTGAACGGCTCGCGGAGCTGAAACCTGATAATATCACAGTTCATACGCTGTGCGTAAAAAAATCGGCGGAACTGAAAAAAGATAATATATTTATGCCGGATTTTCCGGAGTTAAATCAGGTTCTTGAAACGGGTTATAATATTTTGAAAAGCGCGGGGTATAAGCCGTATTATTTGTACCGACAGAAATACGCGGCGGGGAATCTTGAAAACACGGGCTTTTGCCTGAATGGTCGGGATTGCTTATATAATATTTATATGATGGCTGAGATTCAGACGATTTTCGGGGCGGGAGCCGGAGCGATGACTAAACTTTTGAGAGTTGGTAAAAGCGGAGGAGTCAGGATTGAGCGTATCGCGAATTACAAGTACCCGTTTGAGTACATAGAGCACGATTTTCAAATAAACAAAGAAAGCAATAAAAATAAGCTGGAAATTTTAAAAACTAATGGTTGATTTTTATAATTGATGTAAACAATAAAAATTCTTAGATACCATACACTACACTCGGAAATATTCAAACTGTAAACCAATGATAATATCATGGGTTTACAGTTTTTTTAAAATAAAAATTGAAAAATTAAACTGATGCTAAAATTTTATTCTTAAAAATTAATTAAATTATTTCATGAGGTAAATTAAATATAATTTAAAAAAATAATATATCCAAAACATGGATAATTTGTCTTGTTTTTATCTTATTTTATCGCTTATTATTTTTTATCCATAAATAAATTATTTCCTTTTAGTATAAATATAAATTTAGCATATCATAAATTTTTTACGCAAATAAACCTAAAATATAATATTTTCCTCAAGCGCACATTCGCGTATATATTCGGCGGCTTTGTCATACTCGGCTTCGCTTGACAAATGCTCTATCATAAACGGCACATCATGCGGTAGTTTGTGTATCTCGCGGATAAACGCGTGCATATCAATCCCGCCTGTACCGGGTAATACTTCTTCGAGTATAACGCTCATCGCCGGTTCTTTCAGCTTTATATCTTTGACATGCGCCGCAACGATTTTATCACCGAACCTTTTCACGCAGTCGCGTATTATATCGCCCGACCTGAAATACGCCCGCGGACCGTTTATCAGGTTGCATAAATCAAGATGCACGCCAAATTTCTCGCGGTCAACGGCTTTTATCAGTTTTTCCAGCATTTCAGGGCAGTCAACGATATTAAACGGGAATATTTCGTATGTGAAATATGCCGTTTTGGGTTTGACCGTATCTATCAGCAAGTGCGCTATATCGACGGCGGCGGAAAAAGCGTCGTCCGAAAAGTTTTTAGCCGCAAATTTTTCCGCGCCGTTGCCGTGTACATACGAGCCGAGAGTATCGACCGCGCAGCAAGCGCCGATTTCCTCGGCAAGATAAAACGCGTTTAACATATGGTTCATATTATTTTTTCTGGCAGACTCGTCAATGTCAAGCAGATTTTCCCAGTAGCCTACCTCGGCGAGCATTATATTCTCTGCCTGAAACGCTTCCTTTACTTCTTTTATTTTTTCTTTGTCGTCGATTGATATATGCGGAACATAAGCCGCCGTGTATCCTTTTGCCTTATATGCCTTTGCGAGTTCACGCGGGTCATCCGCGGATTTAAAAACCGGTCCTCCGAATCTTATCATAAATATTTCTCCTTTTTTTTATTTTTTTATTTCTTGTCTAAAAGTATACACGATTCAGTAAATTTCGTCAAGAGTTTTTACATAACTCTTGATTTTTTTTTAAAAACGTGTTATACTGAACAAACAGTGTAAAAAAATGAAAATAAATGAAGAATAAAGAGGGTGAATACTTGATTTATTTTATAGTAAATCCTGCCGCGGGTTCCGGCAGGGCTAAAACGGCAGTCCCGATTATCGAAAAAATCATGCGCGGGCATAATGCCGGACATTCTGTTATATATACGGACGGCGGCGGAGATTTCAACCGGGTTTCCGGGCTTATCGACTTGAATACCGCGCAGACTATAGCTTGTGTCGGCGGCGACGGAACTATTCAGGAATACGTCGGATTAGCCGTTGGGCGGGATATAAATTTTGCCGTTATTCCGGCGGGCAGTGCAAATGACTTGCTGTTATCAATGCCTGCGAATAAATATAAATTTAATTCTTTTGAAGAAAAAATTAAATTTTATACGGAAAAAATTATTGCCGGCAAGTCAGCGCAGGTAGACGCGGTAAGCGTAAACGGAGAACAGTATTTTTTCAATATCGGCGGAACCGGTATAGATATTCAAGTTTTAACGGACGCGCTCGCGTTAAAAAAATTAATGGGCAAAGCCGCTTATTTTATTTCGCTGATTAAAAATACGGTTACATATAATTCGGGAATAATGACTCTGACAGTGGACGGTAAACCGGAAACGGATAAATTTTTGCTGTTGGCGGTTTGTAACGGGGCATATTATGGCGGAGGCATGAATATCGCGCCGCCCGCTTTGATAAACGACGGTTTTATAACTTTATGCAAAGTAAAAAATATGCCGAGGATTAAACTGATGGCAATGTTCCCCCGCGTTAAATCCGGCAGCCACAGCAAACTTAAAGAAGTTTCTTTTGCAAACTGCTCGTCGGTAAAGCTCGAATTTGACGGCGTTAAAACTATCAATCTTGACGGTAATCTGATTGATTTTAAAAGTCCGGTTATATTTAATATTATAAAAGGCGGCGTAAAATTTATTATTTAATCAAAATAAATTTATAAAAAAGAAAGGTATTACTAAAATGATTATTAAAGTTATCATGCTTCTGTTGTTTTTCTCGGTCACGGTTTTTGTCGGGTTCTATTTCCGCAAAAATGCGACGAACGTGAACGATTTCGTGCTTGGGGGGCGAAACGTCGGACCGTGGATTACGGCGTTCTCTTACGGGACTTCTTATTTTTCCGCGGTTATTTTCGTCGGGTTTGCCGGACAGTTCGGCTGGCGGTTCGGTACGGCTGCGACATGGATTGGCTTGGGCAACGCTTTTATCGGTTCGCTGCTGGCATGGGTTATACTCGGACGGCGCACGCGGGTTATGACCAATCATCTTAAAAGCGCGACAATGCCTGAATTTTTCGGGAAACGCTTTAATTCGGACGCTTTAAAAATCGGGGCTTCGCTGATTATTTTTATATTTTTGATACCGTACACGGCATCGCTTTATAACGGGCTTTCTCGGCTTTTCGCAATGGCATTCGGGATAGATTTTATATACTGCATAATAGTTATAGCCGTCCTTACGGCTGTATACGTTGTCGCCGGAGGTTATCTGGCGCAGGCGGTGAACGATTTTATACAAGGCATAATCATGATTATCGGCATCGTCGCCGTTATCGCCGCGGTGCTTAACGACAACGGCGGATTTATAAATTCGCTCACAGAACTCGCAAAAATCGAGGGGACAAACGTGAACGGGGTTGCTACCCCCGGCGTATTTACGTCATTTTTCGGACCTGACCCGTTTAATCTGCTTGGCGTTGTTATACTTACTTCTCTCGGAACATGGGGACTGCCGCAGATGGTCGCGAGATTTTATTCGATAAAATCAGAGAAAATGATTACAAAAGGCACGATTATTTCAACTGTGTTCGGAGTTATTATCGCGGGCGGCTGTTATTTTTTAGGCAGCTTCGGACGGCTTTACGGCGATGTTGCCGAAAGAAACGCGGAGGGCGCGATTATCTTCGATTCGATTATACCGAAAATGCTTGAAAAATTTCCGGACGCGCTTATCGGTTTAATCGTGCTTTTAGTCTTGGCGGCATCGATGTCCACGCTTTCTTCGCTTGTTATCGCGTCGTCGTCAACTTTAACGCTTGATTTTTTAAAAGGTCATATAATAAAAATTATGAGCGAAAAAAAGCAGCTCCTGATTATCCGCGTACTGATTGTCCTGTTTATACTTGTTTCAGGATTCATAGCAATCGTGCAGTACAGGGGAGGCATCATGTTTATAGCGCAGCTTATGGGCGTATCGTGGGGCGCGCTCGCGGGTTCGTTTCTCGCGCCGTTTTTATACGGCTTGTACTGGAAACGCGCAAGTAAACTTTCTGTCTGGTGCTGTTTTATATTCAGCACATCTGTTATGCTTCTTAATATATTTTTCAGAAGCTCATTCCCGGAGATTTTGCAGTCGCCGATTAACGCCGGAGCTTTCACAATGCTCGCCGGGCTTATAATCGTGCCGGTTGTCAGCGCGTTCACTAAAGCACCTGATAAATCAGATGTGGAATTATACTTTTCTTGTTATGAAGAAGAAATCAAAGTTAAAGTCAGCAATACGCTCGGCGAAGAACGATAAAAAAGTTATAAAGCAGACATTTTATATTACGATTATTACCAGTTGCGGGGAAAAATTAAATAAAAAGTACGCAGGAGGAATTTTCATGAAAAAGGTTATAGTAGTACCATACGATGAAAGCTGGAAAACTGAATTTGAACGCATAAAAAAAGAATTGTTTGATGTTCTTGAAAATCATGTCATAGCGATAGAACACGTTGGAAGTACTTCTGTTGAGGGATTAGCCGCCAAACCAATTATTGATATTGACGTAATCATTAAAGATTATAATTCTTTTGAAACGGTAAAAGAAAAGCTCTCTCAAATAGGATATACGCACGAAGGCGATTTGGGGATAAAAGACAGGCAGGCGTTTAAGTACGGTGAAAAACCGCATTTAATGAAACATCACTTGTATATATGCCCCGAATATTCTGAAGAACTAAAAAGGCACATAGCGTTCCGGGATTACTTACGGTTAAACCAAGACGACAGAGATTGGTACGGTTCGGTAAAAATGCTTGCCGCAAAGCGTTATCCTGAAGATATTAACAGT
>Ga0099364_10006440_pt1 | contig 17102 bp, 13 predicted proteins | sample TergutTh196P3_FD_73070 | JGI IMG/M metagenome (GOLD analysis project Ga0099364, IMG submission 73070) | Microcerotermes parvus P3 segment gut microbial communities from Pointe-Noire, Republic of the Congo - Th196 P3 | ecosystem: Host-associated > Arthropoda: Insects > Digestive system > Gut ... | reverse complement strand
AGGAGGGAGAAGTTGTAGGGCTGGTCAAAGGCACGGGAGGTGTACCAGCCGGCGAAGACATAGCTGGGTCTGGTTGGGTCGGGAGGTTGGGTAAGGCGAGTGCCGTCTTCTACTATGACGTCGCTTATGTGGGTTCCGCCCTGGCTGTCGAACCTGACGACTGGAGGCAGACGGAAAGTGTCGCAGGCGAGAAAACTAAAGAGGAGTAGTATGCCCATTACAAGAGGCAAAATTTTGAGCAGGGAAAAACCCGGCACTTTTTTTACCGATAGCATTTCTCTAGTCACTTAGAACTCCTAGAATCTATAACTGATTGTGAGGTCTAGCTTAATGCCACGGAATAATCCCATGAGCCAGGCGCCGTTAGTATACTCACCTCGGTGTTCAAAGAACTCCCCTGTTTCTATGCTTAGTGTAGAGGGCTTAATAATAAAGAACCTGTCAATAAATGAATTGAGCCCCATGCCTACAGAGAGGTTTGCATTGGGTTCTATAACCATGCCAAAACCAAGGTAGTTATTTACAAGGTCACCTTTATAATCCTGGTAACTTGCCAGGGAGTTTCCGCTCATTCTAATGCCGTCAAAGCGCTGGTAGCGTTCAGTAGCATTGCCGTTAATTTCGGAAGCATAGTTATAGCCCCAGTTAAGAACTCTTAAACTAAGACCTGAGTAAAAAGAGAAGGTGGAGTTGGGTCTGTATCTTACACCCAAATCGACCCCTGTTAAAATCTGAACGAAGTAATCGTTAAATGTATCTTTACGTTCTTCAAGCTCCAAAGGTGTTTTTGTACTTCTGAATGCGGCGCTCACGCTTGGGCTAAAGCCAAATGAAAAATTATTCACGTTAACTTCCTGCCTATAGACTGTTCTTAAACCAAGACCCCAGCCTCCGCCTCTTCTATAAGGATTGACGGGATCTCCCGGAGACCCAATTCTTTCAGCATCACCGCTGTATCTTTCCTGAGTTGCAAAGACAAATGAAAGATCTCCTCTTAACCATCTATTCTCATCAATTTCATAATGAAGCCCTGTCTGCAAAGCCAGGTAAGATGAAGATGTATAGGTAGCTTCTATATAGTCACCGGAATTTACGTAACCGCTTGTCTCTGTGCGCGGAAATTGGTAACCGATAGTGACATAAGGTATAAAACTTCCTAGAGAAAGACCTCCCCAGCTTAGAGCTAAGGAAGGAGCATTTCTAAGATATCTATTTAGATCATTTCCATCATCAGTTTTTTCCTGATCCATTTCCATGTTTATATTGGCATCCAGCCTGAAAGCTCCCAAGGTGGGATTGCTGAATAAAATGGCGAACCTGTTTCTCCAAATAGAATTATAATTCTCTGCTTCATCATTCTTTATATGAATGGAGTCTAGGATATTACCGCCGTAATAAAAGGCAATATAGGAACAGTTGATGGTTCTGCCCATGCCAAAACTAAGCCCATTCTGGATAAAGCCTGACTCACTTTGGTTAACAACTTCTCCCGAAGGGAAGGCTCCGGCAAAGACGAAAGTTCCTACATATCTATCATGGAAAATTATATCAAGGTAATTATCTATATCACCCCGGAAAACCCCTGCACTGTAACGTGCCTGTGTAGACATAATGGGCGGTGCGTAAAGGGAATCGAACATATTGAACTGACCGCCTTCCCACTCCAAACCGGCATTTGGTAATAGATTGAAATTTGAATCAAGGCCACTGGGTGCTGGAAAGAATAACGGCATATACTGCGCAGAGGCAAAACCGGAAATTAAAACGAAAAGCATTAAAAACAGGAATGTTTTTTTCATAATATTCACCTTTTTGAATTGTTTTATTCAATAGTTTTATGGTTTAATAAGCAATTCTCTCATAGAACCAATAAAAACACAATGGATTTATATAATCTTTCTTTCCATGGCTATGCGTACCAGGTCTGCCACATTTTCTGCGCCCAGCTTACAGTAAATATTGTTAATGACCATTTTTACTGTGTTAATAGAAAGGTTCCTGTTTACGGCAATTTCAGCGCGGGATAGGCCATGGGATAGATCTTTTAATACTTCCATTTCCCTGGGGGAGAGTATTACCGATTCAGAGAGCCTATTGTGACGCCTGTACTCTTCCATTACAGTGGCTTGCCTTTTGGCATAAGAGGCAGCTTTGCGGCTTACTTTTTCAAGCCAGGCAGCGGGCACACTTATGGCAGGGGCACCATCGGCGGGCGCTGCATCACCGGCTCCTGCAGGCTGAGCAGCTGCGGCACTGTCCTGCTCCTTTAATAACGATGAGGCAAGGGTGCGCATGTCCTTACCCAGCTCTATAAAGGACATAATAAGCCCATTGGGGGCGGCTTCATTGTATGCTTCCGTTAAAGAGGCATGGGCTCTTTTTTTATCCTTCATTTGGTAGTAGACGCAGGCTTCAAGGGCGAGCAGGGATATGCGCCCGTAAAGAAAGGATTCCCTCTGCCTCATCTCCTCTATGTATGCCAATAGAGGCGGAAAGTTTCTGGTGCGGTAGAAGTAGCGGGTCTTTACCTGGTTTTCCAAATTCTCTATAAAGCTGGCATGTCTATATGAAGAAAAATCCCTTTTTATCCACTCAGGTACACTGTCCAGGGAGCCGGTTACAAAACAGTAGATAGCAAAGGCAATGTCATAATTTACATAGCGGTTGGAATAGTCTTCCTCACAGAGCAGGGATTTTTGCTCATTGTTTGCCTGCTCTGCCTTTTCAAAGTTTCCCTGGGCTACAGAGAGGCGCATAAGGTAAATCTGCGTCCTGTGAAAAATTTCGTACTGCCTGCATTTCCTGCTCTTTTCCGCCGCCTGCTTTAGGAGGGCCTCCGCCTCGTTTAGTTCTCCCTGGAAAAACTTTAACTCTCCCTTAACAAGTTCCTCCTCGCCGCCCATAAAACCGCTGAATGCTTCGGGCATGTAGGAGCTTGCCCTGCTTACCGCCTTGATGTACTCTTCGGGCATACCGGCGGCGGAAGAGCCATTGGCATTTGCCCAGGGACCCAAAACACGTATACGGCTGGAATGGGTGCTAAGAGCAGCAATTGATTCTTTAGAATGGGAAAATTTTTCCATGTAAGAATCAAAATCAAAAATATTATCGCTAAGGCATAAAAAATTTCTAAGGTAGCTTAATATAAGGTAGAGCCCTGCAAGGCTTGCAGTTCTAAACTGATTATCTTCAGGAAGTTTAAGCAGTCTTTGCTCATAGTGCCCGGCAAGCTCTTTTGCCTTGTGCCACTCTCCCATCCTCATGGAGCACCTAATATGGGTAATAGAAAGGTAGAGTACTGTGTCATAAGCTGAAGGAGGGGCCCTGTCCAGAATTTCCATACAGTACTGCGCTACATCGTAGGGAAGCTGATAAGGCATGGCGTATATTATGGAGATTATCGTTTTATAGTCGCCTATCTTTTCATAGTAAGAGAGAGCATCAATCTTAAAACCATTTTTATTGCACCACTCTCCTGCTGCAAAGTAGGTATTGTACTTTTCTTCTTCACTTAGGCCGTCCTGCTTTGTTGCAAGAAACTCAAGAAAAAGATGATGTATAACGTAGGCGTTTATATAGTTATCTCTTCTTAAATAGGCGTTTTGCCTTTCTGCATCTGTGATTAATTCCCTGTCTCCTTTTGCAATAAGATCAATAAGATCAAAGGAAAGATGCTCAATAAGGGAAAGGCGGACAAAGAAATTCTGCACGGGCTCTGTTATGCCGTCCCATACTTCAGTTTCCATTAGGCGAAAGATATTTGACTTCATGGCGGAACGGAGATAGCCTTCGTAGGCAGGAGCCCTCTGGTAGTAACGGGCTATAAGGTTAAGCGCAAAAGCCCAGCCCCCTGTGTCCTGCATAATTTCCTTGAGGCAGCCTACAGGGGGAGATAATTTTAGCTGCCCAAGGTACTGGGAGACTTCATTTTCTGTAAAGCAAAGGTCTTCTTCGCTTATATTATATAGATGCCCCCTTGAGACATGGGAAGTAATATTTATCAATGGAGTGGAGCGAGAAATTATAATAAGGGAGCTTCCGGGTGAGAGGTTTTGTATGGCCAGTTCTATAAAGCGCAGTACGGACTTATCTTCCAGAACATGGAGATCGTCCATCACAAGGATGCGCCTTTCAAAGGAGCTAAGGTACTTTTTAAAAAGGATGAGAAAGTTTCTATACTTGTCTTCGGTATCGGGAAAGCCCATCTTGGAAGCGGCGTTTACAAAGGGCATATTAACAAGGGAGATGCTGTGTATGAAGTTTTCCCAAAAACGAGCGGGGGTATTGTCCCTCTCTGAGAGCTGCATCCAGGCGGTAGTTTTATTGTGCTCATAGACAAAATCATGAACGGCAGTGGTCTTACCGTAACCTGCTCCGGCGCATACCAACACCACAGGAAAATTAACAGCTTCGGCAAATTGCTTAAAAAGACGGGACCTTTTAAAATGGAAAATATTTGGTGCTTGCTTGACTAATATATCATCCATTTTGACCTCCTTTTTTACCTGCTTTTTTTACTTAACACACTAACTAACGTTAGTACATATCAAATTATTACCTAACTAACGCAAGTTTGTCAAATGAATTTTTGATTAAAATGCAAAAAAAGTGAAAAAAGTAGGATAAAAGCCATATTTAAATATTAAATATCTTCAATAAATAAATAATCTATGCTAATCTGCAATTAGGAATGGATATAGAACAGGCAAAGAAGTCAGGGAAGCAAAAAATACTCGAAGAAGCCATAAAACTCTTTGCGGCAAAGGGTTTTACCGAAACTACCATGCGCGAGCTGGCTGCGGCTGCCGGAATGAAAGAATCTTCCATATATAACCATTTTTCTTCCAAAAACGCAATTTTGGACTATATAATTGACGAATACTCCCAATTCACCCGCCCTGTTTTGGAATTGGAGAAACTCTCCGCCCTAAAAGATAACCCCAGCGCCGATGGTATTATAGCCTGCCTAAGCCTGGTCTTTCCTGAAGGCAGGGTTGAGTATTTTTTGAATGAACTTTACGTGATTCTCCATGAACAGCACAGGAATGCCGTTGTAAAAAAATTCATGACAGAGGACTATATCCTGGGTAACGAGAAGGTAGTAAAGTCTATAATCAATGCATTAAAGGATTACGGTGTAATTAGGGCCGATACAGACCCGGATTTTTGGGCAAAAATGCATTCCTGCCTTATTTACACCTTTGCAAACCGCCTAATGATGGGCATAGGAGACAGCGACCCGGGCTTTAGCGGGATGAGTATGTCAGAAATGCTTCATAACATGTACGAGCTTCTGCTAAAAACCCATGGGGTGTAGTGCAGTAGCGAAACCTTTTTTATGTCCACTGTTCCCGGCACTTGATCTATTTTAAAACTTTTTATATACTCTCCCTACTACTCAGTGTTTAATTTGTGAACTTTGTATCCAATACAGGAGATGAACCTATGAAACGTACTTACCAGCCCAGCAAGGTCAAAAGAAACCGCAAATTCGGTTTCCGTGCAAGGATGAAGACCAGGGGCGGACGATTGGTATTAAAACGCCGAAGAGCCAAGGGCAGGCTAAAACTTTCTGCATCGGACGAGAAAAAGCCCTATTAATAGAGAGGGGGATTGCTTGCAAAGCAATGCAGAATATAAATTCCCCAAAAACGAAAAATTAAAGAGCAGGGAAGAGATTCGGGAAGTATTTAAAAGCGGAAAAAGCGTTTATTATAAGGGAATAAGATTACTAAAGAAGTTAAATGGTCTATCCTATAATCGTATTGCTTTTACTTTCCCCCGGGGTTTTGGAAACGCGGTAGAGCGAAACCGTTCCCGCCGTTTAAGCCGGGAAGCCTATAGGCATCTGCGGGCCAAGCTTGAAAAAGGTTATGACATGGTATTGCTGCAAAATACATACGAAAAGAGCAGCTTTGCCATTAGAATGGATATGATGAGGGAATTATTTACAAAAGCAGCATTATTAAAACGGGAATTGCCTGATGATTAATAAAAGTCCAGCAAAAATTTTTGTTTCAAAACTTATACGCCTGTACCAGTATGCGATCTCTCCCCACTTTCCTCCAAGCTGCCGTTATGTGCCAACTTGCTCACATTATGCCTATGAGGCTGTGCAAAAGTACGGAGCAGGGCGCGGAATGCTGTTTGCAATTAAACGTATATTGCGCTGCCACCCCTTTCATCCCGGCGGCTACGATCCCCTCCCTTAAGGACCAAATATGGAAAAAAGAACTATTTTAGCTGTGGTACTCTCTATGGGAGTAATGATTGCATTTTTAATGATAAATTCGGCAATGTATCCGCCGCCTGAATCGCCGCCTCAACCTGCTCCCCCTCCGGTCGCTGCTCCTCAAGTGGAAAGGACGGTGGAAGAGATGAGTGCTTTGGAGCAGGTTCTCTCTGACCAGACTCCCACAGATCAACTTTTTTCTGATGAAACACTCGATATACAGAATTTTGGCAGACCCCAGCCCATAGGTGAAATTCCCCCTCCGCGCCAGGTTCCCATTCAAACCGATATACTAAGGGTTCTTCTTTCAAGTGCAGGCGGGAATATAGTTTCCTATCAGTTACTGGATCATGATGATGGGGGAAGTCCTGTAGAAATGATACTTCCGGGAACTGCCGGCTCGGATGCCTTTGCCATTGCCTTTGGCAGCCGGGAAGATGTAATTTCCGGAAGTGTAAGACCTGAGAGCGTAAACTTTCATGTAAGGCAGCCGCTTGGCAACAATAACGTTGTAGAGTTTTATCAGCATTACCGTACGGCTGCGGGCACGGAATTTACATTAACAAAGCGCTACGAATTTATACCCGGTGAGTATATGTTTGAGCTGCGCATAGAGCTGGACGGCAGGAACACACCATCTACCAGAACCTTTGATTTTAATGGTGCAGCTTATACCCTGCTCTTTAGCCCTCAGATAGGTCCGCATTTTACTGCATTGGACGGGCGTTACGAATTTCGTCACTACCTTACTTATCAAAACGATAGGATGAGGACGGAAAGTGTAAACGAAAGAAACCCCCCGCTGGTAATTGACAATATGCCTTCTTGGGCATCCATATCGGGAAAATATTTTTCTCTTATTGCACTCTTTGAACGTATACCCCATGCAAGAAACTACGAAATAACATTTGCAGCTTATCCTGAACAGGGACTGCCAAATGCTTCACGCCTTTTAATAAGTCATCCGCCGCAGCTCTCTTCCTATATTTCGGACTCTTACCTTTTTTACCTGGGTCCAAAAAGCCAGGAAGTTCTAAACACCTACGAGAGAGGTGTGAATCATTTTAATCTGCGCGACACAGGCTTTGGTGACATTGCCGAAACAAGGGGTTTCCTTGCTCCACTGGAAAATATCCTAAAATGGTTTTTGGTTCTCTTTCACAGGATGATTCCAAATTACGGCATTGCAATTATTCTTCTTACCCTATTGGTAAAGGTGGTTATGTTCCCGCTGACAAGGAAGAGTTCGGAATCTACACTGCGCATGCAGACCTTTGCACCAAAAATTAAAGAGCTGCAGGAGAAGTACAAGGACAATAAACAAAAGCTGAACCAGGAGATGGCAGAACTTTACAAGAGGGAGGGTTATAACCCCATTGCGGGCTGTCTTCCCATGCTGCTTCAAATGCCCATCTTCTTTGCAATGTTTAACCTTTTTAACAATCATTTTGATCTTAGGGGTGCTATGTTTATTCCCGGCTGGATTACAGACCTCTCACGCCCCGAGTTTATCATTGAGTTCGACGGCTTTGCACTGCCCATACTGGGCTGGACTGCCTTAAGGCTGCTGCCCTTTATATATGTTGGTTCACAGTTAATTTACGGCAAGGTAACACAGACTCCGGAGCAAAGGGGAAACAATCAGATGAAGCTCATGCTTTATGCATTGCCCATTGTTTTCTTCTTTATACTTTATGACATGCCCTCCGGTCTTTTGGTTTACTGGATCATGTCAAACGTATTGACCCTTGTGCAGCAGGTATTGATCAACAAGTATATAATAAAGAGGAAGCCTGCAAGTCCGGGAACTACGCAGGGAGCAAACCCTGTCATTGCTCCAAAAAAGAAGAACAAAAAATAGCAAGTAAATTTCCATGTAAGGAGTTTTGGCTCCGCCTTGCGGAGCCTTCCGATTTAAGCCGCCTTTGGCGGATAGGAGTTTTGGCTCCGCAAGGCGGAGCCTTCCGATTTAAGCCGCCTTTGGCGGATAGGAGTATATATGGTATATGAATTCGAAGGTCGCACAGAAAAGGAAGCCATTGATAGAGCGGCAGAAGAGCTGGGGCTAAAAAAAGATGATTTTGATGTAGAGATACTTGAGACGCAGCGCTCGGGGCTTTTTAAAAAGGGCTATGTAAAAATAAAAGTCCATACCAACAATCTGGGAGCCGCGGCGATAGACAGTGCCGCGCTCAATGCGGCGCAAAACGCGGCAAACACAGGCAGCAGGGAAAATCAAAGCATGAGCCGGCCCATATTCGGCGACCCTGAGCCAAAAAATGATTTTGAAAAAGAGATGATAGCATTTGTCGAAGGGCTTGTTGAGCGTATGGGTTACACAAGCAAAGTTCAGATTGTATTCAGAGAAGAAAAAAAGCTGGGCTTAAAAATAGATTCTGAATTTTCTTCCATATTGATAGGAAAAAAAGGGAAGAACCTGGACGCACTGCAGCTCCTTGCAAATATATATGCAGGCAGACGCGGAGGCGAAGATATGCGGGTTATCCTTGACAGCGAGAATTACAGGATAAGACGCGAAGAAACACTTGTACGCCTTGCCTATACAGTGGCAGACAGGGTAAGGGAGAACCGCAATTCCATGCTGCTTGAGCCCATGAATCCCTTCGACCGCCGCTTAATTCACACCACCTTAAACGACATAAGTGATGTGGAGACCAAGAGCGAAGGCGATGGTCTTTACAAGCAGGTTAGAGTTTACTACAGGGGCATTAGATAGTTTTTTTATGAAACGCATGGCCTTGCTTTTTGCTTTGCTTTTTATATGCTCAGCATTGTCTGCCCTGGACCTGGAAGATGTGGTCGGAAGGGAGAGGGCGGCGGCACTGCTTGCAGGAGAAAAACCGGTTAATGCACAGTTTGGCAATAGCATGGTGCCGGGTCTTGTACCCAATAACGATATAAGCAGAGCTTTTTTAAGTGCCATTCAAAATGATCTAAACCCAAGCATTATAGTTGAGACTTTAAATATTTATCGTAAGCCGGAGGGAGGGAGAGCCTTAAGCCAAGCGGAGCTTACAGCTTTATACAATGAGCTTTTAAAGCTAAGCAGTCTTACAGGCATACAGTACTACTCTGCTTCCAGAGATAGCATGAGAATTTTTTACGAATCTTCTTTTATAGTTGACGGACCATCATCACGAAACCGCATTCCCGATCCTCACCATGCAAGACCTCCCGGGGAATTAACTCTTTATGCCCGCCAAAGAGATTCTACCTTTGGAGAAAATAACTATCAGTACAATTACTATTTATACCCCGGTCTGATGATCTTTACCCAGGAAAACTTAAACACCCTTACATACGGCATACTACCATTGATAAGCAGAAATAACCTGCGCTCTGTAGTTGCGCTTATAGACACAGACGATCACATAGTTGTGTATGCTGCTTCAATGGCAAGAGCCGCATCTTTCCCCGGCGTAAGGGAGAGGATAAGCAACTCCTTTTCCAACAGAGCGGAGGCTGTATTCCTCTGGTTTTCAGATAGAGCAAATGCTGCTTGGGCACGGTAGTTAGCAATATAGTTAAGCTCGACAAATTCCAAAAAGATAGCTACATTAAATTGACGGAGGAATTATGAAATTTTCATTAAAAAATATAAAATTATATAAAATATGGCTTATATGGGCAGCGGCTCTAGTAATATTTTCTACCTGTCACTCATACCAGCTGGGTGCAGTATTGGAACCAAGGCCTCTCGATACCAATGCAGTTGGAATAACTCTTGCAGGGGATGCAGAAGCAGAGAGACTTGCTTTAGGATATGCACTACAGTACATGGTTCATATTCCGCCTCTTAGTAACACAGAGGATTACGGATTTGCAGGCCTGGGACTAGACGCAAATATGAGACTCCCAATGAATTTATACAGGGCACAGTTATTTTTTTACCCTATGCTAAATGCAGAGCTAAGACTTTATAACGACACAGAGCCAAATGATGATATAAATTACACTGTAAGATTCCGGGATGTAGGCGGCATAGGAATAAGCGGAGGTGCAGGACTGGAATTTAATTTTTCTCCGTCTTTTTTTATAAGAGCAGGGGTTTTATATCAACCTGAAATTTTTTCCTTCCATCAAAGTCTCCCGGGCTTAAGATACAGTTTATTATTGGGGACCAGGGGAAGTAATGGATTCTGGGGTGATGAAAGCAGAGTAAGAAGAACGCTGCGGGGAGACTTTCCCATTAGAACGGGGAGCTATGAGTACCTGGTTTCACGAAGCAATAGCTCCAATAGTATAATAACTGCATATACAGGAAGGGGAGGAAATCTAAGGATACCTGACAGTCTTGAAGGGAGAATGGTTGTAGAAATAAGAGGCAATGTTTTTGCCAACAAAAATTTAAGAGGAGTATCAATTCCTGATACAGTTACAACAATAGGAAACACTGCCTTTAGAGGGAATCAGTTAACCAGCATAGTAATTCCAAATAGTGTTACCTCTATGGGAACAGGCGTATTTCAAAATAACGAGATAAGCAGGATAAGCATTCCGGGCAGCATAGATACAATTAGAACTGATACTTTCAACAATAACAGGCTAGAAAGCCTGGTCATTCCACTCAATATTACAACTATACAAAACAATGCATTTTCACAAAACCTCTTAACCCATATAGATATACCTGCAACAGTTACAACACTTGGAAGCAATGTATTCAGAAACAACCGCATAGAAACTTTTACCCTGGCAGAAAATATTACCAGCATACCGGAAGGGACCTTCGAGAACAACAGGATCAGCAGTCTTGTTATAGAAGACAATATTACTTCCATAGGGGTTAATGCCTTCCGCAACAATCAAATAGAAAACCTTACAATAGGCAACAGGGTTACCAGTATAGGGAATGGCGCATTCAGGGATAACAACCTGTCAAGCGTAGTAATTCCCAACAATGTTACGACCATAGGTGATGGAGCTTTTCAAAACAACAATCTGGAGAGTGTCACCCTTGGGAGCAGGGTGGCAACAATAAACGCAAATGCTTTCAGAGATAACGGTGCTCTTACAAGCATTACAATTCCTGCCAGCGTTAGAACTATAGGCTCAAATTCTTTTGCCGGAACCAGGCTAAATAATATTACCATAAATACCAGGCTGAATAATACAAACATAAGAGCATTCAACATAGCAGCTCTTACAAGGGCATACATCATTAATGACAGGCGTAACGGGAATTATGTTATACAGGGAAACAATGTAGTTTACAATGGGAACCGGCTCCCCCAGGCTGCTACACTGCATACAGGAGAAAACGCCTATATCATAAGTATTAATGGCAGGAGCCCGACAGAGTATGGCGGCAGTACTACACTTACCAGAGCAAGTGTTCTAAGTTCCATGACTCAAGATGGTGTTGAAAATTTTATAAGTGCCTACCCCGCAAGGATAACAGAGTTTCACCAGGGTGAATTTTATCTGCCGCCGGGGCAGCACACAATAGAAGCCGCTTTTATACGCATACGCACTTTCAGTGACAGATACGTGGAAACTACAAACACAACATATTCAAGAGGAATTTGGGAGCGGCAGTATAACTATGCTGAGGGAGTTTCATACAATTTCACTGCTGTATTAGATGGTACTAATATAAATTACTCAATAAACCGCCGCTAAGATAGGAACGGCACTAGCTGTCATGGTGCATCCTCTCCAGCTCTTCCATGATGGCATCCGCCACTGCCTGCTTCTTTTCGTCTCCGTCGGGGACACCTCGCTCTTCCGCCTCGGCTCTTACCCTGTCGCGGAACTCAGTGCAGTTAATCACGGGGCTAAAGCTAATGCGCACCTTGTCATGGGTAACTTCATCGTCCATCATGTCACCGGGGCGTACATGCAGCACCTGCCCCTTGATTGCAGCAAGGCACATGTAATCAAAGGATCTTATGTAGGAATCTGTTTCGCGCACTCCCCTCTTGGTAGAAGGGTCTCCCGGCCTGTAACGGGTACCGGAGGGGAAAATTAAAATTAAATGCCCTTTATACTTGCATCTTATTACCGCCTTCATTGCAGAGCGGTTAATTGTATTTGCCCTTAGTATCTCCGCCTTGTCTTTTTCAGGATCAAGAGTTTGAAAAGATCGGCTTGGACAAATTACAATACGGGAGTAAGCGCTTGCAAAGGCGGAGACCACGGGGTTGTCTTCGTTTAACTTCATACCTGCTATTGCTATGATGGAATTGCTGATTTCCTCTCCCTCTTCCCCTGCCCTGTCAACAAGGTAGGTTAAAAGTGAAAGGTCCATATTGCTGTAATGCTCGGGAAGGAGGAGGCAGGACTTTCCGGACTTTGCAAGATCGTAGAGCTCTTTTAAGTTTTCATAACCGTCAACACCGGAACCGGGGAGTATAAGCTCCTCTACCATTTTATCAAGGTAGGGCCTTATCTCCTTGGCAGCTTCCTGAAAAACATTCTCACTTGTAATTAAGGTGGAAGATCTGGATAAAGAGCTTACCTCTTTTATATAGGCACCAAAGGTGGATGTTAGTGTATTCATGATTCAGTCCATAATTTAACAAGCTCTATAAGTACAAGGCAGGATGATGCCATCTCCTCTACAGAGAGCCACTCAAGGCGGCTGTGGTAGTTTCTGCCTCCTGTAAAAATATTAGGTGTAGGTATGCCCATCTCTGTAAGCCTTGATCCGTCTGTACCGCCGCGTATAGCTTTTTCTTTTACACCTATACCCATGTTGGAGTATGCCTGCCTTAGCTTGTCTATTACTTTTGGCTCGGCAAGGATCTTCTCCTTCATGTTTTTGTATTGTAACTTGGGAGAGACTTCTACGCTCCCGCCCGGGAACTGGGCCTCTACTGCCTTTGCAAAAGTGTGAAGCGCCTCTACTCTTTTTTCTCCCGAGCCTATGTCAAAGTCGCGTATGAAAACATCAAGAGAAGCATTTTCCACATCGCCCTGTATGGTGAGCGGGCAATAGTAGCCATAATAGCCGTCTGTTGCTTCGGGGCTTTCGTTACGGGGGAGCATGGCAGCATACACCGCTGCCATAAGGGCTGCATTTACCATCTTTCCCCTTGCAGTTCCAAGGTGCATGGACACGCCTTTAAATTTTACCTCCACTGACCAGGCGTTAAAACATTCCCACTCAAGCTCACCCATGGCAGCGCCATCCAGGGTATAACAGGCTTTAGATTTTATCTCACTCAATGGAAAGCCGGGGAGTCCTTTACCCGTTTCTTCATCGGGGGAAAAAATAATTTCTATCTCTCCATGAGGAGCCTCAGGATGCTTGATTAGGTATTCAGTCATACCCATTATGATGGCAATCCCCGCCTTGTCATCTGCGCCAAGCAGAGTAGAACCGTCTGTGTGTACGATGGGCTTACCCTTCTGAGCTGCAAGTCCCGCAGAGTTTGCCGGGTCGAGGCAGAGCCCGTTTTTTAAATTAATGACTTTCCCGTCGTAAGATTCAACTACTATGGGTTTTACATCTTTACCCGAGACCTCGCTGGAAGTATCCATGTGGGCAAGAAAACCTATGGTGGGTTTATTTTCCATACCGGGACTTGCAGGAAGCCTGGCTATTACATAGCACTTGTCTGTAAGGCTAACATCGCTTAAACCCAAAGACTTAAGCTCTTCGTAAAGCGCCTTCGCAAGATCCCACTGCCCGGGGCTCGAAGGAGTCTCTTCTACATTCCTCTCGCTCGTTGTCCAGTAGGAAGCATATTTTAAAAAGCGAGGTAGGGTAAGTGCAACAATATCTTTTTTATTCATACCTAACGCCGCCTTCCGCGGGAAATTAAGATGAGCCTGAGCAAGCTCATTATGGCTGTTAAGGCAGAAGCGACGTAAGTTAGAGCGGCGGCGGTGAGGACCTTCCTTGCACCCCTAAGCTCCTCCTGGCTTAAAATATTTCCGTTTCTAAGCAGAGCCAAAGCTCTGGAAGATGCGTTAAACTCTACAGGCAGGGTAACCAGGTAGAAGAGCACAGCTCCTGCAAAGAGTATGATCCCTATGTTGAGCAAGATTTCTCCGCCATGTCCCATAAAGATACCTACCATGGCAAGTATAGGTCCAAAGCGAGAGCCTATGTTTGCAACGGGAACAAGAGTACTTCTTAGGATGAGGGGGCCGTAGCCTTTGGCATGCTGTATGGCATGACCTGCTTCGTGAGCAGCGACACCAATGGCAGCAATGGAAGTTTTGGTAAAGACAGGTTCGGAAAGGCGGAGCTTTTTGGATCTTGGATCGTAGTGATCAGAGAGGGAACCGCCTACACCTTCCACTGCAACATCGCTTATGGAGTTATCCCTTAGCAGGGTCATGGCTGCATCCCTTCCGCTGATTTTCCTTGAACACATTACTTTAGAATATTTTGAAAAAGTAGATTTAACCATGAACTGTGCCCATAAGGATAAGAGTATAGTGGGAACAACCAGAACAAGATAGTAATAATCAAAATAAAACATTATTAATCTCCTATTAAATATAATTCAAGATTCGCATCCAGAAAATTTGTAAACACCATATAAAACCCGTTAGGGGAAATAGCAAGCCCTGTTGGCTGGTTTCTCCCCCAGACCCTCTCTACAAGGTTTAGGTTATCTGATCTTAACATATAAATAGCTCCAAAATCAGGACCGGGCCTTGTATAATCCAGAGGGTTATTCCTGCCCCTCGATGATGCAAATACATAGCTGCCGCATGGAGAGAGGACTATGGTATTAATGTTAGGTCCTATACGGCGGGAAACAAGCAAGGCACCATTAGCCGCATCAACTATATTTACAGTACCTCTATACATATCGGAAACATAGAGCTTTCCATCATTGTAGATAATATGCCTTGCGGCTCCCTGCCCCTCGTAAAGCCTGTATGTTGTTCTTAAACGCATTTGTCCCATATCAACAACTGCAATAAGGGGTTCATCAAATATAGCCACATAGAGTGTTTGTCCATCCGGAGAAAATGTCATGCCGCGCGGTGTTCCTCCCACGGGGATACGCTGCAGGAGTTCTTTAGTATCAGAATTAAAGACACTTATGTCATGGCTTACCCAGTTGGACACTAGGGTTAAATTCCCGGCAGGGTTTTGAACAATTACCTTGGGGAAAACGCCCCCTGTACTTAAAGAAGTTTTATGGGCAAGGCTATGTAAATCATAGATATGCACCATGTTTTCTTCCATATTAGAGATCCATATTTCGTTTCTTCTGTTATCTACCAGTGCCTCTACATTCCCCGAACGTCCGCCGCCGGGAGGAAGTAGACGCTGTTCATAGACCAGGGAAGCGCCCGTACTTGCTGTCTCCAGGCGAAAGACATCCACACCCCTCTCGCCAAGAAGAGGTACTATAAGACGGCGCCCGTCACCGGTAAAATAAGCGCTCTTTGGCTGCACGCCTGTCCGGTAAAGTCCAAGCTGCCTTAGCCGCCCGTTTCCCAGTTCCAGTTTTACTTCCAAAAGCCCGTTCCTAAGGGGAAGCTCGGTGCTTAAATATTCTATACTGCTGTATCCGGGAGAGCTAAAAGTCAAAACACCTCTGCTTTCTATTCTATAGCTCCTAATTCCATTGGCAGCAGAAAGAGGTCTTATTTCTTGTCCGTTAAGGGAAACAATTAAATTATCGGGAGCAGATTTTAAATCGAAGGATAGCTCTTGTGCAAAACTAAAACCGGAGATAAACAGCACAAGAAAAAGGCAAGGGTACCTCATATAGAAAGAGTATAGATAGAAAAGCAGGACATGAAAAGCCATTATACAGCTAAACTGAATAATACGTAAAAATAATACAAGATATCACTTTCAAAAATGAAATTTATATATTAAGCTTGTTTTATGCCTGAAATAGAAGAGATTATCAATAGAATTCCCCCGGATAAGCTCCAGAGATTTATTTTAAGTCAGGTAAAAAAGAATTCTGATCTATACAACGCAATTCTAAGAAATTTTAAGGGAAACGAAAGCAAAGGGGAAGAAAAAAAGGAAGAAAATGCAGAAGAGGAAGATAACAGGAATGAAGCTGAAATTCTTAAGCTGGATAAACTTCCGGATTCTGATCCCATATACCAGAAAATGAACAGGGCATTAAGCCAAATGCAGGCAGAGCAATACGAGCAGGCAGTGCTGACCTGCCAAAGCCTGATAAACGACATGTTCCAGTGGCAGAAAAGACTGGGGAGCTATTTTATACAGTTTATAAGTCCGGAATTTGTATCTACCCTTTTTACAATTTTGGAAGTAGCCGCTGCCTATGTAAATAAAGAAAAACTTTATAACTACTGTCTTTTTGAGCTAAAAAGCAGGAGCAGCGAAAATGTAAACTCATATTTCATAAATTATTTTCATCACTTCTGCAGTAAACTGGCCGAAAGTCTGGATCAAAATGCATTTATAACTCTGCAAGATGATCTTCTTTCCAGACTGGAAGATAAGGGCGGAGACGATGCAAAGAATATACTGGAAAGGAAAATTGATTTTTATATGCGCCTAAAAATGGAAGACAAGGCATGGAATGTTGTAGAAAAAAACCTGCAGGTAGAGAGCTTCTGTCTTAAAGTGGTAGAGAACAAACTTGAATCTAACGATCTGCATACGGCAAAAACAATAATTAATGACTATATAGAAAGACAATGCAAAAACCCAAACTCATACGTCAGCAGTATTTGGTATGATATGCTTCTAGATATCTTTCACAAGGAAAATGAAGTAAGCGATGGAAGAGATCAGGCATACGATTCTTTAAGAAAAAAACTGGCTATAAAACGCAGGCAAAAAAGTTAAACGCTAATTACACGATCGGCAATTTTTATAGCCGCCTCCCTGTGAGTCACGTAGAGTATTGTTTTCTTTCCTTTTAAGCCGGCTATTGTTTTATGCACC
>Ga0099364_10006439_pt1 | contig 17103 bp, 16 predicted proteins | sample TergutTh196P3_FD_73070 | JGI IMG/M metagenome (GOLD analysis project Ga0099364, IMG submission 73070) | Microcerotermes parvus P3 segment gut microbial communities from Pointe-Noire, Republic of the Congo - Th196 P3 | ecosystem: Host-associated > Arthropoda: Insects > Digestive system > Gut ... | reverse complement strand
ATTAATACGCCGACAGGCACCAAAACACCTCCTATGCCGGCAAGCTGCGGTACAAACATGAACAGCATCAACATAAAAACGACAGGAGTAAGGGCAACTTTCCAGTTGCGGCTGATGAGTACCACGGCGAGGGCTCCAAACAATGCCGGCAGAATATTTGAAAAGGCAGGCGCAAGTACAGGGGATTCCAGCAGGGGTCTAATTAATGTAAGTAAAAATACGCCGGCTGCAATAATTAAGGTGGTCACAATAGAGCTTACAGCAATGGCTATCGTTGAAACGACTTCGCCTTCTTCAGTGCCGGATTTAACTTTTGCCAATTGCATTGCATTGATTGCGCAGGGGACTTTGAGGTTGGTTAAATTGCCTGTTACAAAACCCAGGTACGAGCCTCCCGCTCCCAGCATGGGGACAAAGGTAAAAACTTCAATAATTCCCACAGTCCAAAATGTTGGAGCTATCCCCAGCATTCCCAGTAAAAATACAGAAAATACAGGCCAGGCATCGTAATAGATCGAGATGGCAATGGGCATAAGCATTAAAGCTGAAATACCGATCGCCACCCAAATACGCCCTGAAGTATGTATAGTATCCATGTAGTCTTTTTGTTTTTTCATCATTGATTTCCTTTACCTCTTCCTTAACGTATCCAATTTGTTAAGGGAATTGAAAATGCCATGGCTGACAACATTGAAAGCGGAAGCGCATAATTTTCAAGCCAGACTATGTTTTTCTTTTTATACATATAACCAAGCAGCACCATTATAATAGAAGAAAACAACATGACAAAAACCGGTATCCATCCGGCAAGCCCAGCGCGTACATTTGCAAAAATCATTCCTAAAAATGCCGATACCATGCCCAAAAACAGAGCCGACATAAAAATCTCTCCCCATTTTTTGTCTTTCCCGCCCAAATTAACTACTCCGCTCTGTATCTTTTTTGTTAAAAACAAAACAAGAAAAATACCGGGAATAATGCCCAATGTCATAACCCAAGCGATTGTTGATAACACTCTGGGGTCTGTGATTTGTTCAGACAAACTTGCACCGGCAGCAGCAGCAGCCACCTCCGCCGCTGGCAGTTCATAGGTGAGCGCACCCAGTACACTTAACCTTAGCCAGGGAAGGGGGAGTCCCAGAGCATGACTTAATGTTATAACACCCAGTAGAATCGCTACGGCAGGCGCTATTGTAAATATGATGCTGGAATATGCAATGCGGCGCAGCGCAGCGCTGTCCATTCCCAACTCACTGGCACGCCGCCAGGCTTTGACAAGAAAAAATACGGATTGCGAAATAACAATTCCAATTATTAGCGCTGCAATTGTAAATAAAAAGGTACTGTTTACATTAAATTCCTGCATAATTACTCCTTTTGTTTATTATTAACAGATTGACAGTATCAAGTATAGACATAAAAATCGTTTCTATACATAATAACCCTAGGAGTAACAATTTTATGAGTAGAGAACAACTTTCTTCCCGCATGGGCTTCATCCTGCTTTCCGCCGGATGTGCCATTGGTCTGGGAAATGTGTGGCGCTTCCCCTTTATTGCCGGTTTGTATGGGGGAGCTTTTTTCGTTCTAATTTATCTGGTATTTCTGGTAATCTTTGGAATACCGGTAATGACTATGGAATTCTCTGTAGGCCGCGGTAGCGGAAAAAGTGCAGCCCGATCCTTCCACGAACTGGAACCAAAGGGCAGCCAGTGGCGGCACTATTCCAAAGCAGCCATGTTTGGAAACTACCTTCTTATGATGTTCTACACCACAGTCTCCGGCTGGATGCTGGCTTATGTGGTAAAGATGGCCAGGGGTGATTTTGTCGGTCTTAGCCCGGGTGAAGTAGGCGACGCTTTTGGAGCCCATGTAGAAAATCCTGCTGCCCTTATTGGCTGGATGGTTGTCGTCTGTGTTCTTGGTTTTGGTATCTGTGCCGGCGGCCTTGTAAAAAGCGTTGAAAGAGTAACCAAGTTTATGATGTCCGGTCTGTTGATCCTGTTGATCCTTTTGGCAATTCGTTCGGTAACCCTGCCGGGTGCCTCTGCCGGGCTGGCCTTTTATCTTAGGCCCAACCTTGGCGCCATACAGGAACATGGGCTTGCAACGATAATTTTTGCCGCTCTTGGCCAGGCATTCTTTACCTTAAGCCTTGGCATAGGAAGCATGGCGATCTTTGGCTCTTATATTAACAAGGAAAAACGGCTCTTTGGCGAAAGTATAACCGTTACTGCACTGGACACCACTGTTGCCCTCCTTGCAGGACTGGCAATTTTTCCCGCAGTTTTTGCCTTTGACGGAGAACCTGCGGCAGGGCCGGGTCTTATTTTTGTCACACTGCCTAATATTTTTAATGCCATGCCCTTGGGCAGATTTTGGGGAACCCTGTTCTTCCTGTTTATGTCCTTTGCTGCCATGTCTACGGTTGTAGCAGTTTTTGAAAACATCGTTTCCTTTGCCATGGATATTACCGGCTGCAGCAGACGTAAATCCAGTTTGTTAAATCTTCTGGCTTTGATTGTTTTATCCCTGCCCTGTGCGCTGGGATTTAATGTGCTTTCGGGATTTAATCCTTTGGGTCCTGGAACCATTGTCCTTGACTTGCAGGACTTTATCCTTTCCAACAATCTTCTTCCCCTGGGAGGACTAGTCTATGTCCTGTTCTGTGTGTCTAAAAAAGGCTGGGGATGGGATAACTTTATTAAAGAAGCGGATACCGGAAGCGGTACGCGTTTCCCCACAGCTTTAAGGTTCTATTTTACCTGGATACTTCCGCTGATAATTATTGCGATTTTTGTGTTCGGGTATATTGACTTTTTTAATTAAGATTTTTTAACTCAGGCTAAGCTTTCTTTAGCCTGAGTTTTCCCAGCAAAAAAGCCCGTGTTAAATTTTCAGCGGCAAAAACAAGGTTCCGCCGTCCATTCTTAAGCATATCATCCAGGCTGCCTTCTCCGCAGGAAATGGACATGGCATAATCAAACATGGCAAACAATGCAGGGGGATCGCCGCGTAAAGCGCCGGAAAGTAAAGCTGCCGGGACTCCCGCCTTTCGGCTTTCGTGGGCAACAACAGAACACAGCTTGCCGCCTGCAGTCTGGTCGTCGGTCATGCCCTCCCCGGTGATCGTTAAATCTACGCCGGTAATTTTTTCAAAAAAACCGGCATGTTTCATCACCAATAGGGCGCCGGATTCCATTTTTGCCCCAAGGCAAATACGCAGGGCTGCTCCGGTTCCTCCGGCAGCACCGTCTCCCGGCTGTTCTACATTATCTGTTAAGCCGGCATGTATCCAGCATTGTCCCAGCTTGGCAAGTCCTGTATCAAGGGCTTTTACCATTTCCGGGTCCGCTCCTTTTTGGGGGCCAAAGACAGCAGATGCGCCTTTTGGGCCAAGCAGGGGATTGGTTACATCGCAGGCTACAGTAATGGTTGTTTCCTTAAGCCGGGGATCTGCAGCGCTGGAATCAAATTGTACAGCTTGTGCAAATTGTTCTATTAGGTTTGTTTGTGCCAAAGTTTCAGGCTGCCAGTCTATGGGCTTGCCTGTTTTGTCCAGGAGGAGAAATCCAAGTGCATAGAGCATTCCCATGCCGCCGTCATTGGTAGCGCTTCCCCCTATGCCTATGACCAGCTTCCGTGCGCCGGAATCAAGGGCAGCTTTTATAAGCTGTCCTGTACCATAGGTAGTGGCTTTTAACGGATTAAGTTTTTCCCTGGGAACCAGTTCAATGCCCGAAGCAGAAGCCAGATCCAGTACGGCAGTTTTTTCTCCGCTTGTATTCCCGGTTTTATTTGCAATTTTATTTTCTTGGATTAGACCAAAACCGGTCTTAACCGGATCACCTAAAGGGCCGGTGACTTCGGCCTCTACAAAACGGCCTCCTGCAGCTTCTGTCAATGCCAGTGCTGTTCCTTCTCCGCCGTCGGCCAGGGGCAGTTTGATCACTTCTGCCTTGGGGTTTGCTTTGAGTATGCCTTCTTCCATGGCAGCGCAAACTTCTCCTGCGCTCATATTCCCCTTAAATGAATCCGGGGCAAGGAGTATCTTCACTAGTTATAATAATACGGTAATTATCGGAACTTGACAATGAGATTTTCTTTCCTATATTCTTAATTAGCAACAAAAAAGTTACTTATTTTAGGAGGAACAAGGAATGAAGAAAATCTGCATTATCCTGCTGTCAGCTTTGGTATTACTGGCAGCCTGCGGCGGGGAGGGGACGGGGTCTCCTAGAGAAGGCATTGATCTGGCATTGATTACGGATATTGGCACTGTTGATGACAAGTCATTTAACCAGGGTTCCTGGGAAGGGCTGCTTCAATATGCCCTTGAACACAATATTTCCCATAGGTATTTCCAGCCTCCGGAGCAAAGCGATGACGCATATCTTACTACCATCGATCTTGCAGTAAGGGGCGGCGCAAAACTTATTGTAACCCCGGGCTTCCTGTTTGCAGTTCCGATTTTTCATGCCCAGGAACGCTATCCCGACGTAAATTTTGTTCTGCTTGATGCAACACCGCATAATGGCGATTGGGGAGCAGGTCCTATTTTTAGAACCGACAGAAACACTGTTGGAGTTCTGTATGCCGAAGACCAGGCAGGCTTCCTGGCAGGTTATGCGGCAGTTCTGGACGGTTACAGACGTTTGGGCTTTATGGGCGGTATGGCAGTTCCTGCTGTTGTCCGTTTTGGCTATGGCTTTGTTCAGGGCGCTGAATATGCAGCCAGGGAATTAAACCTTCCTGCCGGTTCAATTTCCATTAACTATCACTATACCGGCGGCTTTGCAGCTACACCGGCAGTCCAAACCATGGCAGCTTCCTGGTATAATGCCGGGGTAGAAGTAATTTTTGCCTGCGGCGGTGCTCTTGGAAATTCTGTCATGGCAGCAGCCGAACAGATAGGCAGAAGCGTAATTGGTGTTGATATTGATCAGGCAGATGAATCCCCAACAGTTATTACTTCGGCCATGAAAAATTTACGCGGCTCGGTTTATGACAGCATTACTGCTTTTTATGCCGGCGCCTTCCCTGGCGGACAGACCAAAGTCTTTGATGCGGCAAACAACGGCATTGGCCTTCCTATGGCTACTTCCAAATTCCGCACCTTTAGCCAGGCAGACTATGATGCGATTTTTGCTGCTTTGGCATCAGGCCGCATTCCCAGAATGCTCGATGATCCGGATGCTGCAGGGAGTCCAAGCATAGTTCCAGTTACGATTTCTGTAGTTACAGAAATCCAGTAAACAAGGAATAAGACTAAGGAGCTTTAATCAACGAATTAACACGAATTAAGACGATTGCTTATCAGCTTTTATTCGTGTAATTCGTTGATTTTTCTTAGTGTTTTCTCGTTCTTTATTGAGGTAGGGTACGTGGATTATATTATCGAAATGAACGGGATTACCAAGATATTTCCCGGTATTACCGCTAATGATAATATTTCCCTGCAGTTAAAAAAGGGAGAGATTCATGCACTGTTGGGAGAAAACGGAGCAGGAAAATCAACCCTTGTAAGCATACTCTTTGGCCTGTATCAGGCAGAAAAAGGGGAAATTAGAAAAAACGGTAAAACTGTTCATATTCATGGGCCTATTGATGCAGGCCGTCTTGGTATAGGAATGGTGCATCAACACTTTAAACTGGTGCATAACTTTACTGTTTTGGAAAATATTGTTCTTGGCGCTGAAACTACAAGGCGTGGTTTTCTAAAGCTGGACGATGCACGAAAACAAATCATGGAATTATCCAGGCGTTATAAGCTGGAAATTAATCCCGATGCACTTGTAATGGATATTACTGTAGGTATGCAGCAGCGGGTAGAAATCCTAAAAATGCTGTACCGTGAAAATGAAATTTTAATATTTGACGAGCCGACTGCTGTATTAACCCCCCAGGAAATAGAAGAACTAATGCATATCATGAAAAACCTCACGGCAGAAGGCAAATCCATTTTATTTATTACCCATAAGTTAAAAGAAATTAAAGCAGTAGCCGATCGCTGTACAGTGCTTCGCAAGGGAAAGGGTGTGGGAACAGTTGATGTGGCATCTACTTCCAAAGAACAACTGTCCGAAATGATGGTAGGACGCAAGGTAAGTCTTTCTGTAGAAAAGGCAGAGCAGGAAAGCGGCGATATAATCCTTCGTGTAGAAAAACTTACTGTTAAAAGCAAAATCCACAGCAAGGCTTTGGTACATGATATTAGTTTTACTGTCCGCTCCGGCGAGATTGTTTGTATTGCAGGGATCGATGGGAACGGACAGCAGGAGCTGGTTTATGCATTAACAGGTATGATAGAAGCGGATGAAGGAAAGATATACCTTGGAGACGAGGAACTTACCCGCAGCACCATACGGGACAGGGGACAGGCAGGAATGTCTCATATCCCCGAAGACCGGCACAGGCATGGGCTGGTTTTGGATTATAATCTGGCATACAACCTTGTCCTGCAAAGTTACTTTTTTCCACGCTTTCAAAAAAAGGGTTTTCTTAAGTTTAGTGAAATAAATAATTATGCAGATACATTAATAGAACAATTTGATATACGTACAGGACAGGGAGCGCAGACTATAACCCGCAGCATGTCAGGAGGTAACCAGCAGAAAGCAATTGTTGCAAGGGAAATTGACAGGGATTCCCGGCTTTTAATAGCTGTTCAGCCCACACGAGGTCTGGATGTAGGAGCCATTGAATATATTCACAAACAGCTTGTTGCAGAACGTGCCAAGGGAAAGGGAGTACTGCTTGTTTCCCTGGAACTGGATGAAGTAATGGACATAAGCGACCGAATCCTCGTAATTTTCGAAGGAAGAATTGTTGCCGATGTAAAACCACAAGATGTAAGCTTCCAGGATCTGGGTTTGTATATGTCCGGTTCTGCCAAACGGGAGACCGCATAATGAAAAATCAAAAAATTGATTTTTTGGGCGGCTCTACAGTCAGCGCGCTCTCCTCGGTTTCTGCTATAGTTGTAGGACTCCTTGTTGGTTTTATAATACTCCTGATAAGTAATCCTTCCCATGCATTTTGGGCATTTTTAACTATACTCACCAGCGGCTTCTCTAACTTAGTGGAATTTGGACAGGTTTTATACTTTGCTACCCCGATCATTATGACCGGGCTTTCTGTAGGATTTTCTGCCAAAACAGGATTGTTTAATATAGGCGCTGCCGGTCAGTTTATAGTCGGCGCCTATGCTGCGGTCCTTGTGGGAGTACGCTGTGACTTCCTTCCCGGTCATCTGCACTGGATAATGGCTCTTGCGGCGGCAATGCTTGCCGGTGCGCTTTGGGGCGCTATTCCCGGTATATTTAAAGCGTTTTTTAATGTTAACGAAGTAATTGCCTGTATCATGACAAATTATATTGGAACCTATCTGGTAAATTATCTTGTTACCCAGACTATTTTTGATTCCACTCAAAACCAGAGCATGCGTGTTGCAGCTACAGCCAATCTTCCTAAAATGGGAATGGATCAATTTTTTAGTGAAGGATTCAGAACTTCCAGTGTTAATTCGGGGATCTTATTGGCTGTTGTATTTGCTATATTGATCTATATTATTTTGGAAAAGACATCTTTTGGGTATGAGTTAAAAGCCTGCGGCTTTAACCGGGAAGCTGCCCGTTATGCAGGGATTAACGAACGGCGCAGTATCATCCTGTCCATGTTAATTGCAGGCGCACTTGCCGGTTTGGGAGGAGCATTTTTGTACCTTGCCGGAGCAGGAAAGAGCATTACCGTAGTCGATGTACTGGCTGCAGAAGGTTTTCAGGGTATCCCCGTAGCGCTATTGGGGCTTAATAATCCTTTGGGAATTATTTTTTCAGGCTTGCTTATTGCTTATCTTAACGTGGGCGGGTTTAACATGCAATTATATGATTTTGCCCCGCAGGTAATAGAAATTATCATTGCAGTAATTATTTACTTCAGCGCTTTTGCACTATTATTACGGGGATTTTTTGATTCCCTTAAATTAAAGCGGAGTAAATTATGAACATACTGTATTTTCTTGTTCAGCAGACCATGTTTTTTTCTATCCCGCTTTTAATTGTTGCGCTGGGAGGGATGTTTTCCGAACGCGGCGGAGTAATCAACATTGCCCTTGAAGGAATAATGATCTTTGGCGGTTTTGCCGGAATATTGTTTATCAATATTGTTCAGCCTGCAATACCCGGACAACCGGTACTCCTTATGGCAGTGTTTGTTTCCGCCTTTACCGGCGTTCTAGTTTCTTTCTTTCATGCATACGCTTCGATCAACATGAAAGCAAACCAGATAATAAGCGGAACAGCGATAAATATGCTTGCTGCAGCAACAACAATTTACATAGCCAGACAAATTCGCAATGTACAGCAGATCCCCTTTGTCAATCAATTTCGCATAGACAAAGCTCCGGTTTTAGGGGACATTCCCTTTATCGGCCCGCTGTTTTTTCAAAACACGTATTTAACAACCTTTCTTGGTTTTCTTATTCTGATAATCTCCAGTTTGGTATTGTATAAAACCCGTTTTGGATTGCGTCTGCGTTCCTGCGGCGAACACCCCCAGGCTGCCGATTCTGCAGGAATTAATGTATACCGTATGCGTTATGCTGGCGTTCTTATTTCCGGAGCTCTTGCCGGCCTTGGCGGACTGATTTTTGTAATACCAACTTCTGTCGAGTTTAATCCGGAAGTTTCCGGTTATGGTTTTTTGGCCCTGGCAGTATTAATTTTTGGTCAATGGAAACCGGTGCGCATTTTATCAGCGGCCTTTTTCTTTGGGTTTATGATGGCCATTGCTTCTTCGCATTCAGGTATAGACTTTATGCGGGGCATACCAATACCCAGCTATGGATATAAAATGATTCCCTATATAGCTACGCTGATAGTACTGGCATTTAGTTCAAAAAAATCCCAGGCTCCGCGCTCTGCAGGCATTGCGTATGATAAAGGACATAGATAGTTTTTTTCAATAATAACATTTAATACCGCTGGAATTATTACCTACATAATTGGGTTGGTTTGTTCGTTTTTTATTGAAAGGCAATATAAATTGCGTTAATATGCTATGAATAATGACCGTATGTTAACTAAGGGAGTATATGGTTTTTTCAGGCAAATTGGGCGCAGCAATTACAAGTCTCTTTAAGACACGGGATGAGCTTTCCTTTCGTAATATAAGGAGCGGCTTGTGGCCTGTTCTATTGGTTCTTCCCCTTTCTGTTTTTGTGGGAAACTTGCGTTATTTTGACCATAGTATTACATTGGCAGGACTACAACGAAATGAACTGGCCTTTTTTTTCCTGGGACTTGGTTGGTCAATTTTAGTTTTACTACCTAAACGGATGATTGTCCCATTCCTTCGTCTGTCGGCGGCAGTCTCTGCTGTATTGATGATAATATTATTTTTTATTCCTTGGGGTATCTGGTGGAATACCCTTTACATGGTTGGTAAAATTTTTAATGGTTTAAGTGTTGCCTGCGCTTTCTACTTGTTTTGTTTTGTATTGAATAACATAGAGCGCTTGTTCGGTATGGTTCTTATCCAGATTTATTACGGTTTTTTTTATACTACCTGGGTACTGTATCCAGCAATTCATGTTGTGGGTTTTACCTGGAGCGGCGTTGTTGTTATGATTGTTTTTCTTGTGGTGGTTTTTTTGTGCCCCACAGACAAGCGGTCAGTATTGCCCTTGTCATTATTGACTTTGTCAAAACTGACTCTGGAAATTGACACCGATAGCGATGGTAAAGGGACAGGGGTTCCACTGGTCATTGCTTTATGCGTTGTTCATTATATAATCATGCATTTAGTAGATTATATCGAATGGGCGGAAGGCGGCGTGTCTATTTTAGCTTTCGGTATTGGCTTCTTTGTTTCAATAGGTCTTGTTATTATTATCCAACTGTTGAAAGGCCGTAGTGCGTTGTATACTTGGCTTCTGTTCCTGGTTCTCTCCCTATTGGGGCTGGGAGTTCTCCAGTATGAAACGTCTTTTACTTTTATTTTTGGTTCCTTTGCCTACGGACTTGGGGACAGTCTGGGCTATATTATTATTATTTATATGTGTGCCGGAGCAATTAAGTTAAGCAAATCGCTGCGAATGTACAGATTATTTTGTCTGGTTTCCTTTATTGAGTATTCTTTAATTTCCGTATTTTTTTCACTCTACTTTAATTATTTTGAAATACCTAACAGGAGCCTGGCTTTTATTGTTGTATTGGTATTGGCCAGCATTTGCCTGTTATTTTTACCGCTTATACAAAAGAGGCTGTTTGAGGCAGATTGGACAGACGGACTGTTTTTGCGGGACATAGATGGATATTCCCGGTCTATTGCAGAAACCGAAAAGCTAAATGCTTATGAACAACTGAATCTGACAGACAGGGAAGAAGAGATTCTAACCCTGCTCTTAAGCGGTAAAGCTCCCAAAGAAATTGCTTATACCCTAAAAATAAGTTTCGATACAGCCCGGTTTCACCAAAAGAATTTATATCGAAAGCTGGGTATCCAGAGCATAGCGGAACTTTTTGCCCGGTTTTCGTCATTTTCCGGCGTAAAGAAAGACCTAAGTTTATAATTGACAAACCTGATCTGAAAACAGGTAGATTTATTTGAGGAGTTATTTTTATTAAAAGGTTACTGATAAATTTTTGCCTTTTTTGTTGCATACAAATAAATGTTTTTTCACAAACAAATTTTGCTCTAGATTTTAAAAATGACTTAATCATAGGAACTATATCAATTGGAATTGGTATAACTCCCTTATTAATACATAATGAGCCGGGAAATATACCAGGGATATTAAATCAAAATGAGGTAAACCCTTTAGATAGGTCTTTGATGTTTTCTCATAACAGATACTTGGATATATTTAGTGATAATATCCTTCCATACGCGATGGCTTTGCTTCCTATTATTCCAATTATTCCTAATGTGAGCTATAACGGTACTGTTTTAACTTATGCAGTTATGTATAGTCAGGCATTATTACTTAACTACGGAACAGTCTTTTCATTTAAAGGAGTAATAGACCGTTACAGGCCTTATATGTATGCTGACGGTGTTCCCGATGGAAAAGAAGGGGATTTTCATAATAGTTTTCCTTCTGCGGCCTCATCGTTTGCCTTTTTAAGCGCAACATTTTTAAGCGTTACATTTTATCAGGATTTTACTGAATCAAGATGGAAATGGCCAGTAATACTGGGAAGCTATACACTGGCGGCCGGAGTAGCGGCAATGCGTGTTTATTCAGGGGCTCATTTTTTGACAGATGTATTAGTCGGAGCCGCAATAGGTTCAATATACGGGAGCTTAATACCCATATTGCATTTAAGAAACAATAACCACAATTTATCGCTGGTTCCTAGTGGGAATGGGATAGCGGTTTTATTAAGGTTTTGAAATTTTTGATAAAAAATTATAAAAGAGGGCATATTTTATATAAAAAAGCCTTCCAACCCATTTGGGTAGGGAAAAAAATAGTCAAAATTAATAAACCCACCCAATTAGGCAGGTAAAAAGACAGCCAAAACAGGCAAACCTACCCATTTGTGCAGGTAGCCAGCAGGTTTTTCCTTCCGTATCTTTTAATTAATCATGTTTTTGACATGGAATTTTTTTGAGGAAGTTTTGTTTCTGCGTTGCGGAAACTTTGATTAAATTCGCCGCTACGGCGGCGTAAAATAGGAGGTATACTTATGAAAAAGTATACAGTTTTTGGAATCTTCTGTTTGGTATTGCTCCTTTCAGCAGCTAACATCTATGCACAGGGCTTCACAGGAGGCAACATTGAACCGCAAATTAATAGTGTAAGGGCACTACAAATTGCCCAGACAAGGTTTCCCGCCGGTGCTTCAGTAATTGGGATAGAATGGGAACTCAAGAGAGGGTGGTCTGAGTGGGAAGTAAAGGCAATTCGCAACGGGCTGAGGTATACTGTCAAGATAAACGGAGAGAATGGTCAGATTATTTCATATCGTGAACGGCAGTATACGCCGCGGCAGCCTATACCCCAGCCGCCTGCCAATAGGGTTTCTTTTGAAACCATTCGACAGTCTGCTTTGTCAGCGTTTCCGGGCGGGGTAATTGTAGAAATTGAATGGAAATACAGTCATGGGCGCTGGATTTACGAGGTTGAGCTAAGGCAGAATGGGCAGAATGGGCAGCAAGGCCGGAAAAGTAAAATCCACTATGATTCTACAACAGGTTCGCAGATTTCGAGAACCTGGAACTGATGTAGAAGCAAGTCGACACATCAGAAAGCTGTAAATGTTGGTGGCGCTGGTATATTCTCGATAGGATAAACCAGCGTTTCATCACTAATGAATTCCTACCCAATTATGCAGGTTGCCAGTTGCCTTGCTCTTATGTATTATTTTTGAAATGGTAAGAAGTCTATGAAAAGATATATTTTTATATACGGTTTAATTTTTCTTTTCTCATCAACTATTATTCATGGTCAGGCCACAACTGTCAGCGGAGCAAGAAATCTGCCTCGGGATTCTTGGGTGGTATTAACCGGAAATATTATTAATGCGTGGTCGGGGAATTATTATACCTTCCGTGATTCTACCGGTGAAATACTTGTGGAAATTGAGAATAGTGTCTGGCGGGGCTTGTCTGTCGATATATCTGACACTGTTGTGGTTATGGGTGAAGTGAGGATGAGCAGCGGACAAGTTTCAATAAGAGTCAGAGCCATTGCAGGCAGCGGCGAAACAATTTCTGCCCCTGGGCAGGGAGTCATGGTCAGGCAGCCCATTAGTGTCAGCGAAGCAAGGGTCCTTCCTCGAAATTCATGGGTAATATTAAGAGGAAATATTGTCAATGTCTTGCCAGGAGGTGGGGGAAACAGGTTCATTTTCCGTGATTCTACCGGAGATATTACCATCGAAATTGAGAGGGATGTTTGGCGTGGCTTATTTGTCGATGTGTCCGACAGAGTTGAGATTAGCGGCGAACTTAGAATAAACAGCGGTCAAGTTTCAATTAGGGTTAGAGCCATTAGAAGAATTTAAATTTTTCTCGTTCTGGATTTTTTATAACCATATTTAGAAGAATAGACTATTTTTTGTAAAGGAGGACATAAACTGTGTGGGTTATGTTTGCAACTGCAAAATTATATGTAAAATTATCCGTTTATGGCATATTGCTGGTTTTTCTTGCCATTCCGGCCTTTGCTCAGGGTCAATTCCAGCAATTTTCGGCTGAACAGGTAATGAGGGCTCTTGCCGCAGCATACCCACAGGCAATAAGCAGGGTAGAATACCGAAACGGCGACTGGGCAGTATTGCTGCGGGGAACCTGGTTTTACTATGCCCAGGGCCGTCTTCTTTCTGAACAAAACCGGACCCAGGTAGAATCCTGGGGGCGCCAATCCTTTTATTCGTATCCCGCAGAGCTTCCCCCCTGGCAGGAACCGGAAGGAGAACGGGCAGAACGTCTTAGAAATGTATTAAATAACCGAAGAACAAATCCTCCCCGGAGGAATCCGGATTTTTTTGATACCCTATGGCAGGCCACTACAAGAAACGAGGCATCTGCCAGGATGATTCAGATGAGCTTTTTGGGGAAAACCATTACTGTCCACCGTGACCTCGAGGGACGTTTAAGAAGGATTGATCGGCTTATCCAGGAAGAGGCAAGAACAAACCGGGAAGTACAGGAATTTATAAGGGAACTTGGTTCCATTACAGCCTGGAACTGGCGGAATGTAGCCGTAACAGCAAGCAGAAGCTATCATTCTTATGGAACGGCCATTGATATACTGCCGGCAAATCTTCGCGGCCGGGCAACCTATTGGCAGTGGAATGCAAGCAACAATTCCGAATGGTTCCGAATCCCCTACAGCAGACGCTGGCATCCGCCTGTTTCGGTTATCAGGATATTTGAACGCCACGGATTTTGCTGGGGCGGCAAATGGCCCCTTTTTGATACCATGCACTTTGAATACCGCCCGGAAATTTTACTGCTCCATGGCATGAGGGTAGAAAGCTAAGAAATAACAACAATTCCAAGAAAAGTACTTATATTACGATCCAAAGTACGAACATCCCAAGACTGTTCAGCCGCTTCATTTAAATACCATGCTCTTGCCTGAGGGTCAGATACCCTCATTATTCTCTGAATATGTGTCCAGTTAAGTATAGGCTGTGATTCAAGTATACTCAGGCTGGTATTCGCCAATTTTAAGTTCAACTGCAACAAGGCATTGCAATTCTCTATGATATAGCAAAAGATCAATAAAATATTCTTTGTCATTAAATTATCCTTACATTTAGCCATAATGATAATATGCTTAGACCAGCTAATTTCTGCAACCAGTGGTTGCAGAAATTCTACATCATGGTATTCATTGTAAAATTGAGCCATTAGCCACAAATTTCGTTCCGAAAAACCGCTTATTCCTGGGAATTCTTTCTGCAATTCCTTTGAAAGTACCTCTACTATGGATTTTCCCCAGTTTTCGCTCTGTTTTTCCGAAATATCCATGCCTATTTCCCAATATAGCTTGATAAGATGTATGTTAACATTTTTTAAAGCCTCATACTGAGCTTGACGAATTTTCTCTTTTATCGAAGTAATAAAAGTTTTTTGGGAGTTAGTTAAGGCCATGTGCTTTTTCTTTTTCCTTCTCTGTGTTTCCTGGTAAAATATGCCTTATATGTCTTTGTCTTTGCTTCTAAGAGCTTTTGATATCAAAGATGGTTGGCAAGAAGACCTCCCTAGGTTATTATATACCGTATGGAAAAACAATACCACATTGGCTTTGACGATACCCACGGGGCATCGTATGCAATACTTCCCGGTGATCCGGGGCGGGTAGAAAAAATTGCTCAGTATCTGGAAAATCCCCGCTTCTACTGCCAGAACCGGGAATATACAACATGGCTTGGGGAACTAAGTCCTGCCAATGGACAGCCCAAAAAAACGGTAATGGTTATTTCTACCGGTATGGGCGGGCCCTCTACGGCAATTGCAATAGAAGAATTATACAAAACCGGTGTAAAAAACTTTATCCGGGTAGGTACCTGCGGAGGCATGGCAATGCCTGTTATAGGCGGGGATGTGGTTATTGCTACCGGCGCCATACGCATGGAAGGCACTACCAGGGAATATGTTCCCATTGAATTTCCTGCGGTTGCGCATATCGATCTTACTAATGCCCTTGTAGCAGCAGCCAAAAAATTAAAAGCAAAGTGGCATGCAGGAGTTGTGCAGTGCAAGGATTCCTTTTATGGCCAGCACAGCCCCGACCGCATGCCTTCCGGCTATGAGCTTAAAGACAAATGGGATGCCTGGATAAAAGCAGGCTGCCTTGCTTCGGAGATGGAAAGCGCTGCCCTGTATATTGTATGCCAGGTTCTTGGCGCTAAGGCGGGCTGTGTATTAAATGTTGTTTGGAACCAGGAACGAGAACGTGCTGGCAAGAGCAACCCACACTGCCACGATACAGGCCTTGCTATTCAAACAGCGGTAGAGGCAGTACGGATCTTGATAGAGCAGGAATCTTAAAAGCTGCTTTATAATGATCTGGTTAATATATACGTCCCTGGTGCATCTGAATTGGAATTCAATACAAGGCTTATTGTATCTTCATCAGTCATAACTGCTGTCCCAACATTACTACGATCTGTATTTGAATATAAAACAGCAGAATTACCGTTTCTATGAAAACTTCCAGTATCTGTATATGATATGGCCGGAACATTTAATGTCCACCCAGAATATGTGACTACAACTGTGGCATCACGCATCATTCCCAACACCAACACTTGACCTGTCCAAGTGCCTTCTAATGGCCCAGCATCATTATTGTGAGTTGTTGTAGTTCCATTACTGCACCCGCCAGCCATCATTCCAAATACCAGCACTATGGCAAAAATTCCCAGCCAATCTTTTCTATTTTGCATACCTTTCTCCTCAGAATAGAATAGTACTCTATATTTAGAGTTGTTTTTTTAATATACCGCACTCTATTTTTAGAGTCAAGAGATATGGAGCCAGAAACTGAAAAAATTCTAGATAATCTTCGAAAAACCCGAATTTCCAGGAAAATTTCTCTCTTAAACCTGGCAAATATGGCAGGAATTTCTCATAGCCATTTATATTATATTGAGAGCAAACGGGTTATCCCATCAATTGACGTAATTATTAAACTGGCAAAAGTGCTTAATATAAATCCTGCAGTCCTTTTTGAATAATTTTTACTACGTTTCATGCTGCCGGCCAGCAAAAAGAAAGCGATACTACAAACGCGGCACAACAAAAACAGAATTTGCATTTCCTGTTGTTCCTTGACCCCATCCTTCTTCCGGCAGCCTTAAAGTTTGGGCACTGCCGTTTTTCCAGAGAACGGCGGTATTATTGTTCCAGTCTCCGGTATATCCCGCCACATATACATCACTGCCGTATACATAAACAGAGTTGGCCTGTCCCTGTCCCAGGTTTTGGGCAGTGCCGTTTTTCCAGAGAACAGAGGTACTATTGTTCAAGTCTCCGGTAAATCCCGCAACATATACATCGTTATCGTGTACAAAGACAGAGCGAGCTTGTCCCCTTCCAAGATTTTGGGCAGTGCCGTTTTTCCAGAGAACTGCAGTGCTATTGTTCCAGTCCCCGGTAAATCCCGCCACATAAACATCGCTGCCGTATACAAAAACAGAGTTGGCCTGTCCCTGTCCCAGGTTTTGGGCAGCGCCGTTTTTCCAGAGAACGGCGGTACTATTGTTCCAGTCCCCGGTAAATCCCGCCACATAAACATCGTTGGCTAATACAAAAACAGATCTGCCCCATCCCAATCCCAGATTTTGGACAATACCGTTTTTCCAAAGAACGGCATTATTGGGAAAACCATCTTCTCCCCACATGGTTCCCGCCACATATACATCGCCGCCGGATACAAAGACCGAATTGGCAAATCTTCCATAACCCTCCAAGGTCTGGAGAATACCGTTTTTCCAGAGTCTGGCATCATCTCCGGCGGAACTGCCATGTTCATTTTCGCTTCCTGCAACATAGATATCATTTCCTGAAACAAAGACAGAAGATGCATATCCTCCCATTGTCCCTGCCAGGGTTTGGATACCGTTTTTCCAAAAAAAGAAT
>Ga0099364_10006438_pt1 | contig 17104 bp, 6 predicted proteins | sample TergutTh196P3_FD_73070 | JGI IMG/M metagenome (GOLD analysis project Ga0099364, IMG submission 73070) | Microcerotermes parvus P3 segment gut microbial communities from Pointe-Noire, Republic of the Congo - Th196 P3 | ecosystem: Host-associated > Arthropoda: Insects > Digestive system > Gut ... | reverse complement strand
ATTTGGCTGTGTGGGAGAACAATATAGGCTTCTTCTCCAAATCAAAAAAATCAGAGGCAATGGTAGCCAGCGTTCAAAGCATGATCGAACAGGGGAAAACTGAAATGATGGAATTGAAAGAAAAAATCAGAATAATTGATTCGGTGGAGGGGTAATAGTATGGGGAATTTAATAGCCAATGAATATCAAGGATTTGAACAAATCAAACATGCAGACGAAGTCGGCAACGAATATTGGTTTGCTCGAGAATTGGCGCCTGTTTTAGAGTATCTCGAATGGCGTAATTTTTCAAAGGTAATAGACAGAGCGATGCTTGCTTGTAAAAACAGCGGATTCGACATAGACGATCAATTTGTTGAGTTCAACAAATTGATCGAACACGGCAAAGGCGGGAAACGACATGTTATTGATTACAAACTTTCTCGTTACGCCTGTTATTTGATTGTGCAAAACGGCGACCCCAGAAAAGAAATTATTGCCATTGGACAAACATATTTTGCTATTCAAACGCGCCGTCAGGAAGTTGCCGATTATTTCAATCAATTGGACGAAAACAATAAGCGACTTGTTATTCGTGGCGATATTAAGCAGTGGAATCAGATGCTTGCCGAAGCCGCTCACAATGCTGGAGTTATCACCAATGAAGAATTTGCGCATTTTCAAAATGCCGGATACATGGGGCTTTACGGTGGTGAAACGGTACAAGATATTCATCATCGTAAACGACTTGCACCCAAACAAAAAATTCTTGACTACATGAATAGTCAGGAATTGATAGCAAATTTGTTCCGTATATCGCTTGCTGAAGAAAAATTACGTATAGAAAAAATACATAGCGCCGATGCTGCAACAGAAACACACAATAGAGTAGGACAAGAAATACGGCAAACTATTGTACGCGTGGGCGGCGTATTGCCCGAAAATCAGCCCACGCCTGAAAAAAGCATTGAAGAAATACAAAAAGAACAATTAAAAAAATTGAAATCGCAAAAAACACTGATGTTAGACGAATAATTTAATGCAAAAAATATCAAATCAATCAAATAAACGTGAAAACCAATAATAAAACATCAACAAAATACATTTTTGTAACGGGAGGCGTTGCCTCGTCGTTAGGCAAAGGAATTATTTCCGCCTCTATCGGTAAATTGCTGCAATCGAGAGGATATAAGGTAACTATCCAAAAATTAGACCCTTACATCAATATTGATCCGGGGACGCTCAACCCCTACGAACACGGCGAATGTTTCGTAACGCACGATGGCGCTGAAACAGACCTCGACTTGGGGCATTACGAGCGTTTTCTTGATATTCCGCTGTCGCAAGCAAATTCTGTTACCACAGGAAAGGTATATCAGGAGGTTATTTCAAAGGAACGGCGCGGCGACTATCTCGGAAAAACGGTGCAGGTGATACCGCATATTACCGATGAAATCAAACGGCGCATCAAGTTGTTGGGCGGGCGCGGCAAAGTGGACGTGGTTATTTCCGAAATAGGCGGTACTGTGGGCGATATTGAATCGCTGCCATATATAGAAGTTGTGCGGCAAATGCGCTACGAGATGGGAGCGGGCAATGTTGCAGTGGTGCATCTCACGCTTGTGCCTTTTCTGGCTGCGGCGGGCGAACTGAAAACCAAACCAACGCAGCACTCCGTAAAAATGCTGCTCGAAGAAGGAGTACAGCCCGATGTATTGGTGCTTCGTACAGAAAGAAAAATTTCAGACGAAATGCGTCAAAAAGTTGCCCTTTTTTGCAACGTAGACAGGGACTCGGTAATCGAATCTCTTGACCTCCCTACCATATACGAGGCGCCGCTGCGAATGTTCGACCAAAAATTAGACGAAACTTTATTGCACAAACTGCATCTTAACGCCGACCAAAAACCCAATTTAGACGATTGGAGCGAGTTTGTGAATAAAATACAAAATCCTAAAAAGTCTGTAACAATCGGTTTAATTGGAAAATATGTGGAACTGCCCGACGCTTACAAGTCTATCATTGAGGCGTTTATTCATGCAGGCGCAAAAAATGACTGCAAGGTGAAAGTAGTATCGGTGCAATCAACCAATATTACCGAAGAAAACGTTAAGGAAAAAATGAAGGGTTTTAGCGGGGTTTTTGTTGCTCCGGGCTTTGGCGAGCGCGGTTTTCCGGGAAAAATGTTAGTAGCAAAATATGCCCGCGAAAACAATGTTCCGTTTTTTGGTGTTTGTCTTGGTATGCAAGTTGCTGTTATTGAATTTGCCCGCAACGTATTGAATCTGTGCGACGCCAATTCTACCGAGATGGTACATTCAACGCCATATCCGGTTATTGATCTAATGGAGCATCAAAAAGGAATAACCGAAAAGGGCGGAACTATGCGCTTGGGCGCCTATACGTGCAAAATTGAAAAAGGCAGCAAGGCACATTCAGCGTACAATCGCACTGAAATTTCAGAGCGCCACAGACACCGATATGAATTTAACAATCAATTCATTTCATCTTTTGAAAAGGCGGGAATGAAGGCTACGGGACACAATACTGATACAGGTTTGGTGGAAATAATCGAGATACCTTCGCACAAATGGTTTGTAGGCGTTCAATTTCACCCCGAGTACAGAAGCACCGTGTTGCATCCGCATCCGCTGTTTGTGGATTTTGTGAAGGCTGCGTTACAAAGCCTTGAACACTGTTAATTTTTTAGACTTTTTTCCCATTTCCACGCCGATTTGAGCGTTTCGTCGAGGGTAGAAACGGCTTTCCAACCTAACTCATCGTTGGCGTATGCGGTATCAGCCCACACTTGCTCTATGTCGCCTGCGCGGCGACCAACAATCTTATAATTGAGTTTTACGCCGGTTGCCTTCTCAAACGCCTGTACCATTTCGAGTACCGAAACGCCTTTCCCCGTGCCGACATTGAAAACTTCAAAATTTGATTTACATTTTTTTTCTATCAGTCGTCTTACAGCGGAAACGTGGGCTTTGGCGAGGTCTACGACATTGATATAGTCGCGAATACATGAGCCGTCGGCGGTGTTGTAATCGGCGCCGAAGACACTGAGGCAGTCGCGGATACCGATTGCTGTTTGAGTAATAAACGGCACAAGATTATTGGGTATTCCCGTTGGCAACTCGCCGATATACGCAGATGTATGGGCGCCAACAGGGTTGAAATAACGCAGGGAGATACATTTCAGGCTTTCAGAGACCGTAACAGCATCGCGAATAATCAGTTCGCAAATCTGTTTTGTGGCGCCGTAGGGCGAATTTGCGGGCTTAACGGGAGCGTCTTCGGTTACGGGAAGCGTGTCGGGCTGTCCGTAAACGGTACACGACGATGAAAAAACCAAATCGGGAATTGAAAACTGTTGCATCAATTCCATAATATTGACTAACGATACGAGATTGTTGTGATAATATTTCAGCGGAAACTCCACTGATTCTCCCACAGCCTTGTATGCGGCAAAATGTATAACAGCCTTTATTTCGGGATATTTTCCGAGTGCGGTTTCTGTTTTGTTGCGGTCGCATAAATCAATTTGCTCGAAAGCCGGACGTATGCCCGTAATTTTTTCTATACCGTCGAGGGAGTCTATTCGCGAATTGGAAAAATTGTCGAAAATAACGACTTCAAAGCCGTCGTTAATAAGTTCAACCGCCGTGTGAGAGCCAATATAGCCCGTCCCGCCTGTTACTAAAATTTTCATATTAATTCTTAATTTTACCTTCTTCCTTTTTTCACTTCGTTGAAATTGATACCCAGCATAAATTCTATTGAGCCTGCCGTATATTTTCCAATTTTTGCGAGACTGTAATCGTATGAAATTGAGAAATGCAGTCGTCGTTCGTGTATATATCCGAATATCAGGCTAATGTCGTCGAATGATGAGAATGTATTTCGGGCGCTAAGCCCTCCCCATATTTTGTTGTCTATTATTAATCTTGCGCAAAAATCTAACTGGAATGGCACATTAGGCACCATTCGTCCCAATACTGTAGGTTCTACAACATATTTTTGGTTAACGATATACAGTCTGTATCCTGCAAATGCGAAGAAGTGTGTTTTCAGGCGATTTATGGGGTCGTCTATTGATGTATCAGTAAATTTTATATTGTTGTTAAACAGTTGTTGCGCTGATAGACCCAGAAACCAGTCTGTATGATAAATAAATATTCCGGCTCCTGCATCGGGTTTTACGTTTGACATGCTTGTATAAGGAGCTGCGGGGTCGTCGGGCGGCGGACTATTACCTCCGTTGGGGTTGGGATTATAAAGGACAAATTGCGTACCATCGGCGCGATATTGAATCATGCCGAGATTTAGACCTAACGAGGCGCGTACATCGGAAGCTATGTAGATATTGTAGGCGAAGCCGCCATTTATTTTCAGCATACTGACGGGTCCGGTTTGGTCCATTGTAAGGTTGCCGCCATAACCCATGGGTCTAACGGCGTGGGGACCATAGCCGCTAAGAGTGTTGGTTACGGGTCCCTGTCCGAAGCCCACCCATTGCAGACGTCCGTTCCAGCGAAGTTTGAAAAAATTGTCGCTGCCCGCTACGGCGGGATTAAATACAAAAGGATTCTCTACAAAGATGGTAGACAGCGGTATTTGTTGCGCTGAAACCGTCCAACTTATCATCAAAAATATTACTAAATATTTCTTCATATTTTTTTATATATTTAATTTCTTATAACTATCATCTACTATCTATACTCTAAATTCTTCTATCTAACTATTGTAACATTTCCACGTAATTCTCTACCTCCCGTTCCTGATTTTGGCGTCAATTTTACCGTATAGTAATATGTTGCTATCGGCACATTTTCGCCTCTATTGAAGAAACGACCATTCCACGCTTCGCCGTTGGTGTACGAAGTATTTTCGTAAACTAACATACCGCCGCGATTGAAAACCAGTACATGCACGTCGAAGTTGGCGTACATCTCAAGATTTGTGAACATCCATGTGTCGTTGTTTCCATCTTCGTTGGGGGTAAAGGCGTTGGGTATTTCAAGCGGCGACGCTAATACCACGAGTATTTCGTGTTGTGTTTCGCAACCGAAAAATCTTACTCCGTCGCTGTTATCGCAGTCGCAACCATAATCTTCTTTGGCATGTTTAGAAGTAAAAGTATAATTTTCACCACCCTCTACTTCAATCTCCTCGCCAATCATCTCGCAAATACTTTCACAATAAGCGTCAAGGCTGCTGTAATCGTAATTATTGAGGCGCGCCGTTAAATTCAGCCTGATTTCATGATTTACAGAAGGCACAGGCAAAGTGAGAGGCAACGGTTGAGCGGGCATTGACGGAAAATAATCCGGAATGTCTACTGCGCTGCCGATATAATGCCACTGATATTCTGTCCAGGATGGGCGAGGACTTAATTCTAAATCGTAACCGTCTGATATTTCGGAAATATAAATTGTGGAAGGCAAACCGCTTAGATTAGGCTGAGGAATGCGTTTTATTTCAATTTGATCGCTACTTGAACATTGTGCTGGTTGAGTATCTTGATTTTCCCGTATAAAGAATTGCGCTCTCAGTCCTACGGGCAGATTAATGTCATAATCAGCGAGCAAACTAAGTTCTTCGCCATCGGGATTGTTAGGAATATAGTTAAAATCCTGCAACTTAATATTTTCCTGAGATTGAGAGGGTGTTATACTTTCCCAAACATAACTGAAACTTCCCAATGACGTTGCTGCGTAACCGGGCATAGTTACCGTTTTTGTTTCTTCATCTTCATAAGTGATTACAAATGTTTTTCCATTTACAATATCTGTTTCCGATAAAGTGAAATCATGAATTTTACCATCTTTGTCATCTATATATCTCCACACAATATTTACGTGTCCTACAAGATTAAGCTCGTTTAACGGACAAAATTCAGCGCCGGATTCGCCATGTCCCTGTGGTCTGATTTCTGTAGAGATATGTATGTTATTAATAATGACGATGGAAACATCCGTGTAGCATCTTTCATCACTTGCGTACGCCACTTCAACGGTATAATTGCCACCCTGTAAATTGCTTATTTCATACCTCGTTGTATTGACTGATGTAGTGGCGTTTGGATAAGGACTACCATCCCACTCGTATGAATATACACTGATGGGTTCAGGCAGCCGTATAATTCCGGATAGATTACCACTACAAATCGCATGTTCAACACTAACTAATTTTAGGAACTCATCAGGATTTATCTTTAACGGCATATCAGGCGGGTCGTTGCCGTCTATATCCCAATCAATATTTGGATACCAGCGACCGTCTTCGGTATCATCGTATGTGAAATTATCGTCGTCGTCCAATTCATACTCGCCGTCGGTGTTTTTGAGCGGAGTCCTTTCGCGCATGTACACTTCGCAGTCAGTATAATTATCGTCGTCAATCCAAATACGCTTTATTACCTCAATTGTATACCTTATAGTATGGTCGTTTTTCAGAGGAATTGAGAAAGATCGGGCTCCGTTTTCGCCAAACCAATCTGAAAAGAATGCAGGGTTCGCCGTTAAATTATCTCTTTGCTGCGGAGTATCATATTTGTCGCCTTCCCAAATCGAAATAAAATAGGATTCATAATCTTCAAGTTCAATTGCTTCACCGGCATTATCAACATCTGGCAGTTCAAAAACGAAATACATTTCACTTTCGCAATCATCAGGGAAATTGTACGTATAATCATCGTCGAGACGAATTGCCAATTCTATTCCCGGGAAAGTAATTTCGATTATATAGCCGTCCAAGCAGCCAAGATAATTTTCAAGGTCTTCTTTGAGAATATCATCGAAATCAGGATCGTTTAGCGCTACCAAGGCTAATATTTTCGTGTTTTGTTCCAAGCCCAAGACGCGGTATGTAAACGTGGTAGCAAGGTATTCAAATTTATCGTTGTCGTTGTTGGTTCCTACTTCAAATACGGGGTTTAGCAACGGGTTACCATCTTCGTCTTCAACGAGAAGAACAAAACCTTCATCAGGGTCATTCGCCTGTTCGTCTAAATCTAATTCATCGCCAAATATTATATTGCCATCATCGTCTTCTGTGATAAAGAATAATCTTATTGCGTATTTGTTGGCAAAGTTCACCAAATCGTCCCTGTCGAAATTATCATTTTCGGGGTGGTTTGGGTCGTTTTTGTCAAAGTACTCAAGCCCAAGCCCAAGTTCGTCTATTTCTTTTTCCCTGCGGTCAATAATTGTTACCGAGAAGTCAATAAATTCTGCGCCGCAGGCAATATCTTCGCTTACTAATTCTATTTCAACTGCGCGATCAGGGTATACTTCAAACACAACCTCTAGCGGGAAACCCGCATAGCCGCAGTCCAATTCGTCTGTTATAGTTACGCGATACGTGCCGGCAAGCAACTTTTCAATAATGTTTGTGTTATAGCCGGGCTCGTCTTTGGGAAGTTGTGGATATGCCACATCTACAAAATCACCAACGTTTTCGTCATACATTTCCCAGTAAAATTCGTAATTTGCAGGATCTAACCATTTTACTTCTATTTTGCCATTGTGCGAACTGCTACAATCAGAATTTTTAATTATCGCGTACTCGTGAATTTGCGCTACGGTAACTTCTTGGAAAACTCCGAAATCATTGAATACTGCACAATTATTAGCATGGAATTTATCTCCCACCGTCACTCTGTAATATCCATCAACGGGCAACGATATGCCGTCAACGTAACGATAAAGCATTTCATAGTTAGGGTTTTCAGGCTCTCTCTTGAAATTGTGAGCGCCAAAGTTGTGGAGAATTCTCGCAGGAAGCGCATCATTTGGACTGTCAAATTCTTCAATTTGAATTGAAAATTCATTCATATTACCGTAGCCGCCTTTGACAATGAACTTCATTGGCATAGGATCGTCGCCGCAATCGCCGTTATATGTTGGCTCAATGGTTATCGGCTCGGGAAAATCGAAATCAATATCAAAACTTTTTACGCAGTGAATAACGCCAACCGGGTTGTCGCTGACGTCAAAAATAGGCGTATCAAACTCAAAACTAACTGTTCCAAATCTTTCTGCATTGGGATCGTCGTTTTCAACTGTTATCTGATACGTCCACTTTGTTATTTGGATATTGTTAACCATATTAGTCGCAGGCGGTGAGACCGGCGTTGTCATATTGCCGGCAATTAGATTGGCGCCGCTTGTAATAATGAAATTCTCTATTTTTACATTAAGATTCGGGTTGTTTTCATGATTTCTATTTCGCAATTCAACTTCAAATCTGATAACGCCTTTGTTTGGTTCATCGCAATCGTACTGGTGCAGGACAACATCAACCTGTACATCGTACACGTAACCAACTTCAAAATTGACTTCTTTCACACAGTAACCGTCTTCAACTTCTGGAGGAAATAATAACACAGGGTTGCCATCGCCGTCTAACACGGGATCGCCGTTGGTGTCTAATTCTATAAAATGTTCGCCTTTGGCGTCGAATCTGGTAACTATAAACTTGCCGTAAACATTTAATGTGTACTGTTTTTGGAGTTGTTCATCATAAGGATATTGTTCTTTCGTGTTTGGCAATAAGTTTTCACGCGAGTGGTGCGGGAGAACGTTAGGTTGATCAGCATCAGGATTATGAACGGGATGATAATAATCAGGGTCATCTTCATAATCAAATATAACATTATCTCCCGTATCTTTCCACTTGAAACTCCACGTATCTAACACATTTTCAGGGTCTTTAAAAAATATGTTTATAACGCCTGCATCTTGCGGAATTGATGAACTACACTCAACATGGGCAATATGTTTGTTTTTGTCTAAAATTCCGTAATCAACGTCGTCTTCGTCAAATTTTTTCGGGAACTCTACAAGAAGGTGCTGCACTGTACCGTGAGTCATCTTTTGAACGTCATTGTCGTCTTCTTTGAAATTTCTGATAATCAATTTGTAATAACCTTCTTCAAACGGCAATGCGATGTAGCCCACGCCATTGGACACAGAGCCTTCGCACTGGTAAGTATCGTTTGTGGGATCTTCGGGATCTATACATTCTTCAAAGTTGTTCTTAATCACTATTCTATTGAGATTATCAGTGAAAAAATTGGTATCAAACGCGTAGGGCTTAAATTCGCTATCGTTTTCGTGCCATTTCGTGATAAGAATAGTGTATCCATCTGAATCATTACCGGCTTCTCCGATAATGAAATCAATGTCTAATTTTGAGTTTTTAATTTCGTCCTCACATTCCTTCTTTGCCAGCGGGTCTTCTTCTATTTCTTCGCAAGCACAGAGCCATAAATACTTGTCAGGGAAATCGGGAAGTATTTCAAAAATTAATTCTTCAAGGAATACAACTTCCTGATCGGTTTCGGGAGTACAAATTTTTGTGCCGCTATCGTACCCTAAATTTAACTTGATATTAATGTATCTTTCATCGGCTGCGAGGTCAAAATCGTCTTCTTTTGTGAACACATAGAGCGTCCACGTGCGGGTTCGCGGCGTTGATAAATCGCCCTGAATTACATTATCTTCTACCATACCGTCGTCGTCAAACTTCCATCTGTGATCATCATCTTTAACATCGCCGGTAGTAACGTCAAGTTCGCGAACTCCACCGATTACTTTTTCAAAATTGATAAACTCGAAGAAAGCAGGAGTCGGGTTGTCGTTTATTAATGCTACATCAAATGCTGTTCCGTCGTTTCCGTCTATCAAAGTTATCTCAAATTTGATGTAACCCTCGTAATCTTCGTATTCTGACGCATCAGGTATAACGGCATTATTGACATCGAACTCAAACTCTTCGGAGATGATGCGTACCTTCGGTATGTTGGCGCCTATTTCAAAGTAATACGTATGCTCGCAACTGTTGTCCAAATCCTTGATACGCAAAGTATATTTGCCAACGGGCAGGTGGGGGATCTCGAAAGTGAAATAATCATCAAAATCATCTTTTACTTTTGTAGCGCCTGTTAAAGTGTAAGAGCCATCATATTGCATACCGTATATCATCGGGTCGTCGCCATTCACCTGCGTGTCATTTATTAACTCATCTGTGTCAATTACATCTGACAGATTTACGCGCTCGCCTCTGATATTGTATATTTCACCTGTAAGTTCAAATTCGATGGCTGGGTTAGAGATAATACCGGGATCGTAGCCGTATGTATTGAAGATAAACGGATCCTGCTGTGTCACGCTGTCGAAGCATTCGGCATCGTCGGTGTACGTATACCAGTAATCTTTGCCAATCCAGATGGGGTCAATCAGGTTGTTATCGCCGTCTATTATTCCGCCTTCATATTCATATTCAGAATGATGCAAAATGGAGTTATATCTTATGTTGCTTGGTATTCCTCCTCCAAGGTGCGAGAAGAAAATAGCGTCTGGCTGGCGCAGTTCAATTTCAAAAAGAGCGCTAACCTTAAAAGGATTGATGTCGTCGCACGGGTAATCGGTATTTGTGATTTCATAAATTGGATCTCCTGTGATTAGATGCACGCCTGTCTGTATTGCCGAAGCTAAAACATTACTCGAACTGACTAATGTTACCTCTACTCTGTATTCAGTGTCTTCTGCCGAATTAATTATTTTTAAGGTGGCTTCTAATTTTTTGGATACGTTATTGTATTTTTCTTCAATTATCCACCAATCATCAGGCGCAGCAGTACCTTGTGTCAAAGTACGAAGTTCGGTTCCTGTATCTGAATCTACTTCTATTACGCGGTAACTGTACACGTTTGCGGGATTATCCGGGTGTCCACTTCCGCTTTTCCCGCCTTCAATATGCAGCGTTATAGAGCCGTAACCATCGCAAGCGGCTTTCTCGAAATCATAGGGGCGGGTAAATGTAACTTCTACGTCTTTGTATTCGTAGATAGTGACCGGCGGTCTGCTTTCTGAAACACATCTCCTACTTGGATCTACTGCCGGATTGTATTCAATTACGTAGCGGTATCTTCCAACACCTAATTCATACAATAATTGATTGTTCATATCAGGCTGCGGTGTTAGTTTTTCATAACGCCCAAGCGCATCTTCCCATCGTACAACGTATTGGTCGCCAAGGGGAGCTCCATATGGTTGTGGCGGTATCGTGGACAATTGCTCTACTAACATTATCGGATCTGAATCAGGACAAATATTTGCATCGTGATAGATTATTCCTAAATTAAGAGGGAAGTTATCAGGATCGTGTATGAAGAAAAAGTTACGAACCGTTGTATTTACCAAAGATATATTTAGCCATACAGGAGGACAAGTGGCATTATTATCTTCAAGGTAAACCCTAAAGCGAACCGTAGAACCCTCACGATAAAGCTCGTCCATTTCAAGATAATATTTAACTATCGTATTAGCATCAACTTCCACTACATGTTCTGCGTTTGATACAAGGACTGCATTACCAATTACTTTTTCAGTTTCGAGAGGGTCAATAAAATATACAGGCACACGTGTTCCTGTAGGAACTCCGCCTGTATTCAACAATTCTACCCACATTCTGTATTTTCCGTTATCAAAGGGAATACCACCTTTAAAGTTTAAGGTAAATTCGCCCATTTCGCCATGACAAACGGGGCTTGTTACAGGCATTGTTAAGTTGTCAGGCGGATAATCAAATTCAAAGGCGTCATGATTATCTATATTTTCTAATAAACGGGGTTTCATACACCCGTTGGCGTCACTCACTTCAATCAATAAATCCCACCCGTTAACTCTTCCCACCATACCCCAAATAGTCAATGTTTCTGTCCATTCATTGGCAACAGGATCGTAAGAACGGTAAATTTCAATACGTATTTTTCTGCCTACTCCCTGTGTGTACTCGTATTCGTAAATTTCGCTTTGCGCTGTTCCTTCTATCACAGTTGCCGGAACTGTGTATTCATCTATTACTATGTTGTATTTGTACAAATGGTGGTAACCGGTTGTTCCGTCAAATGGCGTTCCGCCCTTTGTTTTGATGGTAAAAAACATGCCTGCCGGTATTGTCGGGTCTTCCGTATCTACGCAAAGCAAGTAGTTAGCATTTGTTACAGCCACCTCTCCGCCAATAATCAATTCTGCCGGAGCGTCAATTTCAAAACGATCCCAAATGATAGCATCTTCACCACTGTAAGCAGGTTGAGAGCAATTGCCACGGTCATCAACAACTACTATGTAATGTCCGCCTCGCAATCCGCCAATCGTTTTGTGGTCATTACCTTGTGGTTGAATATCCAATTCGCTCATGTCAGGATTTTCAGGGTCGAAAGATATAAAATCAAAATTATCTATGTCTTTTATTCTATACCAGTTGATTGAGTAACGGTGTACGCTACCGCCATCGGGGAAAATCTCTGCGCTGCCTTCGGGAGTATCAGAGCATTTTTCAGGGTCTACGTCGAAAGAAACTAAAGGAAATTCCCAATACAAAGGAGTCATCTCTAAAACTGTTGTCGTAGTATTCCTGTCAGGATAGTATATGTGACCACAACGCGGGTCTGCTCGGTCTTGAATTCTAATTACATAATTACGAATTATAGTAACACCTTGGTGCAAATGTGGCACTGTGAATGTGGCAGAGGTGCCGGTAGGCTTAAAGGGGTCAAGGGGATAATACAAATAACTTGATGGATTGTTGGGATTTGCGTACTCCAAGTCAAATATATAATCGCCGGAACCGCCCGATACTGACACTCTAATCTCCCCATCATTTCCTACGCATGTTTCACGGAAGATTTGCCTTGTAACAACTAACGGTTGCCTGTTGGTACTTTCGGTTGCAGGGTTCAACACGCACATTTGTTGTCCTACGTCGTCCACCATTACGGCAGTAACCGAATAATTACCCGCCATCACTTCCGTGTTGAATACAAAACCAAAATCTGTATCTGATATTTTACTGTAATCGGGGGCATAATGTACGTTCTGTTCAATAACAATAGTATTGCCGTCAATATCTACCTCGCTTAATGTTAGCAAAACACCATTAACTATAAAAGGTAAGCCTGTATTTATGTCTCTTATTACAACTGTAACAGGCACCTCATCCTCGAAGGCGCAAACAATTTCGCCAAGTGACAGTTCAATTTCGTAATCTTCATTCAATTCAATTTCAACGTATCTATATTGTGAACCCGTTCCATCATCACAAGATGCGTGTCTTGCCGTGTTTTCTTTGTAGCCGACAAATACCCTGTACTCGCCCGGAGAAAATTGCACAGGAATTTTGTAATTTCCACTCGGTAAATCTTGCCAGTCTTCAAAACCGGGATAAGCCTCCCAGCTGCCGTTATCGTACACTTGCACGCGATATACCAAACCCCAATGCGTATTGTATTTTTCTTCAAAATCATCAATATTTATTGTTATAGATGTATGGGCAGTGGAGCATAACAATGTCGGGCTATATGCAGTAGCGGTAAAATCAATTACAGGCGGGGCTAAGACTTCGATTTCAACGGGTGTTCCGTCCGTGTTATATATGTAGTCCGGACAAATTCCGCCAACCTCTACTCCAACATTATAGACGCCTGCTGCAACATTTACGAACTTGTTGTTATCTTCGCGTGTGTAAGCAACAGTTGAGCCGTCTGCAGCATTAATTAGAACAAATTCGTTCGACAAAAAATCATAAAAAGTTTCGTCTAAATACGTTTTTCTTGCCGTTATAGGTATTATGCCGTCGTTGCCGCTATACGGACAGGTTAGATGCTGAACGGTACCCAAGTTAAATGTGATTGTAGGCACCGGATTAATTCTTACCGTGTGTTCAATAGCATCGCAAATTTCATCGCCATCCTCAAATCTTTGCACCGTGATTGTATAGTCTTTGGGATTAATGCCGTCTGCGCTGAGATCTTCTATTGTATGCGGGCTGCTAAAAACTGTCCATGTTGTGCCGCCGTCCAAACTGTATCTGTAATCTGTGTCGGGTCCTTGATAGCCGCCCGATGCTGTTATTGTAATTTCTGCATCTCCTCCGCAAACTTCATGTTTAACATCAGTGTCCGGGTCGGGTTGAGGGAATGATAACGGCGCGGGAATGGTGACCTCAATAGGATTAGGCGTTGCAGTTTGTGGGCAAACATCTTCCGTATCAGCAAAATATTTTACGCTTACTGTGTGGTCTGTGGTTTCGCCAACGGTTCCGATGTTAGCAAATTCATTGCTTGGCTGCCATGATCCTCCATCAATTGAATACCTTAACGCCCACTCGGCTTCGCTATTGGTAACGCTCACAACAATAGTCGCCCTTTCGGTGTGGCATTTCACAATATCCTTAAGCGCAACGGTTGCAACTATGATCTCCGCATGTTTAATTTCTACGGGAACTGTTATTTCCGGACATGAAGCATGATATTGCACTTCAATATTATGGATACCTGCCGGTAGATTATTAAACGATGGATATTGAAGAATGCCGCCCGTTGGAGTTGGATCAATAATATAGTTAAACCCCCCGGGCGCGCTTGCGCCAATATATCCGCCTGTTACTTCAAGTATTACGCTTCCGAAAGACGTTGGGTCATCGCAAACCGCCAAAGTCGGATTATTTTCAACCTCTCTGATTTTTGCGACAAACGGATTCGGTTCTCTGATAGTAACGGTCTCTGAACCTGCTGCTGTAATAGGGCATGTTGGATTACTGGCTGTAATAGAGATTTCGTATGGCGCGTTTTGCGGTTTTGCGGGAAGCGAAAATGTAAATACGTTCGGTGATGGATTTCCTATCGTTCCGGTGTATGCAGTACCGTCAAAACTAAATACGTAATCGGCTGCCAGTCTACTGTTGCCGCCTTGAACGGTAATGGTAAAATCTCCTTCATCATCTATACAGATTACGTCAACGATGCCGTTAGTGGGATCAAGAGTGTATGAAATTTTTTCAAGAACTGTTACAGTGGTCGTTAATTTTGTTACCCAAGCGCAATCGTCGCTATATCTCATTTGTAGAACTATCTCGTATTCACCGCCTGTGGGTGGGATACTATTTATCGTAATGTCTATCTGGTCGCCGTCTTTTGCTGTTGTGCTACTCGAAGTTGTAACGGCGTTTATTAGTATTTGATATTGGAATGTTTTATCATTGTCTTCTGGGAATTTTTCATCATTGTCTCCTGAAAGCGTCACCGGCAGGCTAATGCTGTTTACATTGCAGTAGGGAGATTCGTTGCCGGGCGCATCTAATGCAGCGCTCAAAGGAGCAATAGTGCGAATTTCGCCGGTTTCGTCATCATAAGCGCAACCATCAGCATCTACAATTTTAATTGTATAAGTCGCGTGTCCCAATGATGAAAACACAGCAGATGTTCCGATTTGTGGCGTTTGTGGTTCACCTCCGGTCAAATTGAATGTAAAATCCGGTTTACCTCCGGTAACTGATACTTCAACCTTGCCGTTACCTTCCAGGCACAAATCATTTATAAAGCGAGGAACCACAGTTCCAAAAACCGGCGGGTCAAATATGTGAGTTTCAGATTTACTCTGATCGCAGCCGGGCTTTGAGACTGTCACTGTATAAGTACCGTAGGGAAGAGTAGGGTTATTAAATGCGATTCCTCTACTTGGAACAGTCTGTTCAATAATATCCGTAAAATCCGCCGGTCCTGTTATTGACATAAGAAAGTCCGGTTCGCCGTCCTTTATATTTACCTCTAAACTGACGCCATTAGTTATTGATTGTTGGCAATTTGTGTCGAATTCTATATCTACATCAAGATTTCGGGCGTATGGGACAAGAACAGGAGATGGGAAAGTTAATGTTGAAAAAGCCGTTCCATCTTCATAATATACAAGCACTGCAACTGTTACTGTGTTACCCGCTGAATTCCTAAGAACATTACTTGGTACTCTAACCTCAAGTTCATGTTCAAAACCATCTTGCCAAGGATGATTTATAGGAGCAGGTGAACCACCTACAGTGAGTGAGATAATCACACCACTAATGGGATTAATGGAGTTATGATCACTTAAATCTATTTTAATATCAATAATTGCATCTTGCTCGTAGCATCTGCCATCCGACAGTGATGATAATTCGGCATTCAATATGTGCTGCCCCATCACGCTACCTGCCATGCAAAATAGCGCTATTACTATATGTATTATTTTTGTTTTCATGGCTATCAAATTTTTATCTTGTACAACATTAAATTATTTTTTAGGCGCCTCATCATTTCGCAAATCCGAAAAACCCGTTTTTTTATTATTTTTTTGGTCTACCCACCTTCTTATACGAAAACCGTAAAAAAAAGTTACATTTTTTTTACAAAATGTTAAAAATTTCTTTGTATAATGTGCGTTTCAAAAGAATTAAAAAATATTTAATTTTTCTAAATCGCTCATTATCAGTCTTTTGATAAAAAGAATAAAAAACCAAAGCGCAAATATAATCATAATCAACAAATTCACAAACTTTTTGAAAAATGTTAATAACTTTTTTGTGTTTTTTGAAAAAAGGATAAAAATGGGTGCATTTTCGCAAAATTTACCATGACGTACCCCAAACAGATTTGACTGCATCGAGCCCTTCAGATTCCTCACTTCGTTACCAATGACGAAATCGGACAAGAGCAAGATAATCAAGAGATTCCTCACTGCGTTCGGAATGACCCTGCACGCCTTACCCCCAACTCTACGCTTTAAAGCAGGCAGTCATTTCGACCGAAGGGAGAAATCTCGAAGGGCTCAACGCAGTCAAATCTCAATCTTAACGGACTACCGCCGTTTCCACACAAAAAGTCGTAGAACCAACAAATTAAATAAATTAAAAAAATTAAATAAATTAAAAAAAAATTTGGGGCAAAGTTCGGGGTAATTTTTTAAAAAAAGGTAGCAATTTGTCAGAAAGATGTAGCAATTTGTCAGAAATTTCATTTTTGGGTTTTGGTGTGAATTGTGTAAGTGGGTGGAAATGAGGGAGATGGGGAATTTTGGGGGAATTGTGGATTTTGGGGGGGAAATTGGGAATTTTGGAAATTTTGTGCCGTTGAATTTTATAAAAAATATGCTGTTTTTGTTATTTGGATTGTGATTGAAGACTTTCCACGAAAATAATTCAGTATCATACTCATTTTCGAGTAGATACAACCCCGAAGACCATGTTCCTACCCATTTTCTATTTTGACTGTCCTCGAAGATAACATGCGCCGAGTTTTCGG
>Ga0099364_10006437_pt1 | contig 17105 bp, 11 predicted proteins | sample TergutTh196P3_FD_73070 | JGI IMG/M metagenome (GOLD analysis project Ga0099364, IMG submission 73070) | Microcerotermes parvus P3 segment gut microbial communities from Pointe-Noire, Republic of the Congo - Th196 P3 | ecosystem: Host-associated > Arthropoda: Insects > Digestive system > Gut ... | reverse complement strand
ATTGGAGGATTGCTTTTACTGAGAGTCGGTAGTCGCCCATAACTAACCACTTGGCATGCTTTGGCGTATAGTGTAGCAATTTGTACAATCCTAGGGAAGACCAATTTTCAATGGGCTACGGTATAGTACAGTGAGGCCGAAACGCACCCAACTGTACTTTGCGCACCTTGCGTAACCCATGGCGTACTTTGCGGTTAAATCCGAACTATTTTAACCGCAAGGGGCGCAAAGTTCCCCCAAAGGGCAAGGTACAATTTCATACCGTTTATGCTATATTAACCGGAAATGAAATGCGTGTTGCTCCTCTCAGATCGGTTCAAAATTGCTACGCCGGTGGAAATTGAGTTCTATCCTCAAATGCCCGCTGGCGGAGACATTGACGAGCGCAATGTCGTCTTTGAAGATGGGCACTATCAGGGCAATATCATCGTCGAAGAGGACGATGCCGAAAAGGGGAGCGGCGACATTGAATCTATCGCGCTCTTTCTCAATGGTGATACACTCATCGGACACATGCACCGGCACGGTGCCGGTTATATCGTCCGGTTTGAGGACGAACGAAACAACGAAACAACGCAGCCGTTTCAATTGCTGTACGATATTCTCTTCTTGTCCGTCCGCATCACCCGTAGCGGTGAACAAGAGCCAATGGTTCTGTACAGCAGATATATGGCGTGTATCAGCAAACAGCCGGAAGACACGCAGAATGCGGTCGATATGCTGAAATCTCTGCTTGATTTTGAGGACGATAAAATCGGCAACTGGATGTTCGGCGACCGGACAACGGAGTTGCCCGATGGCAACCGCCCCAGTAAAGGGGAAATGCGGCTTCAGCAGCATACCTACAAATCGCCGACGGCATATATTCAGTTGATCGAGTCGATTGCGATCTGTTATCACAGCAATCTGCAATACTTCACGGCACTTGCCCGGCACAGCATCAAAAAGACAAATGTCGTCCGCGAATACGCCAAAGCGAGGGATGTGTCGATCACGGGATTCCAATGGCTCATGCAAAACTCGGATCAACTCGTTGCGGTGCCGCAAAGGACAGCACTGCTCCGGCGGGGCAACTATTACATCCCCCGGAAAATCCTGATGCAAGAGCCGGTGAGCAACCGGGATGTGTATGAAAACCAGGTCATTTTGAGTTTTCTGATGCTGGTCTTGAAAAATGCCCGGCTGGTGCAGGCGATGTTGGCAGCGGACATCGGCGAGCGGGAAAGTACCTTGCAAAAAATCCAGGGCACTGTCCGGGATGGCTACCAACCGCCGGCAATTTCCACGATTTGGCAGTTGCCTCTGCAAGAGTCAAAAGGTTTTTGCGAACGATTGAGCGTGGTAACGTCGCAATTGGAATCGCTCTATAATAAGTACAATGAGATTTTGCAATGCAGCAAGTTTGAGGTCAGGACTTTTCCGCAAAAGACCAAAACGTTCCAACAGGTCAAGCCGTACAGTCAGGTTTTTGAGCAAATTATGAAATGGTTCAAGTTCGGCGACTTCGATATGAGCAAGAACCGGATCATCTTCAATCTGCGGACGCTGGATAAACTTTTCGAGTATTACAGTCTCTACCGCCTGCTCAAAATGCTGAATGAAGCCGGTTTTGAACCGGTCAAGGATAAGCCCGCCATCATTTCTTATCATTATCATGTTCTCGATAGTTGGTACTCCAACGAAATGGATGTAGCCAACACGTATCATCTGGAAAAGGGGGACACCCGATTAACACTTTACTATCAGCCGGTCGTCCATTCGGATCGTTTTGAAAATGACCTCACGATATTTCGGACAACGATTCCCCGCCGGACGGTAACAAGTTGCTATTACACACCGGACTTTTTGCTGAAAATTGGCAAGGGCAACAAGCCGCCGGTTTATGTGGTGCTCGATTCCAAGTATTCCAACCGGTTGAGCATTTTGCGCCGGCACGAGGACAATAGTCAGACGAATTACCTCGACAAGATCGTGTTAAAGTATTCCTCGCAGTTTGCCTCGAAAGACACACGGGAAGCACCGAAGATGATTTGGATTTTACAGGGACGGGTGGGGGTCGAAGAAGAGCGGACGGTGTTTCGATTCCACAATTCGCCGCTTGCAAAATACTATCCGCCCAGTACAAACTACGGCATCATCTCGGTCAACACAAAGACCGATTCGCTTCATGAACTCTGGAATGAAATCCGGCGGTTGAGCGATTGAAAGACGGCAAGGCAAGTCATTCAAAGTCGCCATCGTTGCCGTGATCCATTGTTGCCGTGATGCGGAAATTGATCACTATACTCTAGATGGCATGAAATTGTACTTTGCGAACCTTGCACTTCTCTGCGTCTTTGCGGTTAAATTCTCTTTTTTTTAACCGCAAAGTTCGCAAGGGAATGCGCAAAGGACGCAAAGAAGAAAACGTCCAATTTCTCCCCGTTTACAGTATACCGGCTTGAAAATTTGCGTTTCCCTTGTAAAATGAGACCGTTTATCCAGCGGCGATTAATTTCCAGCGGCGGTTCGTTTTATGGCATCAGTTAATACAAGCGATTTTCGGAAGGGGTTGAAGGTTCAAATTGACGGCGATCCGTACATTATGATAGAGTGTAATTTCGTCAAGCCGGGTAAAGGACAGGCTCTCTATAAATGTAAACTGCGTAACCTGACGAAGGGAACCACACTGGATCGTACTTATAAGAGCGGCGACACACTGGAGTCCGCGGACATTACCGAAATTGATGCCCAATACCTCTACAAAGACGGGCAGATGTTTGCCTTTATGGATAACGCCACGTATGAGCAGTACGAACTTTCGGCGGAACTTGTGGATGATGCATGGAAATATCTCAAAGAAGGGATGCTCTGCAAAATGCTGCTCTATAACAACAATCCGATGGGTATCACACCGCCGAATCATGTTGTTTTGCTGGTCGAATACACCGAGCCGGGTGTTCGCGGTAACACCGCCACGAATGTGACGAAGCCCGCAAAAGTTGACACCGGTGCGGAAATCAGTGTGCCGAACTTCGTGGAAAACGGCGATAAAATCAGAGTCGATACCCGAACCGGCGAGTACATCGAACGGGTGAAGGAGTAGGGCAGGTGAGCGGCTGCCGTAGTGCTTCTGCCAGAAAGTAATCTACCGTCATTTCGCTGCGCTCCATTCCGGCTTTTGTTAACAAAAGCTGTTGCTAACAAAAGCCGGAATGAAACGAAGTGGAATGACGGAAAAAGGCACAGGCACATTATTTTCTGGCGGAAAGGCGGAAACCGTGCTGTAGCGGGGGACTTTACTTTGTTATTTTCTTTTGGTAAACTGGGGAGCGGTTATTTACTGAAACAATTTTGCGAAACGAACAGAGAATTCGGATGAGTACACCGCTGGATATTGTTGTTGAAACCCGTAATTTAACGAAAGTTTATAGGGACTTTTGGGGTCGCCAGAAAGTCCGGGCATTAAAGGCTCTCGACCTGACTGTCCGGCGGGGAGAGGTTTTCGGTTTGCTCGGTCCCAATGGTTCGGGCAAAACGACCACGATGAAACTTCTGCTCGGTCTGCTCTTCCCCACCAGCGGCGAAGCGATTATGCTCGGCAAGGCGGCCACCGATGTGGGCAAAAATGCGAAAATCGGCTACCTGCCCGAAGAGTCTTATCTTTATCGTTTTCTCAATGCCGAAGAGACGCTCGATTTTTACGGTCGCCTTTTCAGCATGTCCGGGGCGGTGCGCCGGCAGCGGATTGCGCAACTGATTAGCCAAGTAGGTCTCGAATCCGCAAAAAAGCGGCAACTTCGGGAATACTCTAAAGGGATGGCACGCCGGCTCGGACTTGCCCAGGCATTGATTAATGATCCCGAATTGATCCTGCTGGACGAACCGACAAGCGGGCTTGACCCTATCGGAACGAGACACATGAAAAATATGATTCTCGATCTCAAACAGCGGGGCAAGACGGTCATTATGTCGTCGCACCTCTTGGCGGACGTTCAGGACGTATGCGACCGGATCGGTATCCTGCATCAGGGAGAACTCAAAGAACTGGGGCGTGTGGAAGACCTGCTCAAAGTCTCCGACCAGACGGAGTTCCGGGTGTCGGGATTGAGTGAAGATGCCAAAAACCGAATCACCAAAATTATCGAAGAGGACGCGGGTGCTCAACTGATATACAGCGGCAATCCTTCGACAACGTTAGAGGATTTGTTCCTGCGGATCATCGAAGAGAGCGAAGCCCGACCAGGCAGGAGAGTCCGGGGGGGAAAGGAGTAGAACGAAGTAGGCATGAAATTGTCCCTTGCGAACTTTGCGGTTAAAAAAAAAAATTACCGCAAAGACGCAAAGAAGTGCAAGGTTCGCAAAGAATCTATTTTTAGAAGGTGCCCTATAGAAAATACCGGAGGGAATGCTAAGTTCCAATTCCTTTATTCGCCCCTTTGCAATTTCCTCATTATGCGGTAAAATTCTGCAAATCTATAATCTATCAATCCTTTGTACACAATGACCGTCCCGGCAGAACCGAGTGATTCTTCCCCAAAAGACAATCCTGTTCTTCCCCATCAAGAACTCGAAATACTGAAATTTTGGCGGGAACACAACATCTATGAAAAGTCGCTCCAAAGCCGGAAAGATGCGCCTCGATTCGTCTTCTACGAAGGTCCCCCCACCGCCAACGGTCTGCCCCATCCCGGACACTGTCTCTCCCGTGCCATCAAAGACCTCTACCCCCGCTACAAAACGATGCAGGGATTTCACTGCACCCGCAAGGGAGGCTGGGACACGCACGGACTGCCCGTCGAAGTCGAAGTTTGTAAAGAACTCGGAATCCACTCCAAAGAGGACATCGAAAACTTCGGCATCGAACCCTTCGTACACCTCTGTCAGGAGAGCGTGTTCCGTTACATGAAACAGTGGGAAGAGTTGACGGAACGCCTCGGTTTCTGGGTCAATCTCGAAGAAGCCTACGTGACCTATCACCGAAGTTATATCGAGTCGGTTTGGTGGTCGCTCAAAACGTTGTTTGAACGCGGACTCCTTTATCAAGGGCACAAAATCGTTTGGTGGTGGGCACAAGGCGGCACGGCTCTTTCCTCCGGCGAAGTCGGGCAGGGTTATCGGCAAGTTGCCGATCCGAGTGTGTTCGTGCGTTTCCCGCTTCTTGATCCGTTGCCCGGCGGTCAGTGGACAATGTTCAATGATGACTCCGGTGTTGCCATCCACAAAAACGGTAAGTTCACCGGAGTCGTTGACCTGCTCGTTTGGACGACCACCCCATGGACACTGCCGAGCAATCAGTTCGTCGCCGTGCATCCTGACTTGGAATATGCCGTCGTCCGCTGGACAGATGAAGCGGGCAACGTCGATGACCGGCTTTCCGTCTTGGCGAAAGACCTCGTGGAAACCGTTGCTGCTAAGGTTAAGAAGACTGCCGAAATCGTCGAAACGCATATTGGGGAAGAATTGATGGGACTGCGTTATCTTCCGCCGTTTCCCTTTTATTATGATAGTCTCGGCAACAAGACCGGTACGCTCAAAGAAAGTGCCGAATGATATACTGCAAACGGCATGAAACCGTCCTTTGCGTTCTTTGCGCATTCCTTTGCGCCTTTGCGGTTAAAAAAGAGAATTTAACCGCAAAGAACGCGAACGGCGATTCCTGACCCTCCCGACCGATTGAATATCGGAAAGAACATTGTTACAATGAAAGGCACTCGTTATCCTTTCCCTTTTGTACGTGACATGATGATCCGCACAACGTTTTTTTTCTGTTTATTATTTGGCTTAACGTTCACTCTGCTTGCAGCGGACGATAAGCCTTGGTTGGTTGAATCGAAAGACCGTGTCGCCATTCCGCAGCGGGAGCGGATGCTCTGGGCAGATTCCGTGCAGTTTAAGACTGTTGCCGACATTCTCGGCGAACCGGTCATCGAAATTGAACGCTGGGTCAATGAGCCGCCGAAAAATTTGACCGGTAAGTTCGTCCTCATTGAAGTTTGGGCAACTTGGTGTCCCCCCTGCCGGAGAGGGCTGCCGCTTCTGGAATACTTCCACGAAAAGTATAAGGACGAACTCGTGGTTGTTTCGATTTGCGAATGTAACGAAGAGGCACTCAAAAGAATGGAAGGTCCCCTCAAACCGGAAGAGATGAAAGCCCCGCTTGCCGTTGATACGCACCGCCGGTTTTCCAATGCACTGGGTGTCTATGGAATCCCCCATGCGGTGTTGATCGAACCTGTAATGGGTGCTGTCCTTTGGGAAGGAATGCCGACACAAATCGGAGCGGAATTGAGCGATGATGTGATGGCACGGTTTCTGGCAAACCTAAAAAGACCGGAGGTGCGGGCAAGGATTCCAGAGAAGGCACCCTTTGAGTTCAAAGCAATGCCGCCTGATCCCAACAAAACGTACCGCCCGGCACCGGACAGGGGAGTGAGGTACGCCGGTGCGGAAGATGAGGAGTGAGAAGTGCCCGCAACGGGCATCAATCGTTTTTTTCCCTTCGCGTCCTTTGCGGTTATTTTTTTACCATCGCCAACCATACATCCAATGATATGGCAAAAGAATCTCAAGACTCACTCGTTGTCCAATTGGTCAACGGCATTCTCATTGATGCCATCCAATCGCGGACAAGTGACATTCACGTCGAAACCACCGAGCAGGAGATAGCGATCCGCTACCGTACCGATGGTGTGCTGATTCCGCAGCGTATTTCCCCGGAAATGCGGGAACACTCCGTCATGGTTGTCAGCCGGCTCAAAGTGATGGCAAACCTCGACATTGCGGAACGCCGATTGCCGCAGGATGGACGAATCGCCATCAAAGTCGGCGGGCGGGACATCGACATCCGCGTCTCCTGTATCCCGTCCCTCTACGGCGATGGTATCGTTATGCGGATTCTCGATAAATCCTCAATGAAGTTCTCCCTGCGCGGGCTGGGAATGTCGCCGAATAATTACGAAACATTCTCTAATCTCATCCAGTTGCCGCATGGTCTGGTTTTGATCACTGGTCCCACGGGGAGCGGGAAAACAACGACGCTGTACAGTGCCTTAACGACAATCAACAAACCGGGCATAAAAATTATTACAGCGGAAGACCCCGTTGAATACCGGCTGGAAGGCATTAGTCAGATTCAGATTAACGAAAAAATCGGCTTAAACTTTGTCTCGCTCCTGCGGCGGATTTTGCGGCACGATCCCGATGTCGTACTGATTGGAGAAATGCGGGACCTCGAAACGGTGGAAATTGGATTACAGGCGGCAATGACAGGACACTTGGTATTCAGCACCTTACACACCAACGATGCGGCGGGGGCGTACACGCGGCTGCTTTCACAAGGTGTCGAACCGTTCTTAGTGTCGAGTTGTGTGGATGCTGTCATTGCCCAGCGTTTGGTACGGAATCTTTGTGAGCACTGCAAAGAGTCCTACCATCCTGACTCGGACGAGTTACCGGCGGATTTTCCGTTAGAAACACTGCAAGGCGGGCAACATTCGGCAATTCGCGGCATCACGGGAATGGGATCACCGGACGGCAAAATTTACCGCGCCGCCGGCTGTCCGCAATGCCGGAATGTGGGTTACAAGGGGCGCAGCGGCGTGTATGAATTTCTCGTTTCTTCTGACCGTATTCGCGAACTGGTGGAACGCAACACAACGGCATGGGAAATCAAACGCACGGCGATTGAAGAGGGAATGCTCACACTCCGAATGGACGGCTGGCGCAAAGTCTTGGCGGGCGAAACTTCTGTCGAGGAAGTGCTGCGGGTAACACGGGCGGATTCGGCGGGCGGCTAAACCCGTAAGCCGAATACTTCAAAATGATCATGTGCCGTAAACGGGGAGAAATGGGATGTTTTTTCTTGCGCTTCTTTGCGTCTTTGCGGTTGAATTCTCATACCGTTTTCGGCACGGTACCCACTCTCTCTGCTCCCTAAAACCGTTACAGCCCGACTTTCTGCCATTCTAGGACATTCTGTCATTCCGGGACATATTGGTATCCTGGGACATTTTGGCATTCCAGGATATATTGTTATTCTAGGATAAAGTGAAATGACCCGACAAAAACGGCAACCGGCAAAGACGGGATGAACCTCCTGCCGATACCCACAATATCGGAAGATACCCCGGCGGCGGAGTCCGTTCGGATGGAGAGGATTGAGAGGTGAGAAGCCGGGAGTGAGAATGTTTATTCTCTCCCTTCTCACCCCTGACTCCTAACTCCTCAAACTAAACAAGCAAAGGATTGCACTATGTCAGGTCTCTACGTTAACACGAATATCCCGTCGATTACGGCGCAGAATCAACTCCAACGGAACATGGCGGGTCTCAGCGAAGTGCTGACCCGGCTCAGTACCGGACTGCGGCTCAATTCCGGGAAAGACGATCCCGCCGGTCTCATCGCCAGTGAGTTGATGAAGTCCGATATGACCGCCACTACAAAGGCGATCAGTAATGTCCAGCGTGCCAACAGCATGGTCGCCATTGCCGACTCCGCACTGGGACAAATCAGCAGTCTCCTCAATGACATCAAAGGACTCATCAATGAAGCGGCAAGTACCGCCACGATGACCTACGAACAACTTTTGGCAAACCAACTTCAAGTCGATGCGGCACTCGACTCCATTGACCGGATCGCCAAAACGACCAACTATCTGGGGAAAAACATCCTCGATGGTTCACTCGACTTCACCACACGGGGAGTGGATCGGCGTGCCATCAACAGTTTGAATATCTATCAGGCAAACTTCGGTACGCGGGATGAATTCGAGGTCGGAATCAACGTGATTGCCGATGCCGGACGTGCTCAACTCTTTTATGATAAGGCAGGAGTCAGTGTCGATACCGTCTTTGAAATCGTCGGAAATGACGGTTCAAGCCTCGTCAAAGTGGCGGGTGGGCAAGGTGTGGACTCCATCGCTGATGCGATCAACCTCGTTTCCGACTCCACCGGCGTTCGGGCGGTGGTCGGACGTGATGCCACTCATGGACAAATCTTCCTGACCAGTGCCGGTCTGGATAACGACATCAACCTGACCGCTTTAATGGCAGGTGCCGCCGCCGGAAATTACACCGTAAAATTCACCGCCGGCAACACCGACTTCACCACCTACACCATTACGGATCCGCAAAACGGCAATCCGGGCGTCATCGACTTTCAGTTAAGGATGCAGCCGAATGTCGCACCTTACGCCGAAAAACTGGACGAAGCCTACAACGGCATCTTCACGTATGACATTGCGGGAACAGGACCGGGAAATACTCTCCAACACCCGAACATCGTGGTTCAAACAACCAACGGACAGCAGATTCGGCACATTGAGTACGTCCAGAGTGCAGGACCGAATCCCAGCATACCGGGCGGTGTGGCGGCAACCTTCGACCGGGTAACGGGCAAATTGCAAATTCAGTATGATGCCAGCGGAAACCTTACCGAATCCCATTTGGCAAGAGCAATCAATGCGATTGACGGATTTGAGTACATGGGGATATTTGATGACACCGGGAAGATTCCGAGTGTTAACGTTAGTACGGAAATCGGCGGGACAGGAACGTCTGGTATGTTTTTCAATCATACCGATCCATCGCTCAATACTTCAGTAATCACATTTACGACCACTGGGACTGACAATGCCGTTTCGGTTTCTCGTGATGGTACTACCGGTGCAATCTCTGTTACAAAAGGATCAGCGGCAACGTGGGATAATGTTCTTGACGCTCTCAATGCATCAGGATCGTGGGCGATAACGAATCCTGGTGTTCATGGTCGTCCACTACCGAATAGTTTCAAACTGGTGGACGCAGGTGGGCTACCTGCAAAAGGAACAGATGTGATTCCTGCTACATATGCGACGGCATCTGCTACTTTGAGTGCTACGGTTGTCGATTCGACCACAATGGTAAAGGGGCGAACCGAAATCAATGCTACCGATGATATTCACCTGCAAACCACGCACGTGGATTGGAATCCGCTCAGCATTACTATTGCTGGCGGTGGTGTGACTGGTTCTGGCATAGTCGTCGGATTTAATAGAGGAACGGGTCTGATCACCGTTACAGTTGAGGGGACTTTTCCCACTGATGACTACACTTATGATGACATACTTGCCGCCCTCAAGAAAACGTCCGATTGGAACGTAACGACGGGAACTGGAACATTTACTGTTCCGCCCGCTCTTGGTATATCGTGGGTCGATGGAAATGGTCAGCCGGCACTCAATACGGGCAGAAACACGATGGGTGATCCCCTTACACAGATAACGGCTGTTACTAATATTGCAATAGATGATGTCGCGGTCTCTCCGGCGACCGCCGCATTACAAAACTGGCTCGCCGCCGCTGGCACCGGCACGAAGTCCGCTTTCGATATGCGGGCAAACAATGCCATTAACATCACGGCAGCAGTTCCCGGCACGAAGTTCGAGAATACCGATGTCGTTTATGTCAAAGCCGAAGGAAATATCTTTACCGAATCCTTCCGGCTGGGACATCAAAACGTCTATCTCGCGACCAATGCTGACATTACGGACTATGGTGATTACAGCATCGAATTTAGCCAAACAAACGCCGCGACTACAACTGCGGTGTTCGATGGAAATGTCTTGCGGGTCAGCATCGCAAACGGTGCAACCGTTCAACAGGTTCTTACTGCGATTAACATACCCACAACACCACCGGCACTACCGGCGAACTGGGGAGGTTTTTCCTTCGTTGACCCTACGCAAGCCCCTATTAACCAAAGCCAAAGTGCCTCTTCGCTGGTCGGCACGACGTTAAATCTCAGCAACGTCCAGATGAATTACAGCGACACGCCGACCAAGGCTGCCGCGACGATTACATTGAACGCCAACCCGCCCGGTACTACTCCGCCGAATGTTCTTCCTGACGGCAGCGATGTAACAGTCCAGATGCGGTTTGTTGCCGATACTGTCGGTACGCAGTTTAATGATGTGTCGATTGTGTTCGAGCAGGATGACTCCTTCAAGGCGGGGGATGTTACAGCGGTCTATGATGCCGCACGGAAGATTTTGCATATTCGCGGGCAAGTGGACGGTGCCGATGCCGCCACTTATGGGGCTCTTAAAGCCGCCGTGGAAGCATGTTCCCCCTTCAAAGTGGATGTTACCACGACCCACGACAACAAGGCATACGCGTTGAGTAATAAACTGCACGGCGGTTTGTCCACTGCGGGAGACGGCACGACGGGATTAACGCAGAACAGTCCGAGAAATAGTGCGACCATCAAGACCGGTCAGTATGTCGGCGATGTCGGCGGAAATAACCAGACGCTTTACATTACCGTTGCGCCGAATGCCACTGCCAACGATGTGGTCGATGCGTTCCGTAATGCGAGAGGACCTTCTGCTCAAATTGCCGCGAATTTCATTGTCTCTAATTCCATCGACAACAACGGCGACGGATTTATTTTCCACAGTGTCTTTGACCGGGATATCAACGTCCGGGTCTATGCCGGTGCATTGACCGGCGGGAATAGCGGCTTGCAGACCGATGTTACGGCAAAGGAATTGGTGGAACTTATTAACAATGATGCGATACTCAGCAAGTTGTTCCGTGCCGATGTGGCGCGGGGACAAGTCGGTAATGGATTCCTGACGCTCTTCGATGAAGCCGCCTATTACGGCAGCACCCTGGATGACAATGCGTTGCAGTTCCTCGGTCCCAAAGACTCGCCGGATATTCTGTTTGTCATCGACGGTCCTAACTCACAACTGGGGCTTTCCTTTGTGGACAACTATGGTTCCGGCTGTATTACTGATGACCGACCGGTGGCGAGTCTCAATGCCACGAACATCAATGCGGCGTTTTCGGTGCAGGCATTGCTTGGAGGTTCAGAATATGACGATATGGTTGTCCGAATGATCCGTTTGGACAATAATCATACTGCCGAGGATAGTTACGCCAAGTACAAATCCGGTCCGTCCAACGCTATGGCGTATGTCAGTATCGTCAGCGATGCAAGGGACGGCACGATGGAAGAGCAAGGCAAACTTATCCTCTATGCCAATCAAGGCGGCGACAAGTACAACGACGTGGACATTGTTGCGGTGTTGGATGTCAATCAAAATGAACCGGCAACAGCGTACTATTGCGAACTGACCAAGCGGTTGATCGTCACGGTCAACAGCAGTGATGTGGAACTTACCGAAGCGGTCGCGGCGATCAACAATGAGGGCACGTTCCAAGCGGAGTATGATTACAGTTTCAACACGGATCCGCTGCTCGGAGCGGGCAGTAATGGTCCCGGCATCGCCACCTTTTCCAACTTGTTCAGTGCAGCAACGTTTGAAACCGTCATCGGCAACACCGGCAACACCGGCGGACGCAAGGGGGGTGTGCTGGAAGTGTATGTCGGCGGTCAAGACCATGAAATCACCGCACAGAGAGTCATCGACACGATCAATAACGGTCCGACGGTCAAGAGCCTTTTCAGTGCCTCGCCGATTGGCGGAACCGATGCGGGAACCGGTATCATTCACTTCCGCGACGATAATATCCAACGGGTTATCGGTTCCGACGGCAAGTGGCGTAACGAAGTCAATATGGTAACGGGCATCCTCGGCAGCGATGAAAACGCGACGAGTTACATGGTCGTCCACCTTGCCACCGATGCCAACGGCAACTCCATCACTACGGCGAGAGACCTTGTAAAGTTTTTCGACCAACTGACGGTGGAGCAGACCCGCGGAATCAGCGTGAGTGTGGTGCGTCCCAATGGTGTCGATAACCTTGACCGGGTTTGGATCTATGATGAGTGCGGAAACGTGATTGAAGAGCAACTTTGCGATGACCTCTACGGTTTTGGACTTTTGCAGCCGACCTACATGATCGACGACTGCTACGAGATCACCTACTTCCCGATAGAGTTTTTCTCCTACGGACAGGACATTCGTCCGGGTAACGCTTACGGCAGTGTGATTGCCCAAAACGGCAGAGACGCTTCGCTCGACATCCGGGCAAAGGTTCAGGGACCCGACTTCAATGGAGTCGGATTCAAATATGTCAAACTTTCCGACCCGACGGCGGAAATGTATGCCGAATACAACGGGTACAACAAAATGATCACCGTCTTCATTCACGAAGGCACTACGGCTTCGCAGGTCAAACAAATCATCGAAACCAGTGAGCAGACCCGCAACCTCTTCGAGGTTTCCCTGCCGGGGAATGGTTCCGGCGTGGTCTCCTTGCAGGACAATTACCTTCTGATGAAAGGGGGACTTCACGACATCGGCTATCGCGGCGGAGCCGCCATGCTGCACGGCACCGATGCCGACGCACACCGGCTGATTTTGGAATCACTCGGCGAAGGGGCTCGGCAGTTTGTTTCGCTCCGCTGGCTGGACGGCGGCGACTTCGTGGTGAAAGATGCGTGGGGGAACACCACCGACACCGCGAATGGTTCTGATATGATCGCCACCATCAACGGGATGAGGGCCTCTGCGGACGGTCGTTCCCTCTCGCTGGAGTCGGCAATGCTAAAACTGGGGGTCATTCTGGACGAGAGAGTCGGTGCAGGGGATCGGATTAACTTCACGATTACCGGCGGCGGTGCGGTCGTTCAAATGGGCACAGACGTGGTCTCGAATCAACAGATGCGGTTCGCCATCCAGAGCGTCAACACAGCGAATCTCGGCGGTGCGTCGGGCAGACTCTACCAGTTACGGACAGGAGAAATTGCCGACTTGGTGACTTCCGACGCAAGCCGGCGTTTGGCAGACCGAATCATCAATGAAGCGATTATGAGCGTGTCGCAGACACGGGGACGTTTGGGAGCGATCCAGCGGAACACACTGGAGCCGCAAATCAATGCGTTGCAGGACTCGCTGGTAGCACTTTCGTCGGCGGAGGCACAGATTTCCAACGCCGACTTTGCGGAGGAAAGTTCCCGGTTGACCAGGGCACAGATATTGGTGCAAGCGGGTACGCGGACACTGTCGATTGCGAATCAATTCCCGCAATACGCCGCATCGCTGTTAGGCGGATAAGCGGAGCCGTTTGCGTCCTTTGCGGTTGTTTTCTTTTTCTTAACCGTAAAAATAGTTCAGATTTAACCGCAAAGTACGCAATGGGTTAAGAAAAGTGCGCAAAGTACAAATTTAGTGCGTTTCGGCATAGGTCAAAATGCAAAATTGATTTTTAGAGGTTCCCTTCAATCATCCGCCGCATCGCCGTCCTTGATCACAAAGGCTGCCCGGAGCCGGGCAACTTCCGCCGCAAGTCCCGCCGTCTTCACACTTTGCAGAACATCATCAAAGTTCTTATACGCTGCCGGTGCCTCGTCCAGGGGATAACGCCGGCAATTTGTTAAAATGTCCGCATCCGACATTTCCTGATCGACCCTGTCTTGATTCAACGTGCGCGTCGCATTACGCCGTCCCATTACACGTCCCGCCCCGTGATTGATGCTGTATGCCGTCAAATCTGCTCCCGGCAAACCGACCATTACACAGGAACCATCACACGGATTGCCCGGCAGCAAAATCGGATGCCCCGTCGATTCAAAGGGCGTGCCCTTCAAGGCATGATGTTTCGCCGGAAACGCACGTGTCGCCCCTTTGCGATGTACCAGCACCGATTTGCTTTGCCAATTTTCCCGGCGTACAATGTTATGACTGATGTAATAAACAAAGTTCGCCTGCACGCCGGGAAAAACTTCCTGAAATGCCTCCAACACCAATGCGTTAATCAAAAGATGATTCACCGTCGCAAAGTTTGCTCCCAGTGCCAAGTCATCGAGATAATCATTCGCTGCGTGTGAGCCGATGGGAGCATAGACCAATTCCCGATCACCGCCGGGGAAGGGGGTGTGCCATTTCTTGAACTTCTGCTGCAAAATCTTAAACTGCTGCGTCGCCAATATGTTTCCGAAACCGCGCGAACCGCAATGGGAAAGAAAAGCAACGTGTCCATCCTTCAACCCGAACACCTCAGCAACTTTTTGTGCGTGTTCATCGTTGGCAACACTGACGATTTCACATTCGCCGAAGTGATTACCGCCGCCGTAAGAGCCGAACTGCATCATCTTTTCGCCGAAATTGCTCATGTACTTTTCCTTCAATATCCGTTCGAGCCGATGTGTCAACGCGACGGAAGAGCGGTCATGCCCATAATGTACAGCATCTTCGCACCGTTGCGTCCATTCTATGGGAACCCCGAAGCGTTCGCAGACGGATTCACTTGCTCCTTCAACGATGGCTTTGCGCGGCAAGTCTTTGGAGAAGTGCCGACCTTTTCTGACGTTACGCTGTCCTTTACCCGCACCGGTAGGGATGCGGTCGCAGATCGCTTTGATCAATGCCCGGCGGACAGGTCTTTCCTTGCTCTGTCCCATCAATAGGGCTTCGGCAGGCAGATCAAACTGCAAGAGGGACATCGAGCATTTAATATCGACTCCGACAGGACCGGGATAGACATGGGTGGGAGAGACCATCACGCAGCCGATGGGCGCACCGTAACCAACGTGGGCATCGGGATTGATGATGACATCGGTAACACCGGGACATCCCCGCGAGTTGACCGCCTGTTGCAACGTTTTTTCATCAAAAGTTTGACGGATTGCCTCATTGCCGATAACGGTAATCGGCGGCATATCGCCGTGAACGAGTTTGGCAATCGAGGGATTGTCGGTGGGTAGGAGTTGCATCGTTTTCAAGGGGGCATTTTCCGTAACTATACCATACGTAACTATACCATAAACAGGCAGGCGATGTGCTTAAAACACGGTCATTTTAACATATTTTTCGGTTTCCCATGCAATTTCCCATGCAGTCGCCGCCAAAGCCTTATTTTTTGGACTCAAACCGGGGGCAAGACGAGCATCATCATTACAATTCCCCCGTGAAGACTTCTCCTGCCAATCCTCAAAACTCCGAAACAAATAATGATGACACCAGACGTGCCCCGGAATCCCGCAGAATAGCCGGAATTTTTGCCGCAAGATACGCCTCCGGTGTCCCATGAGTCTGTTTCATCAGGTCTTCCCCGAACAGGATTTAATGGAAGCCGTTCATTATCTTTGGGAATGTGGAGATATTACGCCAAAACCGACCGATGCTTCACAATATCAAGGAACTGTCACGTACAAAGGATTGGCAAAAATCGACATACCCAAACAGATTATCATCGGTTCGATTGTAACAACCATTCGGGAAATCGTCGTATTTTCCATCGGCACCGCCATTGGAATCATTGCAGGTTCATTAGGAACCATGTTAGTGCGATAAGCGTTCCCACTATTCCGCCTAACACTGCTGTAAAAAATGTGTGGATCGTTTTCTCGATGTTCCACCGCAATCGTTCGTTTTCGTCCAATGGTGTGTGCATTATGTTTCTCCTCTCTGCCCAACGCTCGTCCGCGTTACCGTGCCAAGAGTTGTTTCTCCAACTCTTTTAACCGCTCGACATTGACAGCATCAAATCCCCATTTCATTATCAATGCAAGAGGCAAGTAGGGCTCTATATTTTTCGGGCGAAAATACGGAGGCTTGCGGCTATCGTAGGGAGTCATAATCCAATGCTCCTTGTCTTCGGTGCAAAACGCAATACTGTTTTCCGCAATGGCATCGGCGGACATTTTACGCTGTGGAATTTCTTTTCCGTAATCACATAAATCTTGAAAAGTCGATACTGACATCTGTATCCCTATCTTGCTGTATTGATTATTGGTATTCCCAACTTTCTGGCATCGGCTTGAAGCAACTCCCATTCCGACATTTTTTCTCTGATTTGCTCTGCGGTATAATTGGCATAATGGACTATTTTTACATTCGCCGAATCCATCTGCTTCTTAAACCGTTGCCATGCCTCCAATTTTACTCGACCTGCTATATTTTGCAAGTCGTTATCTGAATCGGAGGAAGGGTCGGAGTGTATTCAGTTGGTTTTTTGACCATCGTTGGAGTTCGGTGGAATTTTTGCAGTTGGCGATGAGTCCGAGGATGGTGAGGGCGAGCAGGCTGGAAAGCAGATAGGATTTTCCACGTTTCGAGCGTGGATCGGGCACTTTTTTGAGGCATTGAACAAAAAGTTTGAGAGAATGGGGATGGGACATAGTAACCTCCGTATGGAAAGAAAAGGAAAAAAACGACGGAAACACTCCATCGCATA
>Ga0099364_10006436_pt1 | contig 17107 bp, 14 predicted proteins | sample TergutTh196P3_FD_73070 | JGI IMG/M metagenome (GOLD analysis project Ga0099364, IMG submission 73070) | Microcerotermes parvus P3 segment gut microbial communities from Pointe-Noire, Republic of the Congo - Th196 P3 | ecosystem: Host-associated > Arthropoda: Insects > Digestive system > Gut ... | reverse complement strand
TTCACAAGGCGATAGCGAAAAAGATTTTCAACAACTTTTGATAGAATTTTAGAAAAAATACAACTGATTATCAATAAATTACGAAAACACAAAGGCTTCTTTATTTAAAAGATTGGACAGGTATGACTCTATTTCAAATATTCCGTCCCTAATGGGACGAGGGGAGGCGGGAAAAAACACATTTTCTACCAATATTTTGTCCCTAACCGGAACATTTTTCTGCTTCATGCTTATTTTCAAACACGAAGGCACGAAGACATGAAGACATGAAGACACGAAGTTTTTCTTTACTCTTTGTGTTCTTTGCGAAAAATCTTTGCGCCCTTGCGTTTTTTTAACCGCAAAGGCGCAAAGGATAACCGCAAAGATCGCAAAATTTGGGAGTAGTTATAAAAAAATACTACCTTTGCATTTCGATAAACATCAATGTATCACAATGAAACATTTTTTAACATTTACCTTTCTTGTATGGATCGCCTTGTCCGCCGGCGCCCAGAGCATCACCAATGTAGAAGCGCAATACGCCGACGGGAAGGTAACGGTTACCTATCGTTTGGAAACTTCGACGCCCAAAGACCTCTTTCTTTCCTATTCCAACGACGACGGCGTTACTTACAAACCCTGCCTCAGCGTGAGCGGCGACCTGAAAGCCCAAAAAACGGGCAACAAACAGATTATCTGGAACTGTTTAACTGATGACGTCGTGATCGGAACATTTGTGTTTAAGGTGAGTATAGAGATGTTTGAGATGGTCTTCGTGCAGGGCGGCTCGTTTACGATGGGATGCACTTCGGAACAGGGAGGCGATTGTGATCGTAACGAGAAACCTGTTCACCAAGTAACAGTGAGCGACTTTTACATTGGCAAATACGAAGTAACGCAGGCAGAGTGGAAAGCGGTCATGGGGTCTTATCCAAGCGAATTACACAATACGGATTGTGATAACTGTCCGGTAGATGGTGTAAGTTGGAACGATATTCAGGACTTTATCCGAAAACTCAACGCACTCATGGGCAAAAACTACCGTCTGCCTACCGAGGCGGAATGGGAGTACGCTGCACGCGGCGGCAGTCAAAGCAAAGGCTACAAATATAGCGGAAGCAACAATATTGACAACGTGGCTTGGTATTATTGGAATTATATGAGCGGTAAACGTGGAACACAAGGGACAACGCATCCGGTAGGAACGAAAAATCCCAATGAGTTGGGCATATACGACATGAGTGGCAATGTGTGGGAATGGTGTAGCGACCGGTATGGCAATTACGGCGCAGGCGCCGTAACCAATCCACAGGGGGCGGTTACAGGTTCTGACCATGTTTTGCGCGGCGGCAGTTGGATTAGCCATGCCCCTTATTGCCGCGTATCCACCCGCAGCAATCACGCCCCCGGCGATCGCAACAACAACTTCGGCTTCCGGTTGGCTGTTTCTCCTTAGTTTGCTGCTCGGTGATTTTTCTTAGATAAAATTTATTTTAACCAAAATTACGCATTAGGAACTCATAAATTATTGACAAACAATTAACTTGCTTACTCCGTAATAGCAGTTCACGTAAAACATTTTTCAATACAAACAGCGGCGTTTTTATTTTTTTTGAAAAAAATGTGTGTGTGTGTTCTTCATTTCCCCCCGTATTTTACTGATTTTTCCTTATGATGCTTTTCCATTCCAAAAATGCTGTAATTTTGCCGTGTTGTAAACATACGTAATGTATCATTAATAATAATATTTTTTTTATGAGAAAACACATTTTTAACGCGGGTCCCTGTAAGTTGCCGATGACGGCATTGGAGAACACCGCAAAAGCAATTTTGGATTTAAACGGTATTGGTCAGTCTATCATGGAAGTTTCGCATCGCGGAAAAGACTTCGAAGCCGTCTTGGACGAGACCATTGTATTGATGAAAGACCTTCTGAAGATTCCGGAAGGCTATCATGTCATGTTTATGGGAGCCGGCGCCAGCATGCAGTTCGCCATGATCCCGATGAACTTCCTGCGCACCAAAGCGTACTACCTCAACACAGGCACGTGGGGAACCAACGCCCTGAAAGAAGGCAAACTCTATGGCGAAGACAAAGCCATCGAAATCGCGTCGTCGAAAGATAAGGACTTCACCTACATCCCGAAGAACTATGCCAAGCCGACCGACGGCGACTATTTCCACATCACCACCAACAACACCATCCGCGGCAGTGAAATCCACGAAGACTACACCTGTGCCATCCCGCTGATTGCCGACATGTCGTCCGATTTCATGAGCCGTCCGGTGGACGTGTCGAAATACGCGATGATTTACGGCGGCGCCCAGAAAAACGTAGGTCCGTCCGGCGTTGCGTTCGTGATTCTGAGAGACGACATGCTCCAACGGGTCGCCGACCGCCCCATCCCGACCATGCTCAAATACGAAACTCACATCAAAAACAACTCCATGTACAACACTCCACCCTGCGTCAACATATACACCATGCGCGAAGTGCTGAAATGGTTGAAAGAGTTTGGCGGCTTGGACGAGATGTACAAGTACAACAAGGCAAAAGCCGATAAACTCTACAAAGCCATTGACGACAGCAAAATGTTCCGCGGAACGGTAGTCAAAGAAGACCGCTCGCTGATGAACATCGTCTTCGTCATGGAAGAGCCATACAAAGAGTTGGAAGAAGGATTTGTCAAATTCTGCAGCGAACGCAACATCGTCGGCATCAAAGGACACCGCTCCGTCGGCGGCTTCCGCGCCTCCACCTACAACGCCTGCACGCTCGACGACGTGGACGCATTAGTAAAGGCTATGGCAGAGTACGAAACAAAGAATGCTTAGCAATCGGCAACCCTGCCTTAGACTTTGACACTGATAACACGGATTTTCACAGATAAATATTTGGAAAATCCGTGTTTGTTTTTTATTCTTTAAGTTAAGGCAGGGACAAAAAAAAATTTCACTTTTTTTTTCAAAAAGATAACCCGTTCAAAACTATTTCATTAGGAATTTGAATATTGGCAAGTTGTTGAAAATCAATTTATAACCAATCACGTTGAAAATCAATGCAAATAGAATTTTTTAAAAAAACAAGTATTTTAAAAATTTTTTTCTACAAAAATTACAATACTTTTGTTGAGAAATTTTTGCGGAAATGTTACGATTGTAAACCCATTGATTGTTACCATGTAGCGAAAATACGCAGTGAAAGAAAGTGTAAAAAGTAGAAATGTCATTAAAAATGAGTGCTGATTATCAGAGTATTTGGAAAAACTGTTTGAAGGTCATAAGAGACAATATTCAACCGAGCGCCTATAAGACGTTCTTTGAGCCTATCAAGCCGGTCAAGTTGGAAAACAATGTGTTGACCATTCAGGTTCGCAGTATGGACGTGTATGAGTGGTTGGAGTCGAAGTTCATAGATATTCTGAAACGGACCATCAAGAGCGAGTTGGGTCCGGAAGGTCGCTTGGAATATCAGGTCGCCGTAGTTCATTCTGTTCACGGAGAGTCGGATATGGTTAAATTCCCCGCTTCAAATAACTATCAGACCACCAATCCGCTTGTCTCCATTCCACTGAATATCAACACGGAAAATCGCAAAGACCTGCCCAATCCATTTGTCATCCCCGGTCTCAAAAAGATGCGCATCAACGCCCAGTTAAACAAAGAATACTCTTTCGACAACTTCATCGAAGGCGACTGCAACCGCTTAGCGCGCGCCGCAGGCTGGGCTATCGCCCAAGACCCCGGCAAAACCGCTTTCAACCCTTTCTACGTATATAGCAAGACGGGATTGGGCAAAACCCACCTGAGCCAAGCCATCGGATTGGAAGTGAAAAACCGCTACCCCGAAAAAACTGTCCTCTACGTTGACGCCGAACGCTTTATGCACCAATTCGTGGACGCAACACAAAACGGCAGCAAAGCCGACTTCATCAACTTCTACCAGATGATTGACGTGCTGATTATTGACGACATCCAGTTTTTCTCCGGCAGAGAGAAAACCCAAGAGGTCTTTTTCCACATCTTCAACCACCTTCACCAAAACCGCAAACAGTTTATCCTCACCTCCGACCGCCCGCCCGTCGAACTGAAAGGCATCGAAGAACGCCTGATAAGCCGCTTCAAATGGGGATTAGCCGCCGAATTGCTACCGCCCGACCTCGACACCCGCAAAGCCATCCTCCGTAGCAAATCGTACAAAGACGGCATCGAGATGCCCGACGAAATCATTGACTACCTCGCCCAAAATATCAACAACAACATACGTGAATTGGAAGGCGCCCGCATCTCCTTAGTTGCTCAGGCGTCGCTCAATAAAAAGGATATCACCATCGAACTCGCCAAACAGATGATTGACCGCTTTGTCGTCAACACCGTCCGCGAAGTCAATATAGAGTACATCCAGAAAGTGGTCTGCGACTACTTCAACATCAACCTCGACACCCTCAACTCCAAAACGCGCAAACGCGAAATCGTGCAGGCACGCCAATTAGTCATGTACTTCGCCAAAGAATACACCAAGGCGTCGCTGGCGATGATCGGGACGCACTGCGGCAACAAAGACCACGCCACCGTCCTCCACGCCGTCCGCACCATCAACAACCTGCTCGAAACCGATAAACAGTTCCGCGGCTACGTTAAGGATTTGGATAAGAAGATTAAGGTGCGGTAAAAAAGGCGGTTAAGAAAAAGGCAATAATTTTTGATTGTAATCAAAAAAAAAGGCATTTTTTTTTGATTACAATCAAAAAAAATGGTATCTTTGCAAAAAAATTAAAAATGATGATACCACGTAACGTTTTAAAATTGCTTTGCAATGATCTTGAAAAACATAAGGCGCTGATACTGTTGGGGGCGCGGCAAGTTGGCAAAACCACGCTTTTGCGAACACTATCGAAAGATTGGGAAAATGTACTTTGGCTCACCGGCGATGAATTGGAAACACAGCGAATTTTTGAAAATCCAACCATAACGCGACTCAAAACAGAGTTTGCCGGAGTAAAATATCTCATTGTTGATGAAGCACAACGACTGCCTAATGTGGGTCTGGGGCTTAAATTGATAACCGACCATCTTCAACACATTCAACTGCTGGTTACGGGCAGTTCTGCTTTTGAACTATCCAATCGTCTCAACGAATCGCTTATGGGAAGAACATTTGAATACAGACTTTATCCCATCTCTTTTACTGAAATATCTGACTATCACACTCTTCGTGAGGAAAAGCGGCTTTTACCGTACCGCTTGATATATGGCTACTATCCCGATGTGGTGATGCATCCCGAAGACGCCAGAAAAATTTTGCAAAACCTCACACAAAATTTTCTTTATAAGGACATGTTATTGCTGGAAGAGGTAAAAAAGCCCGATAAAATCGTGAAACTATTGCAGGCATTGGCGTTTCAGGTGGGCAGTCAGGTGTCATACAACGAATTAAGCCAAATAGTAGGCATGAACAGTGTAACAGTAGAAAAATACATAACCATGCTGGAACAATCGTTTGTATTGTTCAGATTGGGCAGTTTTTCCCGAAATCTGCGTACAGAACTTTCCAAATCGCGGAAAATCTACTTTTACGACAACGGCATCCGTAATGCCCTTATCGGCAACTTCAACAGCGTCGAGACACGAACCGACGTGGGCGCTCTATGGGAAAATTTTTTGATTTCGGAGCGACTCAAATGGCTACACAATAATGAACGCTGGGTGCAACGCTTTTTCTGGAGAACAACCGAACAGCAAGAAGTTGACTACGTGGAAGAAGAAAACGGCGAACTGCACGCCTTCGAGTTTAAATGGAACAAAGCCACCAAAGCAAAAATAAGCAAAACTTTCTCTAATGCCTATCCTAACGCCACCACAACTATCATATCGCCGGAAAATTACGAATCGTTTATATCGGATTCCCCCATGGATGAGTTGTAAACATTTAGTTATTCGCAAAGTACTCGCAAAAACTCTGCGCTCCACAAGTTTTGCATTTCGGCTTTCGTGCCAGACAGACGTATCTTCCGTGAAGGATAAGCCAGTGATGCGCTAAAGGAAGCAGGTTTGCAGGAATATGTTGCACCAACTGTTTTTCCGTTTGCAGTGGGTTTTTGGTATCTTTGGTCAAGCCCATCCGGTTGGCGACCCGAAAGACGTGGGTGTCCACCGGCATCGCCGGAGCGTTAAAGACGACGGCGGCGATGACGTTGGCGGTCTTTCGTCCTACGCCGGGTAATTGTTGGAGCGTCTCAACGTCGGAAGGGACGACGCCTCCGAAATCTTCAAAAAGCATCTTTCCCATGCCCAGCAGACTTTTGGTCTTGTTGTTGGGGTAGGAACAACTTTTAATCAATGAAAAAACCGTTTCGCCGTCCGCCTTAGAGAGCGCCTCGGCGTCGGGAAAACGCTCAAAGAACGCTGGCGTGATCATGTTGACGCGCTTGTCGGTACACTGAGCCGAGAGTATCACCGCCACCAGTAACTCGTAGGGATTGCGATAACTCAACTCACTGCCTGCCTCGGGCATCGCTTGCGAGAAATAGGCGATGAACTGCTGATAACGATCTTCTATTTTCATGAGATACGCATTGATGAAGTCATATACTCAATCACTTCTTCTCTTTCGACGCCTCATATTCGGCGTTCAGTCCGTTTAAGACCTCTTCCGTAATGTCGAGCGCCGGTTCGCCGTAGAGGACGCCGTTGATGCCGCTTTTTTCCAAAATCAGCGTATATTGATGATTTTCGTTGTAGCGTTGGATAAAGTTGATGACGCTGTCGGCTGTAATTTTGTTCTTTTCCTGCAATTTATTATTGATTTCCGTCATAAATTGCTCTTCCATCTGGCGCAGTTTCATGCCTCTTTGGGTCAGTTCTTCCTCTTTGGCTTGCTGTTGTTGCAAGGTTAGGGAGGCGCCGGTTTGGATGTAGGCGTTATAGTCGGCTTCCAACTGGGCTTGGGCGGCTTGAAACTGTTTTTCTTTCGACTTGTGCAGGTTTTCCACACTGTTTTTCGACGCTTCGACCAAGGCGTATTTATCCAAAATGACTTCGGTGTCAACGTAAGCGATACGCAGTTCCGACGCCGTTTCGGAGGCGAATACAGGCGTTACTGCCGTTTCCGGAGAATTTGTCGTGGTGCAGCATTTTTGATTACAGCAAAAACAAAGACAGAATAGAATAATAACGCCCACCAGACTCAATCCGCTGATTATGAGGGGCAACAGGTTTTTTACTTTTTCGTTCATGGGTTGATATTTTAAAAGTTTAACGAATTTTATTTTTAACGCTCAAGGCGGTGAATAACACGTAAAAGATGCACGCCAACGGCACGCAGAAACTGTAAATCAGGCTGGTGTTGGCGATATATCCGGTCAAAAGCGGGACGATGGCGGCGCCGACAATGGCGGTAACCATCAGACCCGAAATCTCGTTGGCTTTGTCGGGAAATTTGTCCACGGTGATGGAAAAAATCAGCGGGAAGATGTTGGCAATGGCGATTCCGACTAATCCCGTGGCAATCCAAAGTATGGCGTGGCTCCCCGGCGCGAAGAACATCAAATTGCCGATAATCGCTACGATGGAGGTGATGATCAGAAATTTCACCGGTTTCATGCGGTTCAAAATCATGCCTCCGCCAAAACGTCCAACGACTAAGGCGAGGATCAGCACGATATTTCCTGCGATGTTGTTGTCGTACCCGGCTTGTTCGAGCAGTCCGGGAATGCGGTTAAACAGCGACGCCTCCGCTCCGCAATAGAGAAAAATTCCAAGCACCATCCATGCGATAAAGGGCGTTTTCAGGGCGCTGAAACAGGATGACACCGTTGCCGGCGTAGCGCTCTCGTCGGTTTTGTTTTTTACTTTTAACGGGAAAATGAAAACGAGCGTGATCAGCAGGATAACGGCAAAAACCGGAAATAAAATCCTGAATCCGGCATTATAAAGGCTACCGTCAACAGCAGAGACCGTAAACCACGAATGTTGCATCAGTTTAGCCCCTATCAGAAAGATAATCAGCGAAGTAGAGAGCGTCCCTACGGCTTTAACCGACTGTGCGAATGACAGATTTCGGGAGAATTTTCCGGCAGGCGAGACGTCGCGCATCATGGGTTGTCCCGAAACCTGCAAGATGGCGGCACCGGCGCCCATCAACAAGACCGCCAACAAAATGACGGGAAACGAAAACCCAACCACCGGCAACAACGCCCCCAACAGGAAAAACGCCAACCCCGTCAACAAAACCTTTTTCTTTCCCACGCGCGACTGTATGATTCCCAACGGAATAGACAAGACGCCAAACATAATCATCCCCGAAAACGACACCAAAGAAGCCGTGAACGGCGAGACGCCAAACGCCTTCTCCACCACCGACACCAACTGTCCCGAAGCATCGCCAAACCCCATACACAAAAACGCTAAAAAGATGGGAAACACCGAAAAACTGTTCTTGCTGTGCATTATATTATCCTTTTGTTTATTAAGATAACAAACGCCTCGTTAGGTAAAAAATTGCACTATGGGAATACTCTTTTTTGCGTTTTTTCCTACAAAACGACGAACCCAATATGCAATTTTTTACACCAATCTAAAATTATCGTACCTTTATCCCAAAAACAACTTCAAATCATCATCAACCGTTCCAATTCCTGCAATTCCAAAATTTTCAACGAGCACTTTCGCCACATTTGGCGATAGGAACGCGGGTAATGTTGTGCCCAAATGAATGTTTTTCACGCCCAACGACAGAAGCGCCAAGAGGACTATCACAGCTTTTTGTTCGTACCAGCCGATGTTGTAGGCTATGGGTAAGTCGTTTACATCGTTGAGTTGGAAAATTTCTTTCAGTTTCAACGCTATTACAACCAATGAATAACTGTCGTTGCACTGCCCTGCATCCAAGACTCTTGGTATTCCGCCGATATTGCCCAAAGGCAATTTGTTGTAGCGATACTTGGCGCAGCCTGCCGTGAGAATAACCGTGTCTTGGGGCAGTTTTTCCGCGAACTGTGTGTAATATTCTCTGTTTTTCATCCGTCCGTCGCAGCCCGCCATGACGAAAAATTTACGGATTGCTCCCGACTTTACGGCATTGACCACTTTGTCTGCCAATGCAAAAACTTGTGCATGTGCAAAACCTCCTACTATTTCGCCGTTTTCGATTTCGGTGGGTGGAGGGCATTTTTTTGCGTGTTCAATAATTTTGGAAAAATCTTTGGGATTTCCATTTTCACGGTCGGCAATATGTGGGAAACCTGCAAATCCTGCTGAACCGGTCGTATAAACCCTGTCGGAATAAGTTGCATTCATTTTCGGAGGCACAAGGCAATTGGTCGTAAAAAGTATTGGACCGTTGAACGTCTCCAACTCTTCTGTCTGTTTCCACCACGCATTGCCGTAGTTTCCTGCCAAATGGCTGAACTTTTTAAACGTCGGATAATAATGCGCGGGAAGCATTTCGCTGTGCGTATAAACGTCAACGCCTGTGCCTTCGGTTTGTTCCAACAACTCCTGTAAATCGCGAAGGTCATGCCCTGAAATCAGAATGGCGGGATTATTCTTGACGCCAATATTTACTTCGGTGATTTCAGGATTGCCGTAAGTTGACGTATTCGCCTTATCAAGCAACGACATTACCTTGACGCCCATGCTTCCGCATTTTAAAACCAAACCTGTGAGTTCGTCGGTAGAAAGATTGTCATTTAGCGTAGCGACCAATCCTTCCTGCATAAAAGCGTAAATTTCAGCCTCTTCAAAGCCCAAATTAGCGGCATGTTCGGCATAGGCAGCCAATCCTTTGATACCGTAGGTCAGCAATTCTCGCAATGAACGAACATCCTCATTGTGCGTTGTGAGAATACCGACTTGTTTTGCTTTTTCCTCCATTTCTTCAACCGTTTTAGTTTTCCAACCTAAACTTGTACAATGGCTTAGGATATCCGAAACCCCTAATTCGATAAGTCTGTTTCTCTGTTTTTCACAGATACGAAACGCTTCTTCTATCTTTTTCACAAAGCGTTGCTTATCGAAATTGACATTGGTGATGGTCATAAAAAGACCGTCCGTAATAAATTTGTTGACCTCGGACATTTCTTCGCCATTTTCGCGCAAGCGAACAGACAATTCAGATACGCCTTTCATCAGGTAAACCAGCAAATCTTGTAAATTTGCCACATCTTCGGTTTTTCCGCAAACCCCTTTTACTGTACAGCCTTTACCTGCGGCTGTTTCTTGACATTGATAACAATACATTTTTATTATATTTTAAATTAAACGATTTGCAAAAGTAGAAGTTTAAAACCGAAAAAAATGTAACATTTGTTACAAGTGTAAAAAAATGTATCTTTGCAAAAAAAGTAAAATTATATGGATATTGATGATTTGACTTTATGTCCGATATGCAAAAATATACCTGTCAATGAACAGGAAGGCTTTCTTAATGAGTTGAAATTCAGAACAAAATATTTCAAAAAAGGGGAATGGATTGCTCAACAGGGGGATATTGTTAAGGCTTTATACATTTTACTAAAAGGGAGCGTAAAAGCCGAAATGATTTCCGATTCGGGAACAGTTTTGAATGTCGAAACGATTTATGCACCCAATCCCTTGGCGCCGGCGTTTTTGTTTGCCGAGAATAATCACTTCCCCGTTGATGTGGTTGCACTGGAAGATTGTGAAATAATCATTGTTTCCAAAGAATCGGTTATGAAACAACTTGCTTGTAATGAAATGTTTCTAAAAGGATTTATGGAATTTAACGCTAATCGTACCCATTTTTTATCCGAACGATTAAAATTCCTTTCAACAAAAACCATCAAAGGAAAATTGGCACAATATATTTTGACAAAAACCAATAATACGGACTTTACCCTAAATATGAACCAAACAGCCTTGGCTGAATATTTCGGTGTTACCCGTCCGTCTCTCTCCAGAAGCCTTTCCGAAATGATTGATGATGAAATCATTAGCCTGAAAGGAAAACACGGAAAAGTTTTGAATTTTATGAAACTACGAAAACTGACTGCACATGGCTAAAATAAAATCCGAAATATTCGGCAGAACAGGGTATTATGGCTAAAACATTAATGTATTTTTGTAGAAAAAGATTATCTTTGCAGTCGAATTATAAAATTAGATCATTATGAAAATTTTTTCTTTAATAAAACACCGAATCAAGCGTATAGGTTGGGCAGGATTCAGTTTCCTCGCAAATATAGTTACAATTGTCGCTTTTTTGTATTATTTATATGATAATTATAAAGAAGAAAGAAAGTTGACTCCCGATGATTTGAAATTCAAAATGACCTATTGTAGTAATAGTAACAAAGAAGATGTCCTTACCTTTTGTCCAGAATCTTTTTGTGCAACATTATCCTTATCTGATAAACCTTTAATATTTGTATTTAATAGAATAGATATAGTTAACCACAAAACAATAAGAGGGCTTGGGGGCAACAGGTATTATGTGATATATAAATCCGAATATCTATTTCCCGAAGAAGATTATTCTGATACAAAAATAATTGAAAGTAAAAATGATATTGAGGGGAAAGAACTCACTTTAACATTTAAAAATGAGTATAATGGTTTACAAAGGATGGAAAGTGAAAAGTCAAAAATCAATGATGGATTCGTTTGTAAATTATATATAAAGGGAAAAGAATATATCGGAAAGCCTGACAGTACATATTACAGTACATATCAATATTATAACGCATCTTCTTATAAATTTTCTTTTAAAATTTACAAATAAAAGCACTTAAACTTCTTTTTACACTGATTCGAAAATTATCGTACCTTTGCATTTTAATATATAAAATATGAACAAGAAAAACAGATTTATCCCAGCATTACTTTTGATGATTTTTCTCATTGCTTGTGGACAAGGAAATAATCAATCAAATGAAAAACCGGAAGAATTAGTAGAGCCAATAGGTGTTAACGATGAGGCTATTTATTTGCCGTCACCTCAATTGGATGGTTCGGTCAGCGTGGAGAAAGCCTTGTATAACAGGCGCTCGTACCGAGATTTTCAGGATAAAGAAATTCCTTTAGAAAGTCTATCACAAATCCTGTGGGCGGCTTATGGAATAACGCTTCCTAGAACAGATTATGACTTTTTGAGAGGAGGATTCCGCACGGCGCCCTCTGCGGGAGGTTTATATCCCCTCGAACTTTACATCGCTGTAGGAAAAGTGGAAAGGTTAACGCCCGGACTATATAAATATATTGCCCAAGGACACAAAGTAGTAAAGGTTTTTAATGAAGATATTAGAGCAAAACTTTGTTCTGCCTCCCACGGACAAAAAATGATAGAAGAAGCGCCGGCATCTATCATCTACACCGCGATATTCAGCAGAACAACCGATAAATACAAAGAAAGAGGCAGAGAAAGATATGTCTGTATGGACTTGGGTCATTCGGCGGAGAATGTCTATTTACAAGCAGAGGCTTTAGGATTAGGAACCTGCGCCATCGGGGCGTTTTTGGATGAACACGTGGCAAAACTGATGCAACTGCCCAAAGAGGAAGAACCGCTATATATCATGCCGGTAGGGTATCATGGGATGTCAGATGAGTAAAATTTTTCAAAAGTCATTGATAAGGCAATGCTTGCTTGCGATACGGCAGGTTTTGACATAAAAAGCATTTTCCCTGCGTTAGAAAAACGGTTGATATGCCGTCGAAAACCAACGAGGACAAAAGAGTTTTTGGTTTGCGTGACGTCACGAAAACCAAAAAAATCATTGATTACAATCTTTCCCGTTATGTCTGCTACACGGCGGACTATCGGTTGCCGACATTCATTACGAAAGCAACTCGCCGAAAAAGAAAAAATTTTGGATTTTATGGGCAGCGAAGAAATGATAGCCAATTTATTCAGAATATCCCAAATGCAAAGCAAATCTCATTTATACTGCTGCATCTTCGCCTCCATACTCAGCGTAGCGTGGGGGACGCTCCGCAGGCGTTCTCTGGGGATGAGTTGTTTGGTCTCACGGCAGATGCCGTAGGTTTTATTTTCGATGCGGATCAGCGCATTTTCCAAATTTGCAATGAATTTTTGCTGACGGGCTGCCATGCGGCTGTTCTCTTCTTTCGACATGACTTGATTGCCCTCTTCCAGTATTTTGAAAGTGGGAGAGGTGTCGAGGGTATCTTGTTCATTTCCAACGGCAAATGCGTCCGTCAACATTTTCAGGTCGGTCTTTGCGGCTTCTAATTTTTCTAAAATAATGTTGCGAAATTCATCCAATTCTTCATCGGAATAACGCTCTTGCAGTTTTGTATTATCACTCATAATGCGCTCTTTTATCTTTAATAACTATTTATTTTTCTCTATTTTCATCATCACCATAATATCATCCGAAATGTCAATGGTTTGAATATCAGTTCCTTGCAATTCATTTTGCCAGACAATCTCGTCCATCAAAGTTTCCCTGCAAATGTAAGAAATATTATTGTTTACGGCGTCAAATATTTCATCCTTTTTTTCAACAATCAGGCGGATTCTGTCGGTAACCTCCAATCCGGCTTCTTTGCGCAGATTTTGGATGCGGTTGACCATGTCTCTGGCGATGCCTTCCTGGTAGAGCGGCTCGGTGATGACGACGTCCAACGCCACCGTCAAAAAGCCTTCGGAAGCGACAACCCAGCCCGGAATGTCTTCCGTTGTGATTTCCACGTCTTCGAGTGTTAATGTTATCGGTTGATTATCAACGTTGAGCAGAAACTCGTTTTGGCGTTCCAATGCGGCGATGGCGTGTTGATCCATCGTGGCTACGACGCCGGCGATGGATTTCATCATCTGTCCGTATTTGGGTCCCAATGTTTTGAAATTGGGTTTTATCTTTTTAACCAACTTGTTGGACGACTCGGTCAGGTATTCAATGCTTTTGATGTTTACTTCGCTGAGTATCAGATGTTCAACGGCTTTGATTTGTTGTTCCTGTTCTGCTCCGGAGACGGGAATCATGATTTTTTCGAGCGGTTGGCGCACGCGGATATTGTTCTTCTTGCGTAACGAAAGGGTGAGGGAACAGATTTTTTGCGCTAACTGCATCCGCATCTCCAATGCTTTGTCAATCAGGCTTTTGTTGGCAACGGGCATCTGTGTCAAATGCACCGATTCGACGTTTTGACGCTGTGTAACGCTGTTCAGGTCGCGGAACAGGCAGTCGGCATAAAACGGCGCTATCGGCGACGCCAACTGTGCAACGGTTTCCAAGCAGGTATACAGCGTCTGGTACGCCGATATTTTGTCGTCGGTATATTCGCCGTGCCAGAAACGACGGCGGCACAAACGCACGTACCAGTTGCTCAAATAGTCATTGACGAAGTCGAAGATGGCACGTCCGGCTTGGGTCGGCTCGTAGTCGTCGTAATATTTGTCCACGTTGTGTATCAACGTGTTGAGTTCTGACAAAATCCATCGGTCTATCTCGGGACGTTGTTCAATGGGAAAATCGTTTTCCTGATAACGGAAACCGTCAATGTTGGCGTAGAGCGCAAAGAATGAGTAGGTGTTGTAGAGCGTTCCGAAGAACTTGCGGCGCACTTCGTCCACGCCGTTGATGTCGAATTTGAGGTTGTCCCACGGTTGGGCGTTGGTGATCATGTACCAGCGGAGGGCGTCGGGTCCGAACTTTTCGATGGTCTCGAAAGGGTCAACGGCATTGCCCATGCGTTTCGACATCTTGTTGCCGTTTTTGTCGAGTACCAATCCGTTCGACACGCAGTTTTTAAATGCCACACTGTCGAAAACCATGGCGGCGATGACGTGCAGGGTGTAGAACCATCCGCGCGTTTGGTCAACGCCTTCGGCGATGAAATCCGCAGGGAAAGCAATATCTTCTTCAAAGGGGTAGTGAAATTGTGCGTAGGGCATGGCGCCGGAGTCGAACCAGACGTCAATCAAGTCGGTTTCGCGGGTCATCTTTTTGCCCGATGGCGAAATTAAGATGATGTTGTCCATATATGGACGGTGTAAATCGAAGGTTTCGTAATTTTTTTTGCTGTTGTCGCCGGTTACGAAAGATTGCAGCGGGTTTTGGCTCATGAAACCGGCTTGTACGGATTTTTCTATTTCCTCTTTTAACTGCGCTACGGAGCCGATGCAGAGTTCTTCTTTTCCGTCTTCGGTGCGCCAGATGGGTAGGGGCGTACCCCAGTAACGCGAGCGTGATAGGTTCCAGTCCACCATGTTTTCGAGCCAGTTGCCGAAACGTCCGGTGCCGGTGGATTGCGGTTTCCAGTTGATGGTTTTGTTGAGTTCGATGATGCGCTCTTTGAAAGCGGTGGTCTTGATGAACCAACTGTCTAAGGGATAGTATAATACGGGTTTGTCGGTGCGCCAGCAATGCGGATAATTGTGAACGTATTTTTCGATACGGAAGGCTTTGTTGTCGCGTTTCATGGCGATGGCGATGAAAAGGTCGAGCGATTCGTCCTCTTCCGACAGATTTTCGTCGTAACTGTTTTTCACAAATTTTCCGGCAAAGTCCTGATATTGATTGAAGTTGACATGGTTTTTGATAAACTCGTCATCCAAATCGCTGATATTGAAGAACTTTCCTGTTCTGTCCACCATAGGTTGGCGTTTTTTCTCTTTGTCAATCAAGACTAACGGCACGATGCCGGCGGTTTTTGCCACGCGGTCGTCGTCGGCACCGAAGGTGGGTGCAATGTGGACAATGCCGGTGCCGTCGTCGGTGGTAACGTAGTCGCCCGGGATAACGCGGAACGCATCGCCCATGGGTTTTACCCAAGGAAGAAGTTGTTCGTATTCAACATTTACGAGTTCGTTGCCGCTGTATTCGTTCAATATTTTAAATGGTATCTTTTTGTCGCCGGATTGGTACGCTTCCAACGAAAGTTCCGTATTTTTAGGGTCGAACCAGCTGTTGAGCAGGTTTTTGGCGAGAATGACGGTAACAGGCTCGCCGGTATATTGGTTAAACGATTGTACTTTAACGTATTGTATCTTCGGACCTACTGCCAATGCCGTGTTGGATGGCAACGTCCATGGTGTCGTCGTCCACGCTAAAAAGTAGAGCGGGGTGTTGACGTCGTGGAACAGAAACTCCGATTTTTCGTTGCGGACAACTTTAAACTGTCCGACGATGCTGGTGTCTTTCACGTCGCGGTAACAGCCGGGTTGGTTCAGTTCGTGCGAACTCAATCCCGTTCCGGCAGCCGGAGAGTAGGGTTGGATGGTGTAGCCTTTGTAGAGTAATCCTTTGTCGTAGAGTTGTTTGAGCAGCCACCACAGTGTTTCGATGTATTTGTTTTCGAAAGTGATGTAGGGATTATCCAGATCAACCCAGTATCCCATCTCGACGGTGAGTTTATCCCAGAGGTCTTTGTATTTCATCACTTCGGCGCGACATTCGCTGTTATATTTCTCTACCGAGATGGTTTTCCCGATGTCTTCTTTGGTGATGCCGAGTTTTTGCTCCACGCCGAGTTCTACGGGTAGTCCGTGCGTGTCCCAGCCGGCTTTTCTATCCACGCGATAGCCTTTCAGCGTCTTATAGCGGCAGAAGATGTCTTTGATGGCGCGTGCCATGACGTGATGGATGCCCGGCTGTCCGTTTGCCGACGGCGGACCTTCGTAAAACACAAAAGCAGGAGCATCCGCACGGAGTTGTAAACTCTTTTCGAATGTCTTTTCTTCGCTCCACCGTTTGGATACCGAGCGGGCTATCTCTGTGAGATTCAAGCCTTTGTATTCTTCGTACTTTTTGTTCATAAATATATTTTGTTCTCTTTAATGAGGTTTGAAAAAGTGGGTGCAAAGGTACGAAAAAAAATAACTGAATAATTGAATACGATGTATGAAAAAAGGAGGTGCATTTCAAATTGTCGCGTGGAGGTGTATGACAAATTGGACAGTTTTGCGGCATGTTCGCATAAAGCGTTAGATTCCTCATTTCGCTGCGCTCCATTCGGAATGACACTCAATGGTTTAGTAAGGAGGGCGGCAGAGGCTGTCTTATAAGTACAGCCTCTTTTTTTTTACATTAAGCGGCCCGTTGCCACGAAGATGGTAAAATTTGGTATTCTGCTGCCTTTTTTGGGTATAAAATTCTCACAAAGACAAGAATGAGCAGAATTTCGGCACAAAGAGGTGCTTTTT
>Ga0099364_10006435_pt1 | contig 17110 bp, 17 predicted proteins | sample TergutTh196P3_FD_73070 | JGI IMG/M metagenome (GOLD analysis project Ga0099364, IMG submission 73070) | Microcerotermes parvus P3 segment gut microbial communities from Pointe-Noire, Republic of the Congo - Th196 P3 | ecosystem: Host-associated > Arthropoda: Insects > Digestive system > Gut ... | reverse complement strand
TGCGTTTCCCTGAACGAGAACCCAATCACTGGGATTATTCGTGTAATTTGCGGAGTTTGGTGATTGCCCCATGGTGATCAAGGCAACTTCACTAAGCCTTCGCTGTTCCCAAACGTTTGCAAATCCAAGAAACACTTCAGCCAGCACTGTTGAAGACTTCAAATAGCCGAGTCGCCTGTAAAAATTTCACATGATATAGTGGAGTCACACAGAATCTTGAGGCTTATTCTGGTTGCGCGGTCATAACGAACGTCATGGATGTACGGGACTTTTGTCAGCAGGAATTCGCAGCGTAACTGAGCGGAAGCTGACTTGATTGCTAACCAAAGAATGGTATTATCTCCGTTTGAAACAGAGTAAACTCCGCAAAACCTTGAGTACCCTATTTGCCGAGTCCGTCAGAGTAGGTAACTGATGGCGCGACATTGAAACACTGTTTGGCGCTTGTGGCTGATTGATTGAAGAAGCCCGTGCCTCACGTGTTTTCGTGGAAATCAATGGGCTGGTCGCGCATTTTTACCGTCCTCACCCACAGCCGACGACTGACAGGGGAGCGGTAAAATCCGTCCACCGTTTCCTTGAAAATGCAGAGAAGATGTCATGAACATACTTACATACAAAGGCTATCAGGGACATTTTGTATACGATCCTGATGCAGATTTTTTTCACGGCAATGTACTGCACCTTCACGATGTAATCACATTTCAGGGGCGGTCCGTAGATGAACTCAAAGCAGCCTTGGCGGAATCCATTGAGGTTTACCTTGAGTATTGTGCCGACAAGGGAAAAGAGCCGGAAAAACCTGTTCAGGCAGATTGAATGTGCGCATCAGAACAACTGCATAAGCATGAGCTGTCCGGAAGCAGGAAAACCTGATCTCTCAATTTACCTCTCACCCACTCAAAATAGAGAAGAGCCTGTAGTTTTATTGACAGCATTCGTATCGCGCCAGAAAGAGCACGGCCATAAAATACCCGATTTTGAAGCACATTCACCCTGCTTTGACTACGGAGCTGGCTCCAGCATTCGGACGGAAAGTCGCTGACAAAGCCAGGCCGGTTCGACAAATGGTCTCTGTTGATTCCGGAGGGGATGGGTGACTGGTCAGCAGTGAAATATCGTCAGTTTTTGACCTGCTATTTGAATACCAGGAGAATTCTAACGTGTTCCTGCTGGAAGTTCAGATTCAAAAATGATGCCTGCTTTCGCGAGGTCCGTTTTCCACTTCTGTTCGGCAAGGAATGCGGGCACTTCCTCCGCACGCAGGGGCTCTGAAATGAAAAAGCCCTGTATTTCGGTGCAGCCACGCTCGCGCAGGAACGGAATGTGCTCGGCTGACTCGATCCCTTCGGCTACGGTTTTCATCCCAAGCGATTCTGCCAGCCCAAGCAGGGCCTCAATGACTGCCTTGCCTGACTGGTTCGACAGATCCCTGACAAAGGACTTGTCAATCTTCAGGCTGTAAGGTCTGAAATCCTTGAGCCGGGCAAGCGACGAATAACCCGTACCAAAATCGTCAATGGAGATGCAGATACCTTTTCGGGTCAGTTTTTTGATGACGTCTTCAGCTATGACAGGGTCATCCATCGCAGCACTTTCTGTCAGTTCAATGTGCAGGGACTGGGGTGGCAGACCAAATTCTTCGATTACTTTCATGATGCTGTCGGCCAGTCCTATCTGCTTGAACTGTATGGCCGAGAGATTGACCGCAACCGAAACATGGTCGTATCCCAGGTCATGCCATTGTCTCAGCTGCCTTGCGGATTCGTGAAGCACCCAGTGCCCAATACTGATGATGTCCGCTCTCTCTTCTGCAATGGGGATGAACTCGGATGGATCGGTGTTGGGATCCAGGTTGGGATGATCCCAGCGAATGAGGGATTCAAATCCTGCGATCTCTCCAGTCTGCAGCGCCATCATTGGCTGGTAAACAAGATAGAACTGACCTGTCCTGAGAGCATTGCTGATATCCGTTGCGATCCGGCTTTCCCGAAGCAGCTTCTGGCCCATTTCAGCCGTAAAAAAACAGATGTGGCTGCGGGCGTTTTTTTCGGCGTGAAGTGCTGCCGTTGATGCGTAGCGCCAGAGTTTGACAAAATCGTCTGCATTTTCGGGGAAGCTGGCAATGCCGATGAAGGCAGTCAGACTGATCTCGTTTTCACCAATCCGGAAAGGTTTTACTGCCTCTTCCAGAATGGCAGTAGCCAGGTTCTGGATGTCTTCGCGGGCAGGATTGTCTGTGACAAGCAGTGCGAACTCGTTTCCGCTGATCCGTGCAATGCTCTGCTTTGAGGCGACAGTACGCAGGCGGTCCGCAAAGATGCCGAGCAATGTGTCACCTACCGGTTCACCGTACCGGGAGTTGATTTTTTTGAAGTCGTCCAGGGCAACCTGCACAAGCCAGACCGGCAATCCGGAGTCCCGGCCTGTTGACAGGGCATCCAGACCTCTCTTTCGAAAAGAGGTCCGGTTTGGAAATCCCGTAAGCCCGTCGTAATAGGCGAGTCGGGTCAGTGCTTCATTACGAACGGTCAGATCTTCAGTCATGGCAGCATTCTATGATGGTGTTCCGTCAATGGGTGCGTCCGCCGTGTTGCGCCTTTTCTGGCGGGAATGGAGCGGACAGTCTGATGGAAGACAGTGTGCCGCCTGACGATTGCATGGCGATCCGGGACGGGATGCAGTTGCGTATCGTCAGCGACACTGTCTGTGGTCATCAGGATTTTTTCTTTCTGTTTTCCCGTTCAAAAAGCCAGGTGGCAAGGAGTGGGACGGGACGACCGGTTGCCCCTTTTGTCGTTCCGGTCTTCCAGGCAGTACCGGCAATGTCAAGGTGTGCCCAGGTGTAGTTGCGTGTATACCGCTCCAGAAAGCAGGCAGCTGTAACTGCTCCTGCATTTGGGCCCCCAATGTTTGCCATATCGGCAAAGTTGGACTTGAGCTGCTCCTGATAGACTTCATCAATTGGCATGCGCCAGGCCCTGTCATTACAGGCACTGCCAGCTTCCAGCAATTCATCTGCCAGTCTGTTATGTGCGTCATCATTTCGGGTAAAAAGACCGGATATGTGAGTACCAAGCGCAACTACGCAGGCCCCGGTGAGCGTTGCAATATTGATGACCGCGTCCGGCTTGAATCTTTCAACATAGGTGAGGGCATCACACAGTATGAGCCGGCCCTCGGCATCGGTGTTGAGAATTTCGATAGTCTGCCCGGACATGGAGGTTACGATATCGCCTGGCCGGTTTGCATTGCCTGAAGGCATGTTTTCGCAGGCGGGGATAACACCGATCACGTTCTGTCGCAGCTTCATTTCGCCGGCTGCAACGAGCGCACCCAATACAGAAGCGGCTCCACACATATCAAATTTCATTTCATCCATGGAGGCACCAGGCTTGATCGAGATACCTCCCGAATCGAAAGTAATGCCTTTGCCGACCAGTACGACGGGAGCCTCTTTCTTTTTTCCTCCTTCGTGTCGCAGGATAATGAATTTCGGAGGCTCGTTGCTGCCACGTGCGACAGAGAGGAAACTGTTCATCTTCAGGGACTGGATCTTTTTGAGTCCGAAAACCTGTGATTTGAACCGATAGGTCCTGGCGATTTTTTCTGCCTGCTCTGCAAGGTATGTCGGTGTGCAGATGTTGGGTGGTGCATTCCCGAGATCTTTGGCAATGGTCATGCCTTTGATGATGGCGCGTGTTCTGGAAATGGCCTCTTTTGCCGCAGTAGCCTCAGCTTTCGGGAGATAGAACGAAAGCGCGGAGACGCCTTCCGGAACGGGTTCCTTTTTGCTTTTCAGCGTATCGCTCCGGTAGGTTTTTTCGCTGGTTGCGTACAGGATGGAGTCAATTGCCCATTGACTGTGGCGGTTTTTGACGGCATCGAACGGAAGGGCGAGCAGTGCATTTTTTGCGCCAAGAGTGGACAGGGATTGTGCCAAAGTGCCCACAGCAGTAGTAAAATCTTTTTCTGCGATATCCTCGTCTTTTCCGAGTCCGATGAGTAAAATACGTTGTGCGCTTATGCCTTTGAGGTTGTAGAGAAGCAACGAACTGCCGGCTTTGCCGGTTATGTCACCCGACTGGAGTGCAGTCGAGATCGCTTTTTGATGGTCGAGTTCCTTTGCTGCAGCTGACAATATCCCGTTTTCAAAGACGCCGATGGCGATACAGTCAGTGCGTATGGTTGCAAGACTGTTTTTCCTGTCTGATATTTTTATGCTAAAGTCCATTTGTTTTCCTCCATTTTATTTCTTCAATTATAGCGCCATATGATTTTTCAGCGAACTTTTAGACGGGAACTCCTGAATGTTTCGGGCGCGGTTTTCATGACGCTGTTTACTGTAACCGTCACCATGATGCTGATCCGGATACTGGGGCAGGCAGCAAGAGGACGGATTGCATCTGAAGATGTCGTTGCACTTATAGGTTTTTCCGCACTGTCCTATTCACCGATTATCCTGGTGCTGACAGGCTTCATATCGGTTTTACTGGTCATTACGCGAAGCTATCAGGATTCCGAGATGGTGGTCTGGTTTGCATCAGGACTGAGTCTGACGCGATGGTTAAGGCCTATTCTGGAATTTGCGATACCGGTTGCAGTGCTGGTTGGCTTTTTCAGTTTTTTTATCACTCCCTGGTCCCATTACCAGAATGCCGTTTACCGGATGCGTTTTGACCAGCGTGAGGACCTGGCACGCGTCTCTCCGGGGCGCTTTCAGGAATCTTCCAACAGGGAGCGCGTATTTTATGTTGAAAAAATGGCAGAAGATATGGATTACGTTGAAAACGTATTCATCCATTCTGTCAAGGATGGAAATATCAGCCTGGTTGTTTCACGGGAGGGCACAGTCAGAAACAGTGAAACCGGTGAGCGCTATCTCGTACTGAATGCGGGTTACCGCTATGAGCATGTGCCTGAACAGCCGGAATTCCGGTTTCTGGAGTTTGCGAGGTACACTTCCCGGATTGATCCGTCTGGCGAGGCCGAGTACGTGACGGATTCGTTGCGTGCGATGTCAAACAAGGAACTTGTGGCCCAGTTTCCCGTCAATCCCCGTGCCAAGGGTGAGATGCTCTGGCGCATCGCGCAACCGGTTATGGCATTACTTCTGATGCTTCTGGCGGTACCACTGGGTTTTGTCAATCCGCGGGCGGGAAGATCGTTCAATCTGATTGTTGCGCTCCTTCTGTATGTTGCATACAACAACTTTACCAGTGTGATGCAGTCGTATGTCTCAAGAGGAAAAATCAGTCTGCTTCTGGGCTGGTGGCCATTGCATTTTGTTATAGCCCTCATCATTCTGGGACTGTATGCCTGGAGGCTCGGCATGAACAGCCGTTATCATCCCCTGGTCCTCTGGAGGGTGTTAAAGAGACGTCTGGGTGAGGGAGTGCGACCATGAGTGTCCTGCAGCGTTACTTTACCTCCCAGATTGTTAAAGCAGTCTTCTTTGTGTTGATGGCTTTTCTGGCGCTTTTTGCCTTTTTTGATCTGGTTGGTGAGATGAATGCAATTGGCAGAGGAGGGTACAGGCTGCAGCATGCTTTTCTCTATATTCTGCTGAATATTCCTGGTTATACCTATGAACTGATGCCTGTTACGGTTCTGATTGGGACGATCTATATTCTTGCGCGTTTTGCCGCCAGTTCAGAATTCACCATCATGCGTGTATCAACGCTGTCTACATCACAGGCGGTCAGAATGCTGATCAAGATTGGTGTGATATTTCTGGTTTTTACGGTCATTGTTGGCGAAGTGGTTACGCCCCACACATCAACGAAAGCGCTTGAGTTCAAGAATCGCATGATGCAAAGGGACATAAAGGTCCGGGCGCAGTTTCGTTCCGGTATCTGGGGAAAGGACTCGGTTCGTGCGGACTCTCATGAAGCAGAGTCAACCGGTACCCGTTTCATGAATATTGCGGGTATCAGTGCTGACAGATCAATGCGCGACATTCTCATATATGAATTTGACCACGAGCAGCAGCTGAAACGTGTTGTTACAGCAAAACAGGGTGTTTATACGGGTTCGCAACAGTGGGAACTGTCGGAAGTGCGGGAGAACAGGCTGATACTTCCGAAAAAGCGGGGCGAGGCCCGTTTTCCGGAATCTGCGCCGGAGGTCGTTTCAGCTGAGTACGATACCATGATGCTGATATCCGATCTGACTCCGGACATTCTTACGGTACTGGCGGTGGACGCTACCCGGATGTCGGCATATGATCTGTTTGTTTTCAATCGTCATCTGGAGGCCAGCAAGCAGGACGCAGCTGCCTATAAAATAGCGTTCTGGAAAAAGATTGTCTATCCGTTTTCGGTTTTTGTGATGATGGCTCTGGCCTTGCCCTTTGCGTATTTACATTTCAGGACTGGCGGAATCAGCCTGAAAATCTTTGCCGGCATCATGATAGGGGTACTTTTCATGTTGCTGAACAGTCTTTTTTCGCATCTTGGTCTTTTGAATACCTGGCCTGCTTTTTTGTCAGCTGTTTTACCCAGCATTTTTTTCCTGCTTTTTGCCTGCGGCCTGCTATGGTGGGTTGAACGGCGGTAGTGTTTTGCGTATCAGAACCCCGGGTGCGTTCTGCTGCACTTCTGGTTTACGTCTCTTCCTCATTTTCCGGCATTGCCAGTTGATTCAGTTGTCGTGACCGGAAAGCGTGACAGACTGAAAGTCTGTCAGATAGCCCGCAATTGCGCTGTCTGATACAGCATCCGGGCAGAGATTTTTCATGATATCGTGCTGACGAACAATGTACGGGTGGAGTTGACTGAAAAAAGTTTTTCCTTTTTCTCCCTTCAGCCTGCACCTGACTGGTCTGGAAGTGGACACAGCAGGTTCCGGGGTAAAGGCATCTGTCCCGGCCAGGATGCACGGATGACACACCCTGGCGGGCGGTTTTGCGGCACATTTACCTGCTTTTCAGGAATATTTTCAGTTTCTTCTCGCTCTTGCAGGCACAGACCTGGCCGGTGTGGTTCTGGCTGATGTCGCCCTGGCCGGGGCCGCCAGACGCGGTACAGTTGACTGTGCCTGACTGGAAATACCACTGCGTTTTGCCTCTTCAAACAAAGGTATGACTTTGGGCAGCTGGTTCTGTAAATTGGTAATGCGCGCCGAGTCAGAAGGATGGGTTGATAAAAATGTCGTAGGACTCTTTCCACCGCTCAAAGCCGCCATCTTCTGCCAGACGCGGACGGCTCCGGCAGGATCAAAACCCGCACGCGCCATCAGCTCCATGCCCATGGTGTCGGCTTCAATTTCCATGGAGCGGGAAAAGGGCAGAGTGAGAACGAGGTCACTGGCCAGAGTTGCCATATCCTGCGTGGCAGACCCCAGCCCCAGCAGCGCTGCACCAATGGAAACAGCCCCGGTTGTGGCGAGCCGCTGCGAAATCTGCTCACGGCTGTGCTCGCGCAGCGCATGGGCCATTTCATGACCGATAATCGCGGCCAGTTCGTCATCAGTCAGATTCAGCTCATTGATAATGCCCGTATAAATGACCATTTTGCCGCCCGGCATACAATAGGCATTAATGGACTTGTCTTCAATCACATTGATTTCCCATGCCCAGTCCAGTGCATCCGCTCTGAATACGCCAACCTGGGCGATCAGACGGTGGGTTATGGCACTAACCCGTCTCGTTTCCGTTGCGTTGGTATTGAGCGCATTGACTGAACGCGCTTTGGCCATTTCCTGACGGTAAGCTTTTGCTGCACCTTCATTTACGGCTTCAGAGGAAATCAGCAGAAACTGGGAGCGGCCAGGGCCGGTCGCTCCCCCTGCAGTGGTGCTTTCACAACCGTGCAGCAACACGGCACATGCAAAAATCGCAAACAAAAGAGAAAGAATTCGCTTCATAAAACCCTCTCAAAGAGATCGAAAAGAACCACATCAGGTTCCCGGGCATATCAGAACAGTCGCTGACAAAATTCCTTTTTTGGAGAAAAGGCATAACGGGCAAAAAAGGAATACTGAAAATCAGAGATTTTCTGCGTGAGATTTCAGCCTGCTGATGTCTGTCAACAAACTCAAGCGGATGACCAGCACAACACGGAAAAACAGCAAATCCGGTACAACGCAAAAGTCAGCCGGCGCGGTAATACAGAAGTGGCGTACAAAAACCGGAAGGCCTGTCGCCTGGCGACTGCTTCACGATTCTCTGGCAGCCATCAGTTGCTCTTCGCTTACCTCAAAACGCGTGTTCCAGGTCTCGACGGACCATGTTGTTGCTCCGCAATCAACACAGGCCGGTCCTGTTGCACCACCATGGGTGCGCCAGCCATCGGGATCACACTTTCCGCGACAAAAAGGACAGGGCAAAAGAACCCGCCCCGACTCGACCGCGATGCCATTCCATATCGCGGAGAACATTACCCTGAATTCAGTGAATGTCTTCATTATCGCCATGCCAGAACGCATGACGACCATGAGCAGGAACATGACCGGAGTAAGAATCAGCATTAAAAGCCGGCGAACCAGGGCCGACCTGATATGAATTAAGGGAGGCATAAGAGCAGCCTGTCAATAACAATGAAAAATAAATCACCAGACACTGGTTCCCGGTCACAAAGGCGACCCTGGTGGGTTCAGATGCTGCCTGATAAAAAAAACGGAAGCAATCTGCAAACCCGCGCTTGTGGCTAACGGAGCATATCCTTGCTGTTTAACCATTTGACAGCAATAAAACCGATAATCGCTGCTATCAGTAGCGAATTCAGCGCCCATTCGTGTATGCTCTCCTGGCTGAAGTTTTCCGATATCAGCGTGTTGATATTGAGAAGCCCGCCAATAGCGAGTGTGAGCAGAAACAGATGCAGTTTTTTTATGGAAAAGTCTTTTTTCATCAAAAAACCCTATTTTTCTGGAGAGGTCCGCATCATCCCTTTTCACCGGGAACAGCCAGTCACTCCAAATTGCACAAAATCAAAGCTATGAAAACCCGGGCGATACACAGTCCGCGTCATGTCGCCTGACTCCAGTTTGCGTCCCAGGCAGTTGTATGGATGCCCGACCCACAACAATACCGATTTTTTCAAAGTGGTTTTGCCTTATTGTAACAGGCTTCTTGAATCTCAATGAAAAAAGTTGGCACATCCGCTCAGGGCGTCAGACTCTTCTTGCCACCATGACCCCCGGGACTTCCATAAGCATGCCCAGAGATCTGTTCAGACTGTTTGAAGAGTTGACTTCTACAACAAAAGTCATGCTGGCCTGCTCCTTGTTGCTTTTGGTGTTCACACCCACAACATGGAGTTTTTCACGTAAAAACACATCAGAAATATCACGCAAAAGACCACGACGATCCTTTGCCAGAACATAAATATCAACAGGATATACCGTCTGTAGATCTGTATTCCCCCAGCTTGTGTCAATAACACGGTCAGGAGAGCGCTTTTGCATTTCCTGAAAATTTTTGCAGGTTGGACGGTGTATGGAAACACCTTTGCCTCGTGTAACAAATCCGCAGATGGTATCGGGGGGAGCAGGTTTGCAGCATTTTGCCAGTTGTGTGAGCATGCCCTGTGTTCCCATGACCAGAATGCCGGATTGCGCACCACTCGTGATGGAAGTGGCTCTGCTCTTTCTGGCCAGGACAGCGTCAGGTGTTTTTTCTTCCTTTTCGACAGGGTCAGCATATAATGCCTGCTCCACGGCACGGGCATTGAGCCTGTCTCTGCCCACAGCCAGATAGAGTTCTTCGGATCTGGCAAAGCCCAGGCGGACTGCAAGTACGTCAAGATTGATGGCCGTTTTACCTTCACGCTGCAAAATCCTGTCAACCATGTTACGCCCGTGAGTAATGGTTTCCTCATGTTCAATGGCATTGAACCAGGCGCGAATCTTGCTCTGCGTTCGGGAACTGACAGTAAAGCCAGGTGTGAGCCAGTCACGGGAAGGGCCGGCATTTATGGCTTTTGCAGTAATAATTTCAACCGTTTGTCCGTTTTTTAAAGGGGTATTGAGTGATACCAGCGTCCCATCAACCCGTGCACCGCGACAGCGGTGACCAACCTGGGAGTGTACCTGATAGGCAAAGTCAATGGGTGTGGCTCCATTGGGTAATTCAATCACCTGCGCCCGGGGTGTCAGGACATAAATCCTGTCGTCGAGCTTTGTTTCCTTGATTTTCTGGACCCAGTCCTGGTGTGCATCATCGTTTTCAGTGATGTGTTCAACAGCATCCGTCTTCCAGGAGAGAATCTTGCGCAGCCACGACAGTTTTTCATCATACTGCCGTTGCGCAGCATAGTCCGACCCTCCCGTTTCCTTGTATCGCCAGTGAGCGGCAATCCCGTACTCGGCAAAGTGATGCATTTCTTCCGTTCGTATCTGTACCTCGAGAGGCATACCGTCTTCGGGAATGACAATGGTATGCAGGGACCGGTAACCATTGGCTTTGGGACGGGAAATATAATCATCAAATGCGTCCAGAATGGGCGTCCACAACCGGTGAACCACATCCAGCACAGTAAAGCAGTCTTTGATGTCGGAAACAATAATGCGCATTGCCCTGACATCGGTCATCTCACTGAAATCGAGTGATTTTGCGTGCATCTTGCTCCAGATGCTGTAGATATGCTTGGGGCGCCCCGAGATTTCAGCAGTGACTCCAACGGCAGAAAGTTCTTTTTTGACAAATTCAATAGCATTCGTGATGAAGTCTTCGCGTTCTTCACGATTGTCTTCCAGCATTTTTGCAATCGACTTGTAGGCTTCTGCATCCAGAAGCCAGAAGGACAAATCTTCCAGTTCCCACTTCATTTGCCAGATGCCGAGCCGGTTTGCCAACGGCGCATAGAGTTCAAGTGTCTCCTGGGCGTACAGCCTGTTTGCCTCAGTCGGGTTTTCTGACCGGGCAACAAAGCGCAACGCAGCCATTCTGACTGCAAGGCGTATCAGGACCACCCGCATGTCAGACGCCATCGCCAGCATCATCTTGCGTAAAGTCTCTGCCTGCTCCTTGCGGAACTGTGCAGCATTTTTACCCTGTGACTGCTGCTGGATCAGACCCCCACCCACTTCCCTGAGTTTTATAAGGCGCTGGACATTTTCAACAAGGTCTACCACTTCAGAGCCATAGCGGGACTCAATGTCGGCCCACTCTTTTGGGTTGGTCTCCGGAAGCGGGATAAAAAGCGCTGCAATCCGGGATGCCAGACAGGTATTGAGCATCGCGAGATTGGTGCAGGCACCCCGCGCCAGATCTATAAGCGGCAGACCCATAGGGAGTTTTTTGTCATCGTAGATTCTGACTACAAATTCATATGCCTGCGCAAGCACTCTGGCCTGTTCAACAGACAGGCCGGTTGAGATTTTTTCAGCTACATTGATAAAAACAATTGGCGAAGCCATATTTTCCGATTCTGTATTTTCTCTGATAAAGCGTTTTTTCTCTGGAAAAAAGCATGACGAAGGACTTGCCTGCTGGAACTGTTATCTTATCAGCCCGCCCTGCTTTTTTCATCAATCAATCCAGGATATGACGGTAAAGGACAGAAAAAACAATAGCCATAACAACAAAACACGCCAGATCAGCCCGATTGTGGTCTGGAAAAAACGCAGTGATGGTTCTTCTCCTGGCAGAAGGTCCATTTCCAGTACGTCCGGATCCGTGCCATCAACGCTGTCCGGAATGCGCTGCGCTCCTCTTTCCCGTGGTGTCCCCAGTCGCACACCGAGTGCGCCTGCGCCTGCTGAGATCAGAACGCCGGTATTTCCGTTTTCCCAGAGCGTTGCAAAATTGCGCCAGGTATAAGCGGCATCTTCAAAATTGCCGGCTATTGCGAAGCCTATTGCGGTCAATCGCGCCGGAATCCAGTCCAGTACATAAAAGGCCTGGCCCGCAAATTTTCCGAAGTTTGCGTATTCCATGTCCGGGTTTTCAGACCAGGCGCTGGCAAGGTGGGCAGACAGCCTGTAGACTACAGCAAGTGCAGTGCCGACAAACGGGATCATGAACCAGAAGAAAACGCCAAAAATATGGCGATGCGAAGTCACCAGCGCTTTTTCTATCGAGAACTGGATGATTTCGGGTGAGTCCAGCAGCTCAGTATTTTTCCCGCTCCAGTCCTTGAGCCGGTCGCGTGCCTTTGACTCATCACCTGCTATCAGCGCGAGCTGAACAGAGGAAAACTGCTGGCTGGCCTGTCTGAAACCCATGCACAGATACAGAACGAGGATCTTGAATGCCAGCGCAAGAAGCACATTCATATAAAGGCACACCTGGTAAATGATCAGCGTCAGCAGACCCAGCCCTGTAACCAGAATCAGCCAGGCGTACCTGCCCTGCTGGGTGTGACCGGCATTAAAGCCTCTTTCAATGCGATCTGTCAGTGCACGAACGGCTCTCGTTACGAAGTGGGTTGTCCGCATTGGCCACAGGTGATCAATGAGCAGTGCCACAAAAACCGGGATAAAAATCATCAGATTGTCACCAGCGGACCCATGGCTTTTGCCATCGGGAGGAACTGCGCCCTGTCAGGCGCGCATAAAGTGAAAGAAGTTTCTCAATACTCCGGCAGTTGCGCCCCAGATAAAGTGATTGTTGTAGCGAACGGCATAAAAAAACCGGCGTCCGTATCCCGGGAAAGTCGCAGACACCCGTTCATGGTTTGCGCCTGTCATCAGAAAAGACAAGGGTACCTCGAAGACTTCATCCACTTCATCCGGATCGACACGAATGTCAAACGGCGATCTGACGACAGATACAACGGGTATCATGCTGAATCCGCTTCCGGTCCTGTACTCGGGCAATGTCCCTAAAACTTCGATTCTCTCACGCTCCACCCCCACTTCTTCTTCCATTTCACGAAGTGCTGTCTGGATGTGTGTGATATCGGTCTCATCTACACGTCCTCCGGGGAAACTGACCTGTCCTGCATGATCCTGCAGGTGAACTGCCCTGCGGGTAAACAGCAGGGTCAGTTCATTGTCACCTCTGTCCACAAGGGGAACCAGAACGCCCGCGCTGATCCACCTTTTCAGGCTTCTTCTCAGGGGCTGTTCATCAAAGTATTCCCGTTCCCATTCAATGGGACTGGCAAAGCGCTCACGCAGCCAGCGGATATTGAGTCTGTCAGCAGGTACCGGGGCTTCCTTGCAGACTGCTTCAATAATGAGATTTTCCGGATACAGACCCAGTTCGGCCATTTTTGGCTCCGGAAAAACAACGGGGCGCTCCATACCGTATGCCCTCTTCTGGTCGTGTACTGATTGCGGGATTACTGCGCGGCGCGCCTGGGGCTGCGGCTTGGCAGCTTCTCCTTGATGCGGGCTGATTTTCCGGAACGCTGGCGCAGATAGTACAGTTTCGCACGACGTACGTCACCACGGCGCTTGACTTCAATGGAAGCTATCTGTGGTGAATACAGCTGAAAGGTTCTTTCAACGCCTTCGTTTGACGAAATCTTGCGCACAATGAAGTTGGAGTTGAGGCCACGATTTCTGCGCGAGATGACAGTACCTTCATAGGCCTGTACACGTCTTCTGCTTCCTTCAATGACGTTGACATTGACGACGACCGTGTCACCAGGGGCAAAATCCGGGATGACCTTGCCCAGGCGTTCGATTTCTTCTTTTTCCAGTTGTTCAATCAGATTCATGTTTTCTCCTTTGCCATCTTGTCAGCGCATTTGTGTGCGTGGCTGCGTTTTTTTTATATCCACGTACGGAGCCTGACAGAGGATGACGTCATTTACCAGTGCATTTTCATACACCCTGTTTTTGCCTGCCAATTCAAATCCATTCAGCCGGATTTCAACTGGCGGTGTTACTACCTAAAAATTTTTCGTCTTCTTCGGACAGCATTCCGGCTGACCGTGCTTTTTCAAGCAGATCCGGTCGTTTTCTGCGCGTTGCGAGCAGTGCCTGTTCTCTGCGCCACTTCTGGATCATTGCATGATTGCCGCTCTGAAGAACAGCAGGCACTTCCATATCCCTGTACAGCACCGGTCTGGTGTAGTGCGGACTGTCGAGTATACCTGATACAAAACTGTCCTGTACAGCCGACAGTTCATCATTGAGCACTCCTGGCAGCAGCCGGATGATGGCGTCCATCAGCATCATTGCCGGTATTTCGCCTCCACTGAGCACGAAATCGCCTACACTGATTTCTTCGTCAACGCAGTGCTCTATCAGACGCTGATCCACTGCCTCATATCGTCCGCACAGTATGATGAGTGCGTCCCTGTTCCCGAGTTCCTTTACCCGCTCGTGGTTCAGCGTACGCCCTTGCGGAGTCAGGAAGATGACGTGGCTTGGTGCACCTGTACCGGTCTTCTGGCGGTCTTTGGCAGCCAGTATTGCTTTTTCGAGAGGTTCTGCCAGCATCACCATGCCGGGTCCGCCTCCGTAGGGCCGGTCATCAACCGTGCGATGCCGGTCCGTCGTAAAATCCCGCGGGTTCCACAGATGAAGTGCATACCGGGCTTCTTCGAATGCGCGTCTTGTGATGCCGGAACTGGTCAGTGCTGCAAACATTTCCGGAAAAAGCGTGATCACATCAAACTGCATCGCGCACACCCCAAAAAGGGCGACCTGTCCTGATCGGTCACCTTAATAATCTGCTTCCCAGTCCACTGCTATTGTCCCGCTGTTTTTGTTGATCTCTCCAACAAAGTGGCTGACGAACGGAATCAGAATTTCACGGCGTTTCTGTGTGGACTCCACTATACCTGCATCAACCCGCAAAACCTGGTGGACGCCATTATCGAGCAGGTTGTGCACGATTCCGAGTTCTTCGTTGCGTTGATTGATGACTTTCATGCCAATCAGGTCAACCCAGTAAAACTCGTCTTCGTCAAGTTCCGGGAAAAGACTGCGCGATATCAGGATCTGCGATCCTTTCAGCGCTTCTGCCTCCTCACGGGTCCGGACAGAAGCAATGCTTGCGAGTATTTCATCGGAGTGATCGCGTACGTCAAGGACTTTGACCCTGTGTGTTGATGGTTTGTCGAGCCACCACTCCTGTACGGTGAGAAGCGCCTCTGCATCATCCGAGAAGGGTTTGACCCGAAGCAGACCCTTGACACCGTGTGCACCGGCGACATAGCCAACAACAAGAAGATCCTCGGGTTGCGCCATGTCCGGCACTCCGGGATCCGTTTTTTCCGGGTCTGTCTGTCTTTTTTTTGTACGCAATCTTATATCGCCTGCTTTTTATGCTGTCTGACCAGACGTTCGACTGTCTGCGTCATCTGTGCTCCGACGCCTTGCCAGTAAGCGAGTCTGTCTGTTGCAATGTGCAACCCTTGTTCATTTTCTGCTGCAAAAGGGTTGTAGGAACCGATGCGTTCAATAAAGCGACCGTCGCGTCGCGCACGCGCATCGGCGGCGACAATCCTGTAGAAGGGGCGTTTTTTGGTGCCTCCACGTGCCAAACGAATAACAACCATAGTCTTTCTCTAAAAGTTTGAAACCAAAGGGTAGGATTATATCGCAAATTTGTGTAAAAACCACAAGTACTCGCCTTCTGAATGCAACTTTTGTGTGGTGTGGAAAATACATCTGTCCTTTTTTTCAGAAAACGGGCGGCTGCTCAGGTTTTGTAATGACCAGTTTCTGGTACAGATCGCCGAAATAGGTTGTTTTGCTGACGACTTCAAAAGGGACATCCAGAGGGAAGTAATCGGTCAGTTCATGGTGCCACATATCGATTGCAAAAGGTTCAAACAGGAAAAAAACCAGCCGTTGCCACAAACGGAACGGGTGCAGGGTTCGTGGGCGATGAAATTCAACCAGGACCATTTTCCCGCCGGGCTTCAGAACGCGCAATGCTTCCGAAAATGCCTGTCTGCGGGGTGTTTCCGGCAATTCGTGCGGTAAAAAAAACATCAGCACCTTGTCGTAGCTGTTGTCAGGAAATGCAAGGTCTGACGCGTCACACTGGAACATCCTGATCCGTTCATCCGGCAACTTCAGTTTTCTGGCGGTTTTTTCCAGCTGGATGTTGAGAACATCTATCAGATCAAATGAAGCGTTTTCTCCCAGCTGTTTCTGCAGCCGGGGGACCAGTTGTCCGTATGCATTGGAAATCTGCAGCATGGATCCTGTCATGGGTTCGGGAAATTCTTCCAGAACCGTATTGACCAGGCGTGTGTAGTTGCCCAGCAGGATAAAGTTGATAAGAAAGCCGCGATCCCAGAACCGGACGGCCAGAGGGTGCTCATATGCCCACCAGTAGATGGTGCGCAGATAATCCGGAGTTGTGGGCGGGGCGGCCTGTGCATCAAGGCCCGAAGGAAGAATCTGTTTCATACATATACTTTTTTGCGGGTTTTCGTGCGATTGTTGACATTGTACCCTGTTACCCCTCAGAATGGATGCAAAGTCCTGTAATCTGCAGTACCTCAAAAAAATGACCTGAATTCAGGCTTGCCATGTCGTTCTTCCTGGCGTCCATACCAGGGTTTTCCTGAGAGATTTGATGACTGATCCTAGACCTGCTTCCACCTTGCGCTTTTTCGCCATCATCAATGCCGGTTCTTCCAGCTACAAGTTTTCCCTGTTTGAGGAAATGAATGATGGTCGTCTGGAGCGTCGCAGTTTTGGTGACATTGAAGGCGTTGGTAGCGCTGATCCTTACTTCATAGCGAGGGACAGCCACCGGAAAATTCTCAACCAGCACAGCTGGGGAGCCAGAAAATCCAGTGAATATCTGCTTGAATTTCTGATTGACTGGATTGAGGTCCATCTTTCTCCGCACAGGCTTCATGCCGTGGGGCACAGGATGGTTCATGGCGGACCGGATTTTCTGGAGCCGTCGCTGGTCACGCCCGAGGTGCTTGAAAAGCTGCGGCGTCTTGTTCCACTGGCTCCTTTGCATCAGCCCCGGGTTCTCAATGTCATTGACACGCTTATGAAGCGTGATCCGGACATGCTTCAGGTGGTGTGTTTTGACACCTCTTTTCATCAGTCCAGTCCGTACATTTCCCGTCTTTACGGTCTGCCTGGCCATTTGACGGAAAAAGGGCTTGTCCGCTATGGTTTTCATGGGCTTTCCTATGAATATGTCATGAGTGAACTCCGTCAGATTGCACCTGTTGAAGCTGCCGGTCGCACGATCATTGCCCACCTGGGTAGTGGAGCGAGCATGTGTGCACTG
>Ga0099364_10006434_pt1 | contig 17110 bp, 10 predicted proteins | sample TergutTh196P3_FD_73070 | JGI IMG/M metagenome (GOLD analysis project Ga0099364, IMG submission 73070) | Microcerotermes parvus P3 segment gut microbial communities from Pointe-Noire, Republic of the Congo - Th196 P3 | ecosystem: Host-associated > Arthropoda: Insects > Digestive system > Gut ... | reverse complement strand
AAATATGCCACCAAGCGCGGGGTCGAGACCATCATCGTCATGCCCCATATCCCCGATAAAAAATCGGCATACTTTTTGGCCCGGACCTTCTATCCGGAGCTGCTTATGGCCGGGGTGCGGATATTTGAGTACACGCCGGGCTTCATGCACGCCAAGATGTTTATCAGCGACGACATACGGGCGGTGGTGGGTACGATCAATCTGGATTTTCGCAGCCTCTATCTGCATTTTGAATGTGGCGTTTATTGCTATAATAGCCCCGTGGTGGCCGACATCGAAGCGGACTATCAGGACATTTTACAAATAGGCGAAGAAATTTTATTGAAAAATTGCTCGGATTATAGTTTGATAAGGCGCCTGTCCGGACGCATACTGCGGTTGTTTGCGCCGCTGATGTAATACCAGTGCGTTGGGCTTTTGTCATTGTTGCCGTCATTGTTGCCGTCATTGCGAGGCTGTTTTACAAGCCCATCCTGCGCTGCGCGCAGGCGCAATCCAGAGCGTGCGATTTGTTCATTTTACACGTTTAGCGCGGGATGACGAAGAAATAATTGCATAATCATATAATATATAATAGAATATTAGCAGCACCAAAGCACGCAATCATTTCACCGGCCCGGACAGGAGTTTCATGCCAAGACCCTTTATGCAAATGGTATTGCTGTTCTTTACGACGCTCATGCTTTGCGCCTGTACAGATACCCCGGAGGATGCAGGGGCGGCCGAAGACGATACCCCGCCACACGTTGCCCCGGACCCCCGCACCCTCATCGCCACATACGAGGCCGAGGATGCGGTCCATACGGGGAAAGTAGGACCCGTTACCCGGGCCGGCTCCGGCAGCTACTCCGGCACGGGCTATGTCGAAGGTTTTGAGGATGAGGCGGACAGTTGTGTCTTCATCGTCGAGATAGACGAGGCGGGCTTTTATGACCTGAATTTCGTGAGCCGGGGCCACGGCAGCGATAAAGATAACTATGTCAATGTGGACGGTGAAAACATCGGTACCGTGCATACCCTGCAAGGCAATGAATTTAACGATGCCTTCATCACGCGGGTATACCTAAACGCCACCCGCCATGAGGTGTCGCTCACGCCCTACTGGGGCTGGATCAGCCTGGACCGCTTGGAGGTCTATACCAGTCCCCCGCCGGATATGGCCATGTATGATGTGGCAAAGACCCTGGCAAACCCCGCGTCCTCGGACATCACCCGGCGGCTATATAGCTATCTCTGCGACATATACGGCGAGTACATCCTCTCCGGCCAATACTGTGACAGCGGCCCGTTGGGCAAGGAATTTCAAGTAATAAAGAAGGCGACCGGTAAAACCCCGGCGGTGCTGGGGCTGGACATGATGGACTATTCACCCTCCCGCGTGGAGCGGGGTTCCGAAGGCAAGGCCACGCAGTGGGGCATGAATTTTTGGCAAAGCGGCGGGATAGTGACCTATTGCTGGCACTGGAACGCCCCGGGCAAATACCTGAGCGGCACCTGGTTTAGCGGCTTTTACACCGAACATACCAACATGGATTTAGGCAAAATCATGAACGGCGAGGACCCGGAGGGCTATGAGCTGTTGATGTCCGACATAGACGCCATCGCCGAACAGCTAGTGGTTTTGCGCGATGCCGGTGTACCCATACTCTGGCGCCCGCTCCATGAGGCCAGCGGCGGCTGGTTTTGGTGGGGGGCCTCCGGCCCGGAGGCATATAAAGCCCTGTATATCACGATGTTTGAGAAATTAAGCGAGGAATGGGGACTGAATAACCTGATCTGGGTCTGGAACGGCCAGCATGCCGACTGGTATCCCGGCGATGCCTATGTGGATATTGTCGGCGAGGATATATACGCGGCGCCGCACTCATATGCCTCGCAGATAGATAAGTTCCTGGCCGCCGTCGCCTATAGCGACGCATATAAACCCGTCCATATGACGGAAAACGGTGTGGTCTTTGACCCCGAGCTGGCCCGGCGCGATGGCGCGATGTGGGGCGGCTGGCGCACCTGGGGCGGCGAATTTGTCGCCGGCGGCACGGCGCTATATGCCCTGAGTGAGCAGTACACCGAAGAATGGATGCTGGAAAAGGCCTACAACGACCCCTTTGTCGTAACCTTGGAAACGTTGCCAGATTTTTATAACTATCCGTTGGAATAACGTTATGAAAAAACGCCATACCCCCAACCGCATCCGCCGCCGCATCCCGGCCATCTGCCTGGCCGCGATAATCCTTTTTTTGGCTTTTGCCCCGACCATGCCCGTCCGCGCCGCCACCCAGCTCTCGATGGACGCATTTACCGAAATCGTCAACACCTACAATATCGGCGACGGCATCCCCACATACAAAAACTATATCCACAACCATGTTGCAACGGCCCACCCGGACCAGGTCATAGAAATTCCCGCCGCCGGCTTTACGCGCTATGAGGAAAATGGCGCCAGCGTGGAGCCGACCCTCTATCCAGATCACGATGGCATGGCGGGTATCAGCGTGCTCACCGGCGAAGATTCACTGATAGAATTTGACTTTCATGTGCCGGAGAGCGGCCTCTACAATATCAGTGTCGTCTATTATAACGTGGAAGGCAAAAGCTCCGACATCGAACGGAGTTTTTTTGTGGATGGGGCCCTGCCCTTCAAGGAACTAAACCAAGCCAATTTTAGCCGTGTCTGGCAGAGCGTCACGCCGGAAACGCGGATAAACGCCGACGGCATGAATGAAAAAATCTGGGAAAAGGACAATCAAGGCAACGACGTAAAACCGACCGCCGCAGAGCTATATGAATGGCAAAGCCGCTTTGTCTATGACCACAACGGTTATATCACCGAGGCCTTGTCGGTATACCTAGAGGCAGGGGAGCATACACTGTCCCTGCTGGCCCGCCGCGAACCGATGCTGATAAATAAAATCATCTTGAGTAACGAAGGCGCGCTTAAAAGCTATGCCGAAGTGAAGGCCGCCTGGGACGCAGGGGGGGCAGGAAACAGCGTCGGCCGTCATATCGTGGTGGAAGGCGAATATGCCACAAAAACCTCGTCGCAGATGCTCTATCCCCAGCAGGACCAAACTTCGCCGTCCATCAACCAAGTAAACCCACGCTTGCTGCTCAACAATACCATCGGTGGGGGCTCCTGGAGCCATGCCGGCCAATGGGCGGAATGGGAGTTTGAAGTCGCCCAGCCCGGCTACTACCATATCTCCATGTATAATTGCCAAAACATGGTCCGCGGTGTCCATGTCTCGCGCCGCGTCTACCTGGATGGCGAGGTACCCTTCGCCGAAATGAGGGAGTATGCCTTCCCCTATAAACAAAGCTTCCGCGAGGATGTCTTTTCCGATGAATACGGCGAGCCCTACCTCTTTTACCTGGAGGCCGGCCGCCATAGCCTGCGCTTGGAGGCGGTGCTGGGTGAGTTTTCTGACATAGTGGGTTTGGTGGACGAAGCCGTCTTCAAGCTGAACAACATCTATCGCCAGGTCATCCGCATTACCGGCGTTGCCCCCGACACCTTCCGTGATTATCAAATTGCCCGTAAGCTCCCGCACCTGGCCGCCGAAATGACCGAAGTGCGCGACATCCTGAACGAGGCCATATACCGGCTGGAGGATGTGGCTGGGCATAATACGGACAAAACGGCCGTCCTTTTGACCATGCGCGACATGCTCAATGACCTAATCCGCGACGAGGAACGTTTCGTCCGCGTCGTCGGGGCCTTCCGTGTCAATATCCGCGCGCTGGGCACCTGGATAGCCACGGTCATCGGCCAGCCGCTGCGGGTGGACAGGATCAACGTCTATTCCCCGGACATCACACCCAAATATGAAAAAACCTCTTTCTTTTCCAAGTTCATTTTTGAAGTGCAACGCCTGTTCTATTCCTTTATCATCGACTATAACCGCATCGGCTCCATTGTCGAGGACGAGGGGCAAACTGCGATTACCTTGTGGATAGGCTCCGGCCGCGACCAGGCCAATATCCTGAAGGGGATGATAGATGAGAGTTTCACGCCGCAAACCGGTATCGGGGTCAATGTCCAGATTGTTGACATGACGACCCTGCTACGGGCCTCGCTGGTGGGCGAGGGGCCGGATGTCGCCATCCAGGTGGCCAATACCAATGCCGCCGCCGGTGTCGTTTTGCAGACCGGCAACGACACCCCGCTAAACTATGGCATCCGCAACGCGGTCCTGGATTTATCACAATTTGACGACATAGACACGGTGCTGGCGCGCTTCCCCTATGCCGCCTGGGAGCAGTTTACCTTCCGCGACGCGGTTTATGCTCTGCCGGAAACCCTCACCTTCCCCGTGATGTTCTATAGACGGGATATCCTGGCCGAGATTGGCCTGGACTTGCCCCGGACTTGGGACGAGGTCAAGGTGGCGATGTCCGTGCTGGCGAAAAACCAGATGGAGTTTGGGATGCTGCCCAACGAACAGGCCTTTGCCTCCATGCTCTACCAAAATGGCGGCGAATATTACAGCGAGGACGGCAAGGCCTCGGCCCTGGACTCCGATGTTGCCGTCTCCACCTTCCGGACCTTTTGTGAATTTTACACGGATTATAAGATAGACAAGGACATCAGCGTGGAGGAACGCTTCCGCACCGGCGAGGCCCCGATCATGATTTCCGACTATACCTCCTATAATAACTTTGCCGTTTCCGCCCCGGATATTGCCGGCCTGTGGGGCTTTGCCCCCATACCCGGCACCCAGCAGGCAGACGGCAGCATAGACAGGACCGTGGCCAGCACCGGGCTGGCGGCAATGATCATGGCCGATACCTTGGCCCCGGATGAAAGCTGGGAGTTCCTCAAATGGTGGACCAGTAAGGAGACGCAACTGCAATACGGGCGCGAGATGGAAAGTTTGATGGGTCCGGCCGCCCGCGTGCCGACCGCCAACTACGAGGCCTTCCTCAACATGCCCTGGCCCACCCAGGACTTTAGCCCCTTGCAAGAAGCCTTTACCTGGGTCCGCGGCATCCCCCAAGTACCGGGCGGCTACTATAGCTGGCGCAACACCTTCAACGCCTTCTTCTCCGTCTTCGACGACCCCGACACCAAACTCCCCCGCGAAGAACTGATGGAGAAGGTCATATATATCAACGCCGAAATTGTGTATAAGAGGGATGAATTGGAGCTGGATTAATTCATAATGCATAATTGAAATGAGGAATGCGGAATTCGGAATGCGGAATGTGGAATGAAAAATGAGGAATGAGCAGGGAGGCATAACTGACTTCATAAGCGGCCCCTAGCGAGGCGTCGTTACTTAGCTCGTCGCAAGGCGAAGCCGTAGCGAGGAGCTTATGTAACGCAACGCCGAAGGTGGAGCGAAAGCGCGGCCGCGTTGAAGTACAGTATATGCCGACCTGCGGAGTAGGGCAGGGGCTAAAGTCCTGCCGCCGTAGAGGACTAGATACATGCAAGACACCCAATCACTAACCGCCGCCCGGGCGGTGGCCGAAAAACAGGCCAAACTGGGCTATAGGCTGAAAAAAGCGAAGGCATCATACGCACTGATGGCCCCTTATTTCATCCTGTTCTTCTTCTTCACCATCCTCCCCGTCGCCATGAGCGTCGCGTTCAGCTTCACCTACTATAACATGCTGGAAATGCCCACCTTCATCGGCTGGGGCAACTACATAAAACTATTCCTGGAAGACGACATCTTCCTCATCTCCCTGCGCAACACCCTGATACTGGCCCTGGTCACCGGCCCGATCAGCTACCTGATGTGCCTGCTCTTTGCCTGGATCATCAATGAATTCAAAGGCTGGCTTAGGGCCTTCCTGGTCCTGATATTCTACGCCCCCTCCATCAGCGGCAACGCCTACGTGGTCTGGCGCTTAATCCTCTCGGCCGACCGCTACGGCTACCTGAACGGCTTTTTGCTGGAATGGGACATCATCGCCGAACCAATACAATGGCTGGTGACACCGACCTGGATTATGCCCTGCCTGATTGTCGTCCAACTCTGGCTCAGCTTGGGGACGGGCTTCCTCGCCTTTATCGCCGGATTGCAGACCGTGGATAAAAATTTATACGAGGCCGCCGCGATAGACGGGGTGAAAAACCGCTGGCAGGAACTCTGGCACGTCACCCTGCCGGCCATGAAACCGCAGTTGATGTTCGGGGCAATCATGCAAATCACGATAGCCTTCGCCATCGCCGACGTTTCCATACAACTGATGGGTAACCCCTCCGTGAACTACGAGGGCGCCACCATCGTCACCCATTTGCTGGACTATGGCACAGTCCGCTTCGAGATGGGCTACGCCTCGGCAATAGCCACCGTCCTCTTTTTCCTGATGGTCGGCACAAACCAACTGGTACAAAGGTTACTTAAGAGAGTGGGGCAGTAGGAAATTCATAATTCATAATGCATAATTAGAAAAGCGGAATGCGGAATGAGGAATGAGGAATGAGCAGGGAGGCATAACTGACTTCATAAGCGGGGCCTGGCGAGACGTCGTTACTTAGCTCACTGCGAGTCGCAGACGAAGCAGGGAGCTTATGTAACGCTACGTCGAGACGGAGCGAGAGCGCCCCCGCGATGAAGTACAGTATATGCCGACCTGCGGAGTACACAAGAACCAATACGGAGTACAAGAGAACCAAAAATGAAGCGCAAAATTTTTAAACGAAAACAAAAACAACTCAACCGCTCGATGGCAGGCAATACCCTCTTATTTGCCCTGATGATACTCTGCGGCATGGCGATGGTATTGCCATTGGTGATGGTCATAAACAATAGCCTAAAGCCGCTGGATGAGCTGTTTCAATTCCCGCCGAAAATTTTCGTGGTAAACCCGACCCTGGAAAACTTCTCCGACCTCTTTGTCGTGATGAGCGATTCCTGGGTGCCGTTTTCACGCTATATTTTGAATACCGTAATCCTGACCGGCGGCGGCATGGTCGGCCATGTCATCGTCGCCTCGCTGGCGGCCTATCCGCTGGCCAAACATAACTTCCCCGGCAAGAAAGTCCTCTTTAGCATGGTCATTTTGTCGATGATGTTTTCCTGGACCGTCACCCAGACACCGCAGTTTATGATCATCACCTGGCTGGGGATAAACAATACCTACCTGGCATTGATACTGCCCGCCTTCTCCTTCGGCATGGGCCTGTTCTTGATGAAACAGTTTATGGAGCAACTGCCCGACTCACTGATCGAGTCCGCCAGACTGGACGGAGCCAGTGAATGGCAGACCTTTTGGAAAATCGTCATGCCCAATGTCAAGCCGGCCTGGCTGACGCTGGCAATTTTCCAGTTCCAGCAAATGTGGGCCAATACCGGCGGCACCTTCCTCCGCGACGAACAACTGCGCCCGATGCAGCACGCCCTGTACCAGGTAGAGGGCGGCGGCATTGCCAGGGCCGGAGCGGCGGCCGCCGTCACCTTCATTATCGCCGCCGTACCCATCACCTTCTTCCTCATTTGCCAGAGGAACATACTGGAAACCATGACCAGCTCGGGGATTAAGGAGTAATCAGTGGTCAGGGGTCAGGGGTCAGGGGTCAGATTGTAGGGCGCGACGACCTCGGTGCGCCGCAGAAATGAGGAATGAGCAGGGAGGCATAACTGACTTCATAAGCGGGGCCTGGCGAGACGTCGTTACTTAGCTCGTCGCAAGGCTGGCCCGGACAAAGTCCGGGGTGCCGTAGCGAGGAGCTTATGTAACGCAACGTCGAGGCGGAGCGAGAGCGCCCCCGCGATGAAGTACAGTATATGCCGACCTGCGGAGTAAGCAGTTAGAAATTAGGAAAAAACATGAAACAAAAAGCCTTCATCATCTTAATAATGCTTTCCCTGCTTGTAACCCCCGGCCTCGCCGCACAGGCGGCACCCAGCGGGCTCCCTTATGATACCTATAACTACGACTTCTGGAACATGATCCGCTTCACCCCGGCGGCATATATTCCCGCCGGCTCCATCCGCGCCGAGGACTACAATTATAACGGCGAACCGCTGGGCAGACTCTCGGCCCCGCAAGACATCAGCCGCTCCCCGGCTGGCCACCTGTACATCGCCGACACCGGCAATAACCGCATCATCGTTTTGGACGAAACCCTGAGCGAGTGCATAAGAGTCATCACGGAATTTGATAACGACGGCACCCGCGACACTTTCGACCAGCCATACGGCGTGACCGTCTCGGAAAAAGGGCGGATATACATCGCGGATTCCGGCAATAGACGTATCGTGGTCTTGGAGGCGGATGGCAGCCTGTGGCAAATCGTCGCCAACCCGCGCTCTGAAAGCTTGGACGAAAGCTTCGTCTTCATTCCCCAAAAGCTGAGCGTGGACTACGCGGACCGCATATACTGCACGGCCCAATTCATGTACGAGGGCATCATGGTCTTTGAGGAAAACGGCGAGTTTTCCAATTTCTTCGGCACCATCAATGTTACTATCTCCCTGTGGGAAAAATTTTGGGTGCGCATCTCGACCAGGGAAGCCAGACAGAACCAGCAACTGTATATCCCGACGGAATTCACCGGCATAGACATAGACCCGGACGGCTTTGTCTATGCTTCCAATTTAGATATCACCGGCGAACAGGGCGTAAGACGCCTGAATCCCAAGGGCGAGGACGTGATCAAAAAAGGCGTGAATGGCAATGTGGGCGGCGATTTGTGGACTATCGGGCCGACGGACTATTCCGGCCCCTCGCAGTTTACCGATGTCGTCTATCGCGGCAGCGGCATCTATTCGGCCCTGGACCGGCGGCGCGGGCGTATCTTCACCTACGACCATGAGGGCAATGTCCTCTATATCTTTGGCGGGCTGGGTACGCAGGAAGGTACTTTTACCCTTCCCGTGTCGATAGAGGACATGAATGGGCTGGTGATGGTGCTGGATGCCCAGCGGGCAGAAATTGCCACCTTCAAGCCCTCGGAATACGGGCGCTTGATCAATGAGGCGGTGGCCCTGCGCTTTGATGGTAATGAGGCGCTGGCGGTGGGTATGTGGGCCCGGGTGCTGGAGCTGAACGAGAATAATGAGCTGGCCAATACCGGCATTGGCAAAGCCTACCTCACGGCGGGGGATAATGCCGCGGCCGCCCATTATCTAAAGCTGGGGATGAACCGCGAGTACTATTCGATAGCGTTCAGACGCTATCGCAATGAAATTTTGATTGCCAATGCCAGCTACGCCCTGACGGCGGCCGTGCTGCTGATTGCCGGCGGAGTGGTGTATAAGAAGATTAGAAGTAAATCAAGAAACACGTCATTGCGAGGCCGTTTTACCGGCCGTGGCAATCCAGAGCCATAGAATCGCTGCTCTTGTTACTGGATTGCTTCGGGGCATAAAGCCCCTCGCAATGACGAATATAAGGACTCCGCATATGAATAAATTCAGGGAAAAACTAAAATACATGCTCTACACCGTTTCCCATCCGATGGACGGCTACTACTGGATTCGGCACCGGGGCTATGGTAGCGTGCCTTTGGCGCTACTGCTGGTGGTGCTGTTTTCCGCCAGCTTTACAGCCAACCGCCTGCTGGCCAGCTTTGTCGTAAACGAGATCAACCCGCGCACGGTGGACAGTATTTATGAACTGCTCGGCGTCTTGGCCTTCTTTGTCCTGCTGTGCGCCAGCAACTGGTCCATCACCTGCCTGATGAGCGGCGAGGGACGCTTCAAGGACATCATCATCGCCATCGGCTACGGCACCTTCCCCATCACCGTGGCACTGGTGCTGTCCACCATCGTCAGCCAGGCAGTGGCAGACAACGAACGGATATTTTACTTCATCATGCTGACCGTGGGGATCATATACGGCGTGATCATGATGCTGATAGGGATAATGCAGGTCCATAACTACACGCTGGGTAAAACATTGCTGACCTTGTTTTTGACCATCCTGGCCCTGCTGATCATCATCTTTTTGCTGGTACTGCTCAGCAATATGCTGAGCTTGGTGTATTCATTTTTCCGCAGCATCTACACGGAAATATTATTTAGAACGTAGGGACGACCTGTGGTCGTCCACCCCCAGCTTCTGATGAATTCATCAGAAGCTGGAAACAGGAACAAACCATGAAAAAAACGAAAACACCCAAACCGCAAAAAACCAAGCTGCCGATGTCGCTGCTAAAAAAATCGCTGCTCTATATCTTGGCGGCAGCATTACTGGGCGCGGTCATATATTTTATCTTCTACGTCTTCCGCTATATGCTGGAGGATGACTACGAGGCACTGCTTTCTAGCTACGATGTGCCCGTCAGCACGGCGTGGAGCCCGCTTACTGACACCGCACCCGCCATCGACGGCTTTAGCTTGGCGGCGGAAAATGAATACCTTAAACTCTATACGGAAGTAGACACAGCCAATGTGGCCGTCTATGACAAAAGAAACGGCGCCATATTCTACACCAACCCGCCGGACGCCGACGAGGATAAAATCGCCAACAATGTCAACATAAACTACCTGAAATCGCAGATGATAGTCACCTATTTTAATCGCATGGTCCGCACCGGCATCTATGATTCCTATAGCTTTGCCGTGGAGAAGGGGCAGTTTGAAATAGAGAGCCTGGCGGACGGCCTGCGCTATCGCTACCGTGTCGGCGAACTGCCGCAAAGAAGCGCCGGCATCGTGCCCATATATCTGAGCGAGGAGCAACTGGCCGATTTGGCAGACAAACTGGGGGAGGATGAGGGCCCGAGCTTTGCCCGTAGATATATACCGTCCGATGAGGCCCCCGGCATACTGGAGCTCAATACCCCCACCCAGAACAACAGACGCCAGCTCATGCAGATGGAAGGGCTCTTGGAAGAGATTGGCTGGACCGAGGAAGACTATATAGAGGCGATGGAGAAAGTCGGCCCCTTGGCGGAGGCCATGATACCCATATCCTTCGACATTGCCCTGGACTACCGCCTGGAAGAGGATGGGCTGCTGGTGTCCATACCCGTGTCGGAAATAGAGTCATATGGCGGCGGCTCCATCTACAGTATCCAGCTCTTGCGCTACATGGGGGCGGCGGGCATGGATGAGAGCGGCTACTTTGTCGTGCCCAATGGCTCCGGCTCCATCATCCATTTCAACAATGGGAAGCAGCATTACCCCTCGTACCAGCAGGCGGTCTACGGCATAGACCCGCTGGTCGCCAGTATGGTGCAGTTGGAAAATACCGAGAATGTCAAGCTGCCGCTCTTTGGCATCTGCCGCGCAGATAACACAATTTTAGCCACTATCGAGGGCGGGCGGACGCTGTCTTCCATCACGGCGGCGGTGTCCGGGGCCTTCAATGAATATAACTATGCCTACAACACCTTTAGCATCGGCAGTGCGGACAATCTGTATAATTTTGGCACCACGGCCCTGGATGTCTATGTCCGTGAGCCGGATATATACGATACCAACCTGAGCATCCGCTATAGCTTCCTCACCGAGGATAAGACGGGCTATGCCCAACTGGCGAACTACTACCGGGACAGGCTGATACGCGAGGGAGAACTAAAGCCGGCCGGGACAGTGGCACAGGCGTCGGCGCCGATAGACATCCCCTTCTACTATGATGTGGTGGGCGCGGTCAAGGAAACCGGCCATTTCCTCGGTGTCCAGTATCATCGCATCCTGCCGATGACCACCTACTTAGAGGCGCAGCTCATGGCGGAAGAATTGCGCGCGGCGGGGATAAACACCCAGGTAATGAACTTCCAGGGCTGGTTTAACGGCGGCTACTATCAAAATTCCATCGAAAAAATAAAACCGCTCAGGAAGCTGGGTAGCAAACGGGAACTGAATACCCTGAGCAGGGATATGCAGATTGGCGGCGGGCGTTTTTATGCCGATGTGGTCGCGCAAAAGGTCACCTGGGCGGACAAGAGCTTTAACTACCGCGCCGAGGCCAGCCGTTACTTTGGGCCGGGCTTTGTGGCCGGCTTTGGCCAGACCCATCCGACCATGATGTGGACAACGGCCAGCCTGGGCTACGTAGAAACGCTGTATAACTACATTTCGCCCCGCTATCTGCCCCGCTATGTAGGGAAGTTTATAAAGAAATTAGAGCAATATGACATCGAAGGGATTGCGCTGAGGGATTTGGGCGATAACCTCTGCTCCGATAAAAAACGCTCACGCATCATAAACCGTGAGCAAACCCTGGACATTATCCTGGCCCAATATGACCTATTGGCCCAAACGGACAAAAAGTTGATGGCATCGGCGGCCTTTGATTATAGCTTCCCCTATTTGGACGATATCATCAACGTGCCGCTGGGCTCGAACGGATTTTTCATCATAGACGCGGACATCCCCCTCTACGAAATGATTATCCACGGCAGCATCAACTATGCGGGCAATCTACTGAACTTTAATGACAATGAAGACAAAACAGACATAGTGCTTAGGATGATAGAATATGGGGCCTCCCCCCACTACGCCTTTACCTGGGCAGAGGCCAACAAAATGAAGTACACTGGCCTGAGCCATTACTATAACTCCAGTTTTGCTGTCGTAAAACACGAGGCGGCGGACATATATGGCCAAGTGAACGCAGCCCTTAAGTATGTGAACGGAGCCCTGATGATAGACCATGTGACGATGGGAGACGTGCGCGCCGTGACCTACGATAACGGCGTGACCATCTACGTAAACTACGGCCACGCGGACGTGACCCTGGATGGTGTCACTATCCCCGCCAGGGGTTGGAGCATGTAATATGTTGTAGGGCAGGGGCCAGTGAGCAGGGAGGCATACCTGACTTCATAAGCGGACCCTGACGAGACGTCGTTACTTAGCTCATCGCAAGGCGGCGCCGCAGCGAGGAGCTTATGTAACGCTACGTCGAAGTCGGAGCGAGAGCGTGTCCGCGTTGAAGTACAGGATATGCCGACCTGCGGACTAAAGGAACAACCATGAAAAGAAGAAAAAAACTCACCCTCAACCAAAAGCGTATGCTCATGGGATATGTCTTCATCCTCCCGTGGCTGATTGGCTTTGCCTATTTCTACCTGCGCTCCATCATAATGACAGTACAATTTTCCTTTTCCGAACTATCCATGGACACAATACAGGGCGGCTTTGCCCTGGAACCGGTGGGCCTGGCTAACTACCGCCACGCCTTTACCGTCCACGGCTACTTTAACCAAGTACTCACCACCTCCATCACCGGCATCCTGATAGACATCCCCCTGATAATCTTTTTCAGCCTCTTCATGGCCATGCTGCTCAATAAAAAATTCCCCGGCCGGGCCGTTATCCGCGTCATCTTTTTCCTGCCCATCATCATGGCCTCGGAAGCCATCACCGACTCACTCACCCTGTCGGCGCAGATGATGAGCGGCGGCATAAGCCCGACGGCATCGGGCGTGTCCGAGGCGGTTTCGTCCGGTACGATAGACCTGGAATTTTTCCTGGGCATCTTCATCAATCTGGGTGTGCCCACGCGGGTCATGGGCTATGTGATTGGCGTGGTCGCGCGGATAAACTCGATAATCGCCGCTTCGGGCGTGCAGATTATCATTTTCCTGGCCGCCTTGCAGGCCATCCCCGGGGCGCTGTATGAGGTGGCGGACATCGAAGGGGCCACCGGCTATGAAACCTTCTGGAAAGTCACCTTCCCGCTGGTGATGCCGCATATCATCACCAATATAGTCTATACCGTGGTGGATAGCTTCACCCGGAGCCAGGTCGTGACCTTGGCCTACGACACGGCCTTTAGCCACTTTAACTACGGCCTGAGCGCCGCGTTTAGTATCATCAGTACCGTGATAACCTTGGCGATACTGTTTGCGATTGTGGGCATTATCCAGAAGCGGACGTTTTATTATACGTAAAAAGTACACCCATCGTAGGGCGGGGGCTTGCCCCCGCCGCTTAGGGCAGGAGACATACATGATAAAATACCTAAACCTGGCCAAAAACACCATCCAAGACCACGACAAAATGCAGATTCTGGCCACGGACATCAAGAAGCTGGTGCTGTCCGTCGTCCGTATTGTCATTTTGCTGGGCGTATGCTATATCATCCTCGCCCCCCTGATCGGCATTTTTGTGAATTCCATCTCTTCAAGCGCCGACGCCTACGACCCGATGGTCTATGTCCTGCCCAAAGACCCGACCTGGGAACGCTACGAACTGGCGCTGGAGCGGATGGACTATTTTCCCACAATGGCCAGAAACCTGGTCTATGTCGCCCTGCTGACCCTGATACAACTGGTGGTCTGCTCGATGGTGGGCTATGGCTTTGCCCGCTTCAACTTCCCCTTCAAACGGCTGCTCTTTTCCTTCGTGGTCGTGATGATCATCATCCCCGCCCATACGATCATGATGCCGATATACCTGACCTTCCGCGAATTTGACCCCTTTGGCATCGTCACGCTGATAAACGGTACGCCGATTAACATGATGGGCAAAACGACCCCGATGTACATCATGACCTTCTTTGGCTGCGGCGTCCGCTCGGGGCTGTATATCTATATATTCTGCCAATTTTTCCGCGGCCTGCCAAAAGAAATAGAGGAAGCCGCCTTTGTGGATGGGGCGGGTGTTTGGTATACCTATTTTCGTATCATGCTGATAAATGCCATGCCGGCCCTGATCACGGTCACGGTTTTTTCGCTGGTCTGGCAATTCAACGATACCTTCTATGCCAAGCTGTTCTTGATCAGCGACGACGTGGTCATCAGCAAAAAAATCGCCTCCCTGCAGGCGATGATTGCCAACCAGGACCAGGTACTGGAAGTGGTCATACAGGAACTATACCTGAATGCCGGCATAGTGCTGGTGCTGCTGCCCATCACCATCATCTACATCGTCTTGCAAAAATACTTTATCGAGGGCGTGGAAAGAAGCGGTATCGTAGGCTGAAAACTGTCAAAATGCATACTTTTTGACAACAACGTTCAATTAAAAATTCTATCATACATCTTGCGAAATTTCAATCAATTATGCCAAAAGTTCCCCAAACACGACCCTGCCTGACAAACTATCAAAAGCCATAGTTTATTACATGTCTTTTTGGCGTAGTAATAAAAAAGGAGGAAGAAAAAGTTGAAGCTAAAAAAACTGACAGCCCTATTACTTTCGGGACTTCTGGCCCTGTCCTTGGTCGCCTGTGCGGTGGATGAGCCGGAGGTCACACCCGAACCGGTGGTGGAAGATGTCACGCCCACCCCGGCTCCGCCGGATCCCGTGGATGATCCCGATCCGGTACCCGTGGCCGTGGAAGCAAGCATCGACTTCGAAGATGGAAACTTCGATTTCGTGCAGATGTACACCGCGCCCGTCAATGCTGCCGAGGCCCTGTTGCAACTGGCCAGCTACGAGGGCAGTAGCGCCCTGCAGGTCATCAACCTAAGTGGCCAAGTACCATACGTGGCGATAGACGTTAGCAGCATCCTGGGCCCCGATGTCGTGAATGTCGCCAGTGTGGAAATGAGCCTGGGCACGACCTATGTGGGCGGCGGTTTCTCCGCTGCGTCCGGCCGCATTATTGCCTGGGTCGGTGAAAAATTGGAAGAAGTGGTGGATACGTTCAGCATCTATGTACCCAACCAAAATCCCAAGGTGGTGACGGCCTCCGCTTTTGCCGGGCAGTTTGTCGCCGGGGCCAATAACATCTTTATTATCCAATTGAATGAAGACCTGGGCCCGAGCGAGGGTAATGGCGATGCCACCCTGTATATCGACGACATCCGTTTCCTGGATGCGGCGGGCAATCTGATCAAGGGCGATACCGCCGTGGCCTTTAACGCACCCGCCGGATTTGAAGCCGGCGCGGAGCTGGATCCTAACCTCTACTATTTAGCCGACGCGGTGGAAGTCGCGGGCCTTGCCGGAGCCAGGGATGCGGCCTGGAGCCAGGGCTATGTGGGCCTAAGTGCTGAAGAAAAGGCCCTGCTGGTACCCGGCTCAATGATAGAAGTAGTCTATAAATCCGATTTGCCGGTCTGGGTGGGCTATAACGGCGAAGCCGGCTGGATCCGTGCCATAGACGATAGTACCTATGACTATTCCGTGGCCTATGTGTCGGCGGATAACTCCGTCGTCCAGTGGCCCTATGAGCAGTTGCTGGAGCGCTGGGGCGAAGGCTTCGAGGAAGGCATCAGCGAACTGTTTGTGGAAGCGGCCAACGATTGGGAAGTCCTCAGTGTGCGCATCGGTCAGGCGCAAAATTTATCCCCGCTGGGTAACGCGGTCGAGATTACGGGCTTTTCCGGCGTGAGTGACGGCGGCTGGGCGCAGGCTTATGTGCCGCTGTCCGATGAAGAAAAAGAACTGCTGGTACCCGGCTCCGTGATAGAAGTGGTCTACAACTCCGAAGAACCCGTCTGGGTCGGCTACAATGGCGAAAACGGCTGGATGCGCGGTTTCCCCGGCCAGGACATAGACTACGGCGTGGGTGCCCGGGGCGAAGGCATTGTCCAGTGGCCCTATGAAATGCTGACAGAGGAATGGGGCGATGGCTGGGTCGAGACAATAGGCGAGCTCTTTGTCGAGGCCTGGAACGATTGGGAAGTGCTGTCTGTCCGGATAGGCAAGCCCTTTGAGAAGTCCAAGGGGGTTATGCACGAGATCACCGGCTTTGCCGGCACGTCCGGCGGTGGCTGGGCGCAGGCTTATGTGGGCCTTAGTGACGCGGAAAAAGCCCTGCTTACCCCCGGCTCCTTCATCAATGTCTACTATGCCTCCGAAGAACCGGTTTGGCTGGGCTATAACGGTGAAGCCGGCTGGATGCGCGCCTTTGTCGATGGCGAGATAGACTATTCCGTCTTTACCTATACCGACACCATTGTCCAAACCAGCTTTGAACAACTGACGGAATCTTGGGGTGATGGCTGGGTCGATACAATAGCCGAGCTGTTTGTCGAAGCATGGAACGATTGGGAAGTCATGGCTGTCTATATTGGGCGCAACTGACATACTATAAGTAACGTCATTGCGAGGACGCTTTACAGGACGAAGCAATCCAGATTTTAGGAATCATGTTTTTTCATTACTGGATTGCCACGCCGTCTTCGACGGCTCGCAATGACGAAGAAGGAGAAGGAGGACAAATGAAAAATCTGAAGAAACTTTTAGCACTGGTACTAGCCATGGTCATGGCCGCATCCCTCATGGCATGCGGCGGCAGCAGCGACCCCGCT
>Ga0099364_10006433_pt1 | contig 17112 bp, 10 predicted proteins | sample TergutTh196P3_FD_73070 | JGI IMG/M metagenome (GOLD analysis project Ga0099364, IMG submission 73070) | Microcerotermes parvus P3 segment gut microbial communities from Pointe-Noire, Republic of the Congo - Th196 P3 | ecosystem: Host-associated > Arthropoda: Insects > Digestive system > Gut ... | reverse complement strand
CCAGCCACATCAACCCTTCAATCGGAGTTGAAATCCGACCTTAACCGTTTTCTAATGGAACAATTTGCGATGTTTCCGCGGGAAGACCTTTTGAAAATTGACCTGCATTGTCACGATTGCAACAGCGATGAGCCTGATGAACTGATAGGTCGTATTCTTAACGTTCCCGAAACATGGATTTCAACCAAAAAAGTAGTCGATGAACTGATAAAGAACGGCTGCGAAGTATTAACCATCACCAATCACAACAACGCCCGTTCGTGCTACGAGTTGCAGGAAAAAGGCATAGACGTTATCATCGGCGCCGAGTTCAGTTGCTGGGTTGCCGACTTCAAAATCGGTATCCACGTATTGGCTTACGGATTTACGCCCGAACAGGAAAAACAGTTATACAAACTTCGCAATAATGTTTATGATTTTCAGGAATATGCCTGCGACAACGATATTCCGACGATATGGGCGCATCCGCTCTACCATTACGCTTCGGAAAGTATGCCGCCAATGGAGTTTTTCGACAAGATGCTACTTATTTTCGAGCGCTTCGAGATGTTCAGCGGACAACGCGATACGTGGCAAAATATGCTTGTAAAGGAATGGCTTGACGGCGCTACGACTGAAAAAATTGAGCAGTTGTCGCTGAAATACGGCATTGACCCCAGACGTTATTGCCGTAATCCGTATAAAAAATCGCTTTCGGGCGGCTCCGACAGTCATTCGGGGTTCTTTTCAGGCTTGACGGGAACATATCTCTACATTCCCGATTTGCAGAAACGACTGAAAAACGAATGTAAATCGCAACTTGCCCTTGAAGCGATACGTCGCGGCGATATGATACCATACGGTCTGCACCAAAATACCGAAAAACTTACTATCGCATTTTTGGACTACGTTTGCCAGATAGCGCTCAACTACAAAGACCCGGGCTTGCTGCGAATATTGCTTTACAAGGGAAAAATGTCGGAAAAAACCGTTTCACTGCTTGTTTCCAACGCATTTGCCGAATTGCGGCGACACAATATCACGATGTCGGTTATAAAAATATTTCACGACAGTTTTTTCGGAAAAGCGCCGTCGCTCCTGAAAAAGTTGTTTCTTTCATCGGCATACAAACCGATGTTCGACGAGGTAACGAAAATGGCTAATGAATATCAGAGCAATAAAAAATATATTTCCGAAGAATACTACCGTTCAATTTACGCTATCAACAAGCATCTCAACGAATTATTGTTTTCGCGTTTGAGCAAAACGATTGACAGGGCTAAATTGAGTAAAAATGGATTAAAAACGTCTGATTTAGAAAAACTTGTCACACAGTTTGAACTTCCCAGCAACCTGCGAGCCTATACAGAAAAAAGCGAACGAACTCAAAACGGAAAAAACGGAATAGATTTGGGCGACTTTTTAGACGGACTTTCTTTTCCGTTTTTGGTTTCGGCATTGTTGCTGGCAGCGCACTTCACCAGCGCTTTGGTGATGTTCAATACCCGTCCGTTTCTGAAAGATTTTGCGGCAAAATTAGGCAAATACCGTCACCGCGAACGCGCCCTCTGGCTGACCGACACGTTCGACGACAAAAACGGCGTATCGTCCGTCTTGCAGACCATACATGGCGAAATAAAACGGCGCAATTTACCCATTGATATTTTAGTGTGTAGCAGTACGCTCGAAAGCGATGAACATTTAGTTGTGATTAAACCCGTTTACGAATTTCGTTTGCCGCTATTTCCCGAGCAACCCATGCGGATACCAAACTTTGTGGAACTTCACAACCTGTTCCACGAGCGCGAATACGACCGCGTGATATGCTCTACCGAAGGCGTGATGGGAGCAATGGGACTGTATTTGAAATACGCCTATTCGGTGCCGGCAAGTTTCGTTGTGCATACCGATTGGGTGACGTTCAGCCAAAAGGCGTTGAATTTTGAATGGAATAACCGTAATCGTCTGCGTCGGTTTCTGTGCGCGTACTACGGCGCTTTCGACCGCATTTTTACGCTCAACGCCGACCTGCACAGATGGTTAGTCAGTCCCGAAATGAATTTTCCCGAAAACAAGGTTTGCCTGACCGAACATTGGGCAGATACGATTGAAACATGGTTTTGATTTGTCTGCCAATCGGGACGATGTTCATATAAAATTCTCCCTTTTTGATAAATTGTTTTTTCGAACTTTCGGTTCATTCGTCGCGTATGGAAAGAACTTTCAGTATCGAAGGACAAATCTAAAAATATATTTTTATAACTTAAATCGCATCTTATTTCTGCGCTCAACTCAAAAAAATCCTTCGTACTATCCGGCGTCACAACAAAAATATCAATATCGCTGTCTTCTGTCGGGGTGCCATACGCATAAGAACCGAACAAATATATACATTTTGCCGGCACGAACTTCAGTATCGAGTTCTTGATATTTTCTATTTTCGCCTCAATTTTCATTTTGCAAAGATACTTGTTTTTTTATTACCAACAACTTTTTTTGGAAAAAAGTCGTTAGTCGTTAGCCACCCAAGTCCCTATCGTCGCCATCGGAGGCTGTATCAAAAGCCCGTCATTCCGCGCTTGACACGGAATTCCCCTTGCAAACATTATTGATTATTAGGGGATTGCGGGTCGCGCCCGCAATGACGGCTTTCTTTTTGAGGCTTTTGATACAGCCTCCCACTAACGTATATAGTGAAAAATTAAAAATTAAGAACTAACACACTGTAGGGTTGTGAAACTTAAAAGGTTGTACGCCGCAGAAAGTGTAGTGTTTGCTACCGTTGCCATTCCTCTGCATTCTCTATTCCCAAGCTATCTGACTTGAAAATAGGGTCTTTGATACCTGCATTGTACTGTTTTTCAAAGTCGTCGAATACCTTAATCGCGACTTTGCGCAAGAGCAAAATAGCGATTAGGTTAAGCCATGCCATCATTCCAATACCTATATCTGCCATGTCCCACGCCAAAGTCATCGCGTTTACGGCTGCAAAAAAAGTAACAATCAACATTGCTACCCGAAGCACATTAATCGTGTAAAGCGCCAATTTTCTTCTTCTAAACAGAAAATAGACATTTGTTTCTGCCTGAAAATAATAGTTCAAAAGCGTAGTGAAGGCAAAAAAGAAAAGGGCAATTGCCACAAAACCCGAGCCAAATCCGGGTATTAACGAATCTATTGCTAATTGCGTGTTTATGGGTCCGTATGCGGTAATTGCTTCAGACATTCCATGTCCGCTGAATATGATTTGCTCAGCAGAATCGTAAACATGATATGTTCCTGTTATTAAAATGATTAACGCTGTAGCCGAACAAACCAACAATGTATCAACATATACGGAAAAAGCCTGCACTAAACCTTGTTTTGCCGGATGCGGCACTTCGCAGGCAGCGGCGGCATGGGGCGCTGTTCCCTGTCCGGCTTCGTTGGAAAATATACCGCGCTTAACGCCCATGCTGATTGCAGCGCCTATCATTCCACTAAAAGCAGATTCAAAGCCCATAGCGCTTTTTATTATCAAAGAAAAAACGCCGGGGATTTCCTTGAAATTCAAAATCAATATAATTGCGGCTATCAATATATAACCGATAGTCATAAAAGGCGTAAAAATTTCTGCTACACGCGCAATGCGCCTAACGCCTCCGAAAATGACCACGCCAAGCAATAGAGCAACAATTGCTGCTGAAATATGCAGATTTATTCCGAAAGAGTTATTAAAAGCGTTGCAAATAGTATTTGATTGAACGCCGGGAATCAACATTCCCTGCGAAAAAACGGTAACGATTGCAAATACAATAGCAAAAGGTTTATTTTTCAGACCTTTCAGGATATAAAATGCCGGACCGCCGCGATAATTTCCATCAATATTTTCTTTATAAATTTGCCCGAGTGAAGCCTCTATATATGCTGAACCAGCGCCAAGAAAAGCGATAGTCCACATCCAAAAGACTGCTCCGGGACCTCCAAGAGCGATGGCTGTTGCAACTCCGGCAATATTGCCGGTACCTACACGACCGGCAAGAGCCAGTGTAAACGCCTGAAAAGATGAAATGCCTGATGAAGACGATTTACCCTGAAAAAGCATTGTAAACATCTCTTTGAGATAACGCACCTGCATAAAGCGAAGACGCCAAGAAAAATATAAACCGGTTGCCAAACAAAAAATGACAAATGGCATACCCCAAATCCAACTACTTAAGGTTGAAACTATTTCGTGAAAATTCATACGCCTGTTTCTATAAATTTATACATCAAACTATGTGTTTGAAATTTTCGACAAAGTAACTCATTTTTTTGGAAAAATAAAAAAACAATTACTCAAGTATCATAAAAAGTGGAAAAATGAAAAAAAAAATCGTTAGAATATTGCGAATAAAAAAAATGATTATCTTTGCCGCCGAAAAAAAACATAACTCTTCAAAATTAAATGAAAAGATCTTATTTTTACCTCTGTTTCTTGGGGGTAATAGTAGTTGAATGTGCCCCAAGGCATCCTAAAAACGAAAATACCGTTAGGGTAATGAACTACAATGTAAACAATGGGAGAGGCGCCGATAATGTGGTAGATTATCAACGCATTGCTGATGTTATTGTCAAAACGGCTCCAGATGTTGTTGCGTTGCAGGAATTAGACAGTGTCACCTGTCGAAGCAATAGAGTGGACGTGCTGTCGCGCCTTGCAAGCCTTACTGCCATGTATTCGGTGTTTGGCGCGTCCATTAATTACGACGATGGTAAATATGGAATAGGTATATTGTCAAAAGAAAAGCCTGTTTCGTGGAATCAGATTCCGTTGCCGGGACGCGAAGAAGCGCGATTGTTGCTAACGGTGGAATTTAAAAATTTCGTACTGTGTTCCACGCATTTATCACTAAATCCGCATGACCGTTTAGCATCGGTAGCAATTATAGACGATGCTGTGAGGGATTTTGACAAGCCTGTCATGCTTGCCGGCAATTTAAACGCAAGACCCAGTTCGCCCGTAATGAACGCATTTCAGGAAAATTGGACTGTATTGTCAGACTCGGCTAAATTCACTTATCCTTCCGACTACCCTAATCGTACCGTTGACTACATAATGGGCTACACGCAAAAAGAACACATATATTCTGTGTGGCAAACACACGTAGTCAAAACATTAGCTTCCGATCATCTGCCGCTATTTGCCGATGTGCGACTAAAATCGCCAAAAGAAAAGATTTTTCGCTCGCCCGTTTATCTGCAAAATCCTGCTACCGACAGTATGACAGTGATGTGGCACACCAACGTTCCATGTCACAGTTGGGTAGAATATGGGACAGATTGTTTGAATATGCACACTGCGCAGACCTTTGAAGAGGGTATAGCGATGGCAAATAATACGCTGAATCGTGTGAAATTAACAGGCTTGGAACCCGGAACACAATATTTTTACCGCGCTTATTCGCGAGAAATAACGCTGTATCAACCATACAAAAAGGAATTTGGCGAAACGGCAACAACGCAAATCAGAAGTTTCAAAACTTTGGACGATAAGAACTCCGATTTTACAGCGCTTATTTTCAATGATCTACACGATTCATATCCTATTTTCGACAAATTGGTAAAACATGTAAAGGACGTTCCATACGACGTCGTTTTCTTTAACGGCGACTGTATTTCAGATGTACAAACAGAAGGTGCAGCCATCAGAACTGTTTCGCACTACACACTCGGCATAGGCGGCGATTCCATTCCTTCTGTTTACATACGCGGAAATCACGAGGCGCGCGGCGCTTATTCGCCATTTTTGTGGAATATGTTAGGAAAAATAGGAGGCGAACATTCATACGGAGCGTTCAATATAGGCTCAACACGTTTTGTGATACTTGATTGCGGAGAAGACAAACCCGATAATAATTGGGCGTACTACGGATTAAACGATTTTACGCAGTACAGAAAAGACCAGACTGAATTTCTAAAAAAAGAGATCGCGTCAAAAGCCTTTAAAACAGCAGAAAAACGAGTATTGATACATCATATTCCAATTTATGGTATGCGCTCAAACTCGTTCAATCCAAGTCGCGACGAGTGGGGCGATATCATCGCCAATGCGCCGTTTAATTTATGTCTAAATGCACATACTCACAGTTTCAACCACCTTGCAAAAGGAATGTTTTCAAATAATTTTCCGGTAGTAACAGGGGGCGGCAACTACGAAGAAAACGCTACTGTAATGGTATTGCGAAAACATGGAAAACGAATGAATCTGATTGCGCTTAATACCGAAGGAAAAATTATTTTAATGTTAAACGTGTGATTAACAGCATAATTATCTACTCCTGTCGGGCGCAGCCGGCACAGGCGGAATAGGCGTGAAATTTTTCAATTCTTCGAGAATTAACTCTATCGCTTTGTTGAGTTGGTCGTCAATACCGGCAAACTCACGCGCAGGGTCGTTTTCGATAAATATGTCGGGGTCAACGCCGTAGCCTTCAATAATCCATTCGCCTGTATCAGACGAGTAGGTAGCATATTCGGGTTTTCGCAAATCTGTGCCGTCAATGAATGGCAACGAGCCGCGAATACCTACAACGCCGCCCCAACTGCGCGTACCGATAACCGTTCCCAAGCCGTATTTTTGAAAGCCGTAGGCAAACAGGTCGCCGTCGGAAGCCGAATATTTGTTTATCAGTAATATTTGTGGACCGAGCATCATTTGTGCGGGCGTTTGCGTGGGGATTTGCGAATTGCGAACTATGTTGGCGCGTTGTATTTCGCGCTGCAAACGTTCGAGAATCATAGGCGAAACGTTGCCGCCGCCATTGCCTCTGTCGTCAATGATTAACGCCTTCTTGTTGAGTTGCGGATAGAAATGCTTCACAAACTCGTTCAGTCCGTCGGCGCCCATGTCGGGAATGTGGATATAACCCACCTGTCCGTTGGTTGCCTCGTCCACCTTGCGAATATTCGTTTGCACCCAGTTGTAATAATACAGTTGCGATTCGTCGGCAACAGGTATTACGATAACTTTGCGGCTTCCCGCCAAGGCTGGTCGGCTGTTTATTTGCAGTTCCACCTGACGATTAGCCGTTCCGATTAGAAGACTGTAAATATTGTCAATATTGTCGAGCGATTGACCGTTTATAGCGGTAATAAAATCGCCATTTTTAGCATCAACGCCAATTTCGGTAAGGGGTGAACGTAAGGCGCTACTCCAGTTTGCGCCCTCCAAAATATCGTCAATTCGGAAAAATCCCGACGCTTCGTCCTTGCTTATTTTCGCGCCAAGCAAGCCCATCGGTATTCGCGGAGCCTGAACGCGGTCGCCGCCGTTGATATAGGCGTGTCCAACGTTCAATTCGCCAATCATTTCGCCGATAAGGTAATTTACGTCGTCTTTTGTTCTGGCGTATGGAAGCAGTACGGCGTATTTTTCGCGCATTGCCTGCCAATCAACGTTGTGCATATTGCTCACATAGAAGAAATCGCGCATCTGACGCCAACATTCATCGAAAATTTGCCGCCATTCAGCCTGTTTGTCTATATAAACTCTCAAACCGCTCAAATCCACAGCGTTATCTTCAAGACTTATTCTACCTGTTGGCGTATCAATGACGTAGTAATCGTTGCCTCTGCGAACTAACATTTTAGAGCCTGTAGCCGAAAGCGTGTATGTCAAGCCCTGTCCGAGTTCGGTTTCCCGCTGCCTTTCAAGGTCATACATATATACGTTGTTGCCGCGCATAAAATACAACTTGTTATTGTTGTGCTGCAAATTTCTGTAACGGTCTGCCGACACTGGCAACGCGAATATTCGACCAACAAGTCCTGTTGTATCAATTCTTGTGGGGGTTGCCGTATTTGCGGCTGCTGCCGGCGTGGCGGCGGGTTGGGCGCCCGCAGGGGTCGTTCCTGCCTCGTGGTTTACAGGTGCAAACGGACTTGGCGTGGCGGCGGCAAGGGTCACTGCATAGATGCGATTTTGCCGCTGATATGCGTAACTCCACTCAACGCTGCTGTATATCGGCGTAAAATCGCGGTCGGACACAAAGAACAGATATTTGCCGTCGCGACTGAACGTTGGCGAACCCGAATCGTGCCAAATGTCGGTAACATTCGTCCGTCTTCTGTTTTCGGTATTGTAGATAACCACGCGCCCGAAGCGGTTTTCGGCTGTTTCCACAAACACTATCCAGCGGCTGCACGGCGACCACGAAAATTCGGTAAATTCCCAGCGCGGCGATTGCTCGACCAATGTAACCGCTTTTGTGTTAATATCAACGTATTGCAGACGCATTTTTTTGTCGTTCCACAGAATTTTTCTGCTGTCGGGCGACCATTCGATATTGAATTTGTAAGTATCTGCGCCTGTGGTCAATTGTACGGCTGGCTCGCTGCCGTCCTGTTTTTGTATGTATATCTCAAATTCACCGCTACTGTCGCTGATGTACGCAATCCATTGTCCGTCGGGCGACCAGCGCGTATTTCTGTCGTGCGCTCCGGGGCTTGTCGTCAGGTTGCGTGTAATGCCTGTTTTTGCGGGTACTGTAAACACGTCGCCGCGGGCGCTCATCACAAGTCTAACGCCATCGGGCGACACGTCCACCGTTCGCGCCTCCCGCGACACGTCCCTTAATTCGTTACGCCCTGCAAAACCGTCGTCTTGCACCTGTACGCTGATTTTGCGCGTGTTGCGCGTGGCAACGTCCAAAACGTAAATATCGCCGCCGTTTTCATAAACAATAACCCTGTCGCCTGCCGATGGAAATTTTACGCAATACTCGGCATGATTGGTTACTTTGGTTGTTTGACGCGTTCTGACGTTGTAAACGAAAATATTAGCAGTGCGGTCGCGCTCGGAAACAAAAAATATGTCGTCGCCAAACCACATCGGGAAAATATCCTGCGCGGGATTGTTAGTGATGTTCGTGGTTGTTTTGTTTTCAAAATCGTGAATCCAAATATCGTCAGCCATTCCGCCCTGATAGAATTTCCAAGTACGAAATTCGCGGAAAACGCGATTGTACGCTAACTGGCTGCCATCGGCGGAAAACGAGTTCCAGCCTCCGTCGGGCAGCGGCAGTTGGACGGACATTCCGCCCTCTGCGGGTACGCTGTACAACTGTCCGATAAAGGCGTTGAACGACCGTTTGCGCGAGCGGTAGATAATATTTTTTCCATCGGGCGTCCAGCCCATCACTATATTGTTGGGACCCATGCGGTCTGACACGTCGTCGCGGTTGAGCGTAGCCGTGTATGTCAAACGTTGCGGTTCGCCGCCCTGCGCGGGCATCACGTACACTTCGGTATTGCCGTCGTAGTTAGCGGTAAAGGCTATTTGCGAGCCATCGGGCGAAAAACGCGCGAACATCTCGAATCCGGGCGCATTAGTGAGTTTACGCGCCACTCCGCCGTTCAGAGGCGTTGTATAGAGGTCGCCGCCATACGTGAAAACTAATTGATTGCCATGTGCGGCAGGAAAACGCAACAACCGCGTATCTTGCTGTGCATAAAGCATCTGTAAGCCTATTAAAAGGCTGGAAATAAGAAACAATTTCTTCATCTGGATTTAATTTTTTTATTAAGTACTATAATTTTTTGGGCAAAGATAAGCATTTTTTTAATTGAAAATTGAAAATTGAAAATTTTGGTACTACGACTTTTTGTGTGGAAGGGTAATAATTATTTTGAACACAGAAAGTGGCAATCCGTTGGGAATGTATCGCTCTGTAGAAACGATATAGCCACACATCACATAGCAATCTATAGGATTGAGATTTGACTGCGTCGAGCCCTTAGGGACAAATTATATTTTCTAAAACACACTGCAACACAATGTTTTAACACTATCATTTTGCTCTATGGGGTACGATTTAGAGCGGAAACTTTGTCCAGTTTAGTCTGCTTTTTACCGTTACGATGTGAGAGCATCAAAAAACGTTTCCTCCATTTTTACGCAACGAAAACGATTACGCAACTCAATCAAACGCTTCAACAATGCTTCAAAAGTAATTGACTGTTCGTAAATAAACGTTTCTTGCATATTTCTGTAATCCTCTTTCCAGAACTCAACTACGTCATTTTCAGGAACAAAATTAATTTGCGAGGGGCGATGTGTGCGATAATCAACGCCTCTTTCTCTTGCCATTATATAGCGATGTTCAACGATAGTCTTGTACAAATTTTCGTCGGCAAGCGCGTCTTTTGCAAATTGCGTATCCATCAATTTATGCAAATCGTACAAATGCCTTGTCATTCGGTGGGAATGTATCCGTCCTTTTTGCAACGCTTCATGTAACAAAAACGCTTTTTCGAGAAATGTACGTTTGGGCGAAACAGCATTTACGACAAAAAAATCATCGGCAAACTTTTCATTCGGATAGTTTTCGGCTATGATTGACCGAATTTTTATAGGGTCGAACGGCTCGTGTAGCGAACGACAACTGATTTCAACCTTTACCCAGTTCGACAAATATTTATTTTCGGGAAACAGCGATGAATACTTGACATACAACACACGCGGGTCTTTGTCTGACGAATTAGACGGCTCCAATTCAATCGTGTATCCCGAAATTTCAGCCTGTTGCAAAATTTTGTCCAATTCATCTGTCAATTTTTCCTGAATATATTTTGAGGATAATTTTCGTAACTTGTCCCTTTGATTTTTACTTGTTATTCGGGTAATTCCGAAGAAATCGCGACTAATAGCCACATCAATATCTTCGGAAAAACGTTCTATCAAATTCCAGCACTTGCTTAAAGAGGTGCCGCCTTTAAATACCAAATAATCAGCGCATGACGTATTGAAAAGCGCCTTCAAAACCATCGTTACCCACCAGTCTTTTTCTATTGCATGTGTGGAATAACCGGTTTCGAGCAGTATATTTTCAAATATAATACGCTGTCTTTCAGTCGGAATTGCTTGCCAATTATTCATTTTTGTTGATTTATTAGAGGGATTAATATTTTCTTTATCCAAGCAGGAGCATGGTTTACATCGCTCAACAGAATTTTTTTGTCTTCCGATTGAGCGATTATGTTTTCCAAACGGGCGATATATTCAGGGATTACGCTGTCCTTACCGATTGTTTTCAGCGCTGCAACTGTCAAAGGTATAATTTTTCCCTTGTAGATGAAATTTCGCGGCGATGTTTTTTTGAACGTAATTTTTCTTTTCCCGATGTTTATTTTTCGCGGCGAGCCGTCGGTCATATAAACCACGTTCATAGGCACTTGCGACGAAAGCCCCAACAAATTCATGGCATGATTTCCTGTCGGTAATATTCGGGCGTTGTCGCGTTTTGCGATGGCTTTCGCTATTGTTTCCGGCGATGGCAGCATCACTCCAAGTTCCTTATCAACAACAGGATACAAATATATTCCGTGAGAAAGACGAATAAGGGTTTTGTTCCTTTCGAGGCGAAACAAAGCCTTGTTTATCAATTCATCATTCCCAATATCGCTAAAATCCTTTGCAAAAATGATTTTGCCGGATTTACCTTTGGTTATCCTTTGCCGAACTTTGCCGGATATACTGTCTTCCATCTTCATCGTTTCAACATGTCCGAAAAAAAGAATATAAATCGGACATAAATTTGAACTAAAATACTATTAATAACACATTTAAAAAAACACCGCAAAGATACAACTTTTTTTTTATTACTACAAATATTTTTTTTTGCGGCATAGTTGCCGAAAATTTCAAATGCCTATTATACGTGAAGTAGCAACGACTAAAAAAATATCACACATGCTACCGCGTCGCAAACAAGAATTTTCCCAAAATGGCGCTTGCGACCGTGTCGCAAACAAGAATTTTCCCAAAATGGCGTTTGCTACCGCGTCGCAAACAAGAAATTTTCCAAGATGGCATTTGCTACCGCGTCGCAAACAAGAATTTCATCAAAATGACGTTTGCTACCGCGTCGCAAACAGGAAATTTTCCAAATTGGCGTTTGCTACCACGTCGCAAGTAAGAAATTTTCCAAAATGGCGCTTGCGACCGTGTCGCAAACAAGAAATTTTCCAAAATGACGTTTGCTACCGCGTCGCAAACAAGAAATTTTCTAAAATGGCGTTTGCGACCACGTCGCAAATAAGAAATTTTCCAAAATGGCATTTGCTACCGCGTCGCAAATAATAAATTTTCCAAATTGGCGTTTGCTACCGTGTCGCAAACAAGATATTTTCCAAAATGACCTCTGCTACCGCGTCGCAAACAAGAATTTCTTCAAAATAGCATTTGCATACCACAAAAAAAGCCGCCCTTATTACAGAGCAGCCTTCTTTATCTTTCGAGCGACATTGCAAATACCGCTCATTACTACGTTTTTAGCGATTATTAATCAATATGCTATTCTAACATGGTCGGAGTTGTTAGTTCTTTTCGAACTGTCAAAACTAACAGTACCAGCACTGCCGCCGCTGCCGCCAGAGCCGCCGTTTGTACCCGATACAAGTACAACAGTACCGCCTTTGCCGCCGCTGCCACCGCTACCACCGTCGCCGATGTGTACTCCGGCGTTGCCGCCGCCACCTGCGCTACCGGTGCCGCCTGCAGCATAACCGCCGCCGCCACCACCGCCGCCGCCTGCGCCGATGCCTGCTCCACGACCGCCGCCACCGCCGCCGCCGTTTCCGCCGTTTCTGCTACCGCCATTGCCGGAAGCGCCCCAGTATGCTAATACTGTACCACCGTTGATGATAACGCTACCGCTGCTGCCGCCGCTACCGCCTGCTTTTCCGTTGCTGCCAAGTCCGGCAGTTGCAGCGCCGCCGCCACCGCCGCCGCCGCCAATACCTGCGCCTGCGCCGCCGCCACCGCCAGCCCAACCGCTGCCGCCGTTGCCGCCAGAACCGCCCATTGCTGTTATTTCGCCACCGTTGATAGTGATATTACCAGCAGAGTTGCCGCTATTGCCACTTGTATCATGTCTTGGAGTTCCGCCATCGCTTCCGATGCCTGCATTTCCGCCATTACCACCGCCACCGGACAGAGCGTTTCCACCACTTGCAGCGTTATCGCCATTTGCAGACAATTTGCCCATGCTGGAGCCAGTAGATTGAGCGTAGATAGTCAAAGTATTACTGCCGCTTACATTTATACCGCCGTTTGTTGCGTTCAAATGGCTGCCATCGCGGAGGATTAAATGGACATTGCCTTGAACAGTTATTCTTCCTGATGCAATGCGTGTACCTTCAACACGAACCCATGTTGTTGCGCCAGCCGAACCCAATGTTGTTTGGGTAGTGTAATCCACTAAATTTGTTGCATCCGGTAGAGTTTGTCGCACTCCGAAAGCGTCAATGTATTCGCGCTCGGGTTTTGGCACCACGGGTGGCTCATTTACGCTTACAGTTGCTGCATCCGAACGCATGCTTGCTGTACCAACGCTGCCTGTGCCTGTTGCTGTAACTTGGCAAAAATAATAATACGTACCAGCAGTCAGGCTTGTAGGTATAGTATAACTGGCTGATGTTGCGCCCGAAATTACAGTACCTCCGCTATTGCTATTACTCGAATTGCTATACCACTGATAAGTAAGAGTTGCAGGTAGATTTACGCTTGCGTTTACTCTCAAAACAGTAGAAATACTTCCTGCTGTTGCATTGGAATACGACGGCTGCATGTTTGTTGTTATTCTTGGCGTATTTAGAACTGTATTTGCATTAGATATTGTTGATGCTTTTGAGTTTACAGTGTTATTAGCCTTTGCTTTTTCGTCATCAGCAGAACCAGTCAGTACACTAACACAAGAACTGATATTACCTCCAGCACAAGCCGTTAAATCAATAAGTCCATGTAAAAAATCATCTTTAACATCGTCTAAATCTAATAAATCAACCGCTAGATGCGACAATTCTTTGACAACATATACGCCACATGACCAACCAGCGGGTGGAAAAAATGGCGTCACAGCACATGAACCGAGACCTATAACATGGGGAGTAATCTTAAAAACTTTTTTTAAGTCTACAAAATTACGCTTTATACCTAACTCGTCTAAAATATCCCAATCCATACTGTGTTCAATATCATAAAAATAGTCTATCGTATTGTCAGGGCGTATGATAGCGAAGTCAAATAAGTCATCTCTGAAATTGCTAAATAAACACACAAAATCGTTGGCTATTATTTTGTCTAACAACCCGTCATCGTTAAAAAAGAATACAATACTTTCATCTGAATTGCTGTCTGGTTTTATATATACTTCTGTAGGCATTCCAGTTACTAAATCTTCGTTCAAAAACATAAGTGAACCGTCAATTCCTGCAAGCATATAACTCCAATCTGTAAATTCGCTCACATCAATAATAAACACTTTTACCGCCGATGCGTCAATCGGAATTGTTTCTTCGTATTCGTCACGCGGAAAAATTTTCGTGTCTATCAGTATTGCCGTTGGCGGCGTAAAGTTCAGTTCGAATAGGAGTTTGTACAGGCTGTGCGACTGATAATTGGTTGTCTGCCTGTGCAAATACGTTTCGCCGTTGGCGTAAAATTCAAACGTTACTATACCATCTTCAATGACAGTTGGCAGTATCAATGCCTCAAATGTGGCTGATGTGGGCGTGAAGCCTGTTTTGTACATTTTTACTACCTGTTTGTCTTCCTTGTCTGCGAATGTTCCATCGGCAAGTTTGAATTTTGCCTTTGTGTTCAATTCCTTTAGACTTGCCGTCATGTCCTCAAAATCGGCTTCCACGAGGGGCGAATTTTCACCGCCTCTCACTGTTACCTCAAGTTTGGCATACGCATAGAGGAAATTAAGCGTTACTTCGCTCGTTGTCGGCGCCTGCGCTTTTATGTTGTTGGAATACAACAATTCTTCAGGCAGCCCGGTCTCTTGCCCCGCAACATCCACGTCAATTGTGAAATCATTGTTAACCGCCGTAGTGTACGGATAATAGGCAATGAAATCTACATTTCCGCTTTTGGGGTAGTTTAGCGACGGCGTTGAAATAAGTTTTTGCCCGTTAAAACTCATTTCCTTGTTGTTGACGTCTTGGTATATCGCACCCGCGACCGTCAAATCCTGTCCCGCCTTTTTCATGTAGAGACCTACCTTATCAGACGGTTCGAACAGGTTTCCCGTCATTTTCAAATTTGACTTCGCAATGCTTGCATTAATATCGGTATTAAGGCTCGCTTCCAACCCGTTAGCAACGAGTGGCTCTTGCGTTATGTCAACTTGGCATCCCGTAAATATCGCTACGGACGCCATTACTGCTACTAAAAATAAACTTCTTTTAAAACTCATTTTTTAAAAAATTAAAAATTAAAACTAAAAATTATAATTGATACCTAACGTATATCCTAATGCTGTTGGATTACGATTGTAAGCCTCGTTATCCATTTTACCTATGTTTGTCCGTATCTTCAAACCAGCGGCAAAATTCTTGGTAATCATGTAATTTGCGCTTAAAGAAACAAAACCGCCAACGGTAAGTTTGTATATTCCGTAATCGTAGTCGTTATTGTGGTAGTCTCTATTGAATGTACCTTTCAAGAAGCCAATGCCGGCTCCTGCCTTGAATACGAATTTTTCGTAAAAATATCTTCCATATATGGCAGGGCAGACGAACCACAAAGTTTCTCTACCTACTATACCTATGTCTGTGACATGTATCTTACTGATTGTAGTATTTACGTTTATGCCCGCCCCCAGCATTTCTTTGAAATAATAAGCGCCTTCAAGGTCTAAAAGGAATGGGTACCCTTCGGCTTTGCCCAACCAAATAGAGCCAAATCCGCTTACGCCTGCCGACAATGCCACATAAAACGGGGTATAGTCATTATTATTCGGAAATTTTTGGCGGTTGCGGCTTCGGGGTTGATTTGTTCTCGTCTGCGAATGTTCTGATACTGCTGAAGTCATGTCATTTGCAAAATCTGCTGCTTCAACGCTATTGGGTAGCGTGTAGGCAAATGAAGGTAGCACGAAAACCACCATAGCCGCTATGATTGCGGCTAATCTTAAGGGTGCAAATGGCTCTTTAGACCTGTTACTTATTGACAATTCCATACTATATATATACATTATATAAATAAAAAAACATAAATTTCAAGGCGCAAAAATACAACTATCCTTTTGATTATCAGCAAATACCGTGTATCTATTTTGTTATACGCATGTATCTATTTTGTTACACATATATTCAAATATCTCATATTCTGTATTTTATGACCCATTTATTTTTACAAATCGTCATTTGTTATCCTTTGTCCCCCATCGAAAAATACTGAAAAAAATCGTGATTAAGAAGCGAGCAAATAGCGTGCAAATCGTGCACATTGATATATCCACTATCTTGAAACCTGTACCATTTGGGGCGCTGCCACCCCAATTGTCCACACAACCACTTCACAGTTCTTCTTTCTGTTTCAAGATGCTGCTTCACTATTTTCTCTATTTCTATCTTTCCATTTCCAGCCATAAAAAAGCGCGTGATACTGTATGCCGTGATTATACTTACTTATTTACTTGTTCTAGGCTCTACCAAAACCTTTTTCCTCAAATAAGCGCAAACAGTTCACGCCCAAAAGAGCGTGAACCTCACTACTTATTCTCGAGGAAATTCTTGGTAGATTTCGAACAAGTGAGAATAAGAGCAAAAGCCCAACAAAAATTGTTACTATCTTCTACTATCTATCTACATACATCAATTTTATACATCAATTAACGTTCAACATAAGACCTTCAATCACATATTTTCAGGATTTTTCATGGTTTCAACCCGCCCCGCGAGCGGAAACACTTCCAAGCAGCGTCTCATAACCGCCGCTCAAACTGCGCCACTCAATCAAACGTTATTCGTGAAAATTCGTGTCATTCGTGGCGCAAAACCCTCTATGATTGAACCGGCAAAAATACGCATTTTTTCATTCCCACCCAAAAAAAAATCAAACATTTTACATTTTTTTCATGTCTCAAGGATTTCATCCTTCACAAACACCATTTCAAAAATTCCACTGAAAAAATTTTTAGTTGCCAACTGCCACCTTTTTAAAATTCTGCATCATATATATAAAAAGTTGAAAATTTAATTTAAAAACATGAGTAAAAAAATTTTTTTAGCGGCTGCGTTCATCGCAATTATAGCCTGTTATGCATCGTGTGTCAAACATTTTTTCCCAATGAATGGGAACGGTGTCTTGGCGACTTCGGAAAG
>Ga0099364_10006432_pt1 | contig 17113 bp, 15 predicted proteins | sample TergutTh196P3_FD_73070 | JGI IMG/M metagenome (GOLD analysis project Ga0099364, IMG submission 73070) | Microcerotermes parvus P3 segment gut microbial communities from Pointe-Noire, Republic of the Congo - Th196 P3 | ecosystem: Host-associated > Arthropoda: Insects > Digestive system > Gut ... | reverse complement strand
TGGTGTTCGACATGGAACTCAAGATAGGAATGCCCTCCACTCCACTTACGGACGAAGCCCGTATAGTTGTGCTGTCGGTCAGCGAGGTCATGTTCGGGGTAATAGTCAACTCCGTCCGGGAGGTTCGGACGATTTACGACGCCCAGTTGGAAGCGGCCAGCAAACTCTCCACGGCTTTCGACAAACGCTACGTGATGTGGGTGGCCAAACCGGCGGACGGACGCTTGATCCTGCTTTTGGACGTATCCACGCTCTTCGACCTCGACCAGATATTGCTTGAGGAGGTTAAGGGATAACGTCCGGCCTTCGGATTCTTTTATGTTGAAAATTGACCTGCACTTCCACAGCACGTTTTCAGACGGTTTTTTTTCTCCGGCTGAACTTGTTCAGCGCCTGAAAGCATGTAAGGTAATCGTTGCCGGTTTGACGGATCACGACACGATTGATGGAGTCGGCGAATTTTTGGCACTGTGCCGCAAGGCTTCCATAAAGGGTGTGGCGGGCGTGGAGTTATCCGCCTCGTACATGGGAGTGCTGCATATTTTGGGTTACCGCTTCGATACCGCGAATTCCGGGCTGCTGAGCGCCCTTGAAAAAAACAGGAACGCGCGGGAAGCGCGTAATATTTTGATTTTTGAAAAACTGCGGGAACTGGGGTTTGACGTGCGTTTGGAAGAAGCGGCGGCTTATGCGAACGGCGTGGTGGGACGACCGCATATTGCGCGGTTGTTGTGGAACAAAGGCTATGTCTCCAATCTCAAAACCGCTTTTGACAAATACCTGAAGCGTGGGGCAGCGGCTTATGTTCCGCGTTTGCTTTTACAGCCCGAGGAATGTGTGGGGCTGATCCGCGAAGCCGGAGGTTTGCCGGTTCTGGCCCATCCGCGTCAGACGACTCCGGATTTGGATGACCTCCCGCCTGTTTTGAGGAAATTGAAGGATGCCGGACTTTGGGGGTTGGAATGTCGCTCTCAGGGCAACAGCCCATCAGATGTTTATCGCCTTTTGGAGATTGCGGCGAATTTTGAGCTTTTCCCCACGGCCGGCTCCGATTTTCACGGAGGCGGTCATGCTAATGTCGCCGTGGGTGTGATTGTGGAAGAGGATACATTGCCTTGGGGCCGCCTGTGCGGCGGCTTGTAGTGTATGGAAATTTTTGGAGGTGTGTGCTTTGAGTTTTGAAACGGATTTATTCCCCGTAGATTTAAGAAGCGATACCGTAACGAAGCCCAGCGCTGAGATGCGCAAAGCCATCAGCGAGGCGGAGGTCGGCGACGACGTTTTCGGAGAGGACCCCACAGTTAGACGTCTTGAAAAAACGGCTGCCGAGATGCTGGGCAAAGAGGCGGCCCTTTACGTAATCTCCGGGACACAGGGCAACTTGGTTTCCCTTCTTACGCACTGCTCCCGCGGGGACGCCGTTATACTGGGGCGGGACTCCCACCTTGCGAACATGGAAGGGGGCGGTTTGGCCGCCCTGGGCGGAATTGTTCCCATACAGGCGGACGACCCGAAAGGGCTTCCCTCCGTTGCGGAACTGGATCTCGTCCTGCCCCCGACGGATAACGTTCACCTTGCCCGCGCCAGGATACTGTGCGTCGAGAATACCCACAGCCGGTGCGGTGCTCATGCGTCCTCGCCCGAAGAAATTTTCGGGGTGGCCGCCTGGGCGCACAAGCGGGGGCTCCTTGTCCACATGGACGGCGCCAGGCTTTTCAACGCCGCCGTGGCCCTGAAGGCCAAACCGTCGGAATTTGTTAAGGAAATTGACTCCGTGCAAATTTGCCTTTCCAAGGGGCTTGGCGCTCCTATGGGGAGCTTGATCTGTGCTTCGTCCGCTTTCATACACGAGGCTCGTTTCTGGAGAAAGAAGGTCGGAGGCGGAATGCGCCAGGCGGGTATAGCCGCCGCCGCCGGGCTTTTTGCCCTCTCAAACAACGTGAGCCGCTTGGCTGACGACCACGCAAGCGCGCAGTCGATATTTACGATATTAAAAGGGGCCGGGATACAGGTGTTGGAGGCAGAGCGCCCAACCAACATGGTTTATTTCAGCGTTTCGGACGAGAGGAGCGCGAATAAACTCTTTGCCGCCTGCCGAAAGCGGGGAGTGTTTTTCGGCAGAATCTCGCCCGTTATGTTCAGGATTGTGACTCATCTGGACGTGTGCGGTAAGCAGGCGCAGGCCGCCGCTAAGGTTATAGCCGAGGAATACGGAGCTCTATGAGGGCAAGTTCGTACCGGATAATTTTATCAGTCATAATCGCGCTTATTCCGGCGCTGTTGTTTGCTATGCCTGTCAATGCCGGCGTGGCCACGCTTTACAGAGGCAACGAAGCGCTGGGGCAGGTTCCCGTTATGGACGGCAACACCGGTTTTGCCGTCTCCGTGGCGGACGCGGGGGCGCTATTGGGGCTGAACGCATCTGTGGTGGGGGAGGAACTGGTGCTCTCCAGGGGCAACGATACTTTGAGAGTCGTTCTGAACGCCGTGGCGGCCTGGTATAACCATCAGCTCATCCCCCTTTACGGAGCCAGTTACGTGCAGGACGGGAGGTGGTGGCTGGACGTCCCGTCCTCGCTGAGCCTCTTGCAGTACTTTGCCGGGCGCGGAATTGGAAACCGGCTACGCGTGGAGGAAACCAGCGCCGGAACGGGAGCGCCTGCCGCTCCGCCTGTCGTACCCGTTCCCGTTATGGTAACGCCTGCTGCGGCAGCGCCCGTCACGGACGTGCCTGCCGTTATACCCGCCGAGACGGAACCGTCGGACAGGGTGATCGTAGTATCAGAGCCTGTGAGAAACCCGCCCGCGCCGAACCCGCCAAGCTCATCAAACTCACCAAATACGGACTCTCTCGCCGCACAGACGATACAGGCGTCGATAGGCTCGGTTTTTGCCTCTTCCGGCGCTTCGAACGCTCCGGGAGAGCTTCGCGCGGTGCGGTGGAGCGTTTCCAGGGAAAAAATACGCGCGGTGCTTGATTGCAGCGACGGAACCAACCCTGAAGGCAGGGTTGTCTCGGGAAAAATCGCCATCCCTTTCGCGTCCGTCGTTGACAACCTGCAAGGAGTGCCGTCGCCTTACGAAAACGTTACCGCCGAACTTGTGAGGAACGCGGACGGAACCGGCACGCTTTTATTTTCGGCGGCGGGAGTCAGGGTCGAGCGGTTGGCGTTGAACGCGCCCAGGCGAATTGTCCTCGACTTTATCTTCAACGCCCCGACAGTAGTGAGGGAAGTCCCCCGGCCCGGAACGCCGGTGGTGGCGTCTCCTGTGCCCGCGCCGGGAGGCGCGCCGAGAAGGCCGGGCAGTATGCTGGTGGTTCTGGATCCCGGTCATGGCGGCAAAGACCCGGGCGCGGTAGGCAACAACCTCAGGGAGAAGGACATCAACCTGGCCATAGGTTTGAAAATGGAAAAAGCTTTGCAGAACAAAGGATTTGACGTGAAAATGACGCGGAGAGCCGACGTTTACCTGACTCTGCGGGAGCGAACGGATTTCGCCAACAAAGAGAACGCGGACATGTTCGTGAGCATCCACGCCAACGCCCTGCCGCCTGGAAGAAACGCCGCCGGGTTTGAAATTTATCTGATGGCCTTGCCCACGGACGAAGACGCTCTGGCCCTGGCAAAGATAGAAAACCAGGAGTACATGGAGGACAAGACCAGCGCGGGAGCGGAGGCGGATCGCCGTACCGACCTTTTATTGAGAATACTTGGGGACATGCAGCAAAACAATAAAATCAACGAAAGCACCGTGGCCGCCGAAGTTCTTTTTAAAGCCGGCAACAGGCAGGGGATTCCCATGAAGCGGGTGGCGCAAGCCCCGTTCTACGTCCTGCGCGGAGCGGCTATGCCCGCGGTGCTGCTGGAAACAGGCTTTATTTCCAACCCCACGGAGGCCAAGCTGCTGGGACACGCCGGCTACCAGCAAAGAATCGCCGACGCAATGGCGGAGGGAATTTACAATTACTTAAAGCAGTGAGGTGTTTGGTATTTATGATTCGCCGCAGGCGTGACGATTTGGTGGATATGGATATGGAGCGGGAATTTGAGGAGAGAATCGAGGGCAAGCGCAGGCGAACCACGAGAGAATACTCTTCTGATTCCTCGAAGCGCGACAGGCAAAAACCGAAGCCGCCGGTTCTTTTGCGTTTTTTTGCCTGGTGCGGCGTCATTTTGTTTTGTTTCGTGGTAGGTTACGTCGGAACCGGATACATGGTGACTAACGTGTTCAACCTCAACAATCCGTGGCCGCAATCGGATGGCGACGCCGGTTCCATGGCAAACGCGGATATCCCGGAAACCAGCTCTATGACGCTGGACATGCAGAAGGCGACATTTTCCGTTTTCTATCCGAGGGACGGAGAATTGAGGTCGGAAAACGTGGACGTCATCTCCCGTACGTTTGAAGATAACATTCAGGAGGCCGTGTTGAGCATATTGAGGCTCAGCGGGGTGGGCGACAATGTAAACGTGCTGCACGTATTCCGGGACGTAGACATAGTTTACCTGGATCTTTCAGCCCCTTTCCTGGAGGCTCTGAACGGCCTTGGGGAAAGGGGCGGTTCGCTTTTGGTAAGCGGCATCGTGCGTACCATGAGCGAAAATTTTTCCCTGACCAGGGTACGGTTCCTGGTGGATTCCAGGGTCATCAGTTCCGGGGCTCCGGTGGATTTAACCGCCGTTTGGCAGTGAGCGTATCCAGAAGAAGCCGGGTTTTCGACCGCCTGCTTCTTGCCACCGGCAATCGTCACAAATATGGCGAATTTCTTGAACTTTTGCCGCGCCGCGCGGTGAAAGATTTGATTTTTGCGCCCGAGCTGCCGCGCACCGCTCAAATTACTGAAGTGGACGAAACCGGCTCGACCTACGTTATGAACGCCTTGCTGAAAGCTCTGGCGTGGTCGGCGGCTTCCGGACTTCCCAGCCTCGCCGACGACAGCGGCCTTGAGGTCGAAGCCCTCGGCTGGAAACCCGGCGTGCGCTCGGCTCGCGTATTTGACGAAGGCAGGTTCCTGTCCAGTGACGCGGAGCGCAATCAATGGCTTTTGACCCGCATGGAGGGTAAAGCCGGCAGACGCGCTCGTTTTGTCGCCGCCGTGGTTCTTTCTGTGCCGGGAGAATGGGCGCTGGCGTGCGAAGGGGTATGCGACGGGCGGCTGGCGGTCTCTGAAACCGGCGCGCAGGGTTTCGGTTACGACCCTCTCTTTATTCCGGACGGTTACGACATTTCGTTCGGCGAACTTCCGCCTTCCGTTAAAAATCGCATATCGCACCGCGCAAGAGCCGTGGCGGCCCTCCTTGATATTATGGCGGACGCGTGACCGCAGGAGACGAAATATGCGCATACTCAATGTTCGTTTCAAAAACCTGACCTCCCTGCGGGGGGAGTGGAATATAGACTTTACGAACCCGGCCTACTCGACGGATGGAATTTTCGTCATAACGGGCCCCCCTGGCGCGGGAAAGACTACTATCCTAGACGCCATATGCCTGGCGCTTTACGGCCGTACGCCGCGTCCGAAAGATGTTATGTCACGCCAGGCAGGGGAATGTTTTGCCGAAGTCACGTTCGAGACGGACACGGGGAGATATCGCGCCTTCTGGGAACAGCACAGAGAGTACAAAAAACCGGACGGCGCGTTGCAGCCTCCGAGACACGAACTTACGGTCGCCGGCGGTTTGCCGGCGGCGGCGCAAAGCGGTGCGGCTAACATAATCAGCGAGGCGGCGGGGCTTTCTTTCGATCAATTTACCCGAACCGTTTTGCTGGCGCAGAGTGATTTTGCCGCTTTTTTGCGATGCGGGCCGGAGGAACGCTCTCCGTTTTTGGAGCGGATAACCGGCACGGAGATATACGCCCAGCTTCCCACGCGCGCTCACGAGATCGTAAACTCGGAACGGGCCGCGCTTAAGCTGGCTGAGGCGGAGACCGCGGGTTTCAGAGACATGGACGCCGACGAGAAGGAGGCGCTGAAAGCCCAACTGGAGTCGTTGCGCCAGGAAGAGGACGGCGTTGTGAAAAAACTGGAACGTTACAACGCCGAGTACGATTGGCTCTCGAACATGACTTCCATCCAAAAAGAACTCGACGCGCTGGATGACAGGCAGAAAGACCTCTCCAGGCGGCAAGAGGGCTTTGAATCCGAGAGGGCGCGTCTTTTGCGCGCTCAGAAGGCGTTGGAGTTTGGAAGCGCCCATGCCGTCCTTGTAACGTTCCGTAAAGAACAGGAATCCGAAAAACAATCGCTCTTAGAGTGCCACGCCAAGCTGCCTACGCTGGAGGCCAACGTCCGGCGTTCGGAAGAAGCCTTGCAGTTAGCGGTTTCAGAGTGCCTGGGCAAACAGGCGGACCGTAAGAACCTTCTGGATGTTCTGCGCAAGGTGCGGGAACTGGACTTGAAGCAGAAAGAAAAGGAACCTCCTATCCGTGAAAACCAGGCAATAGCCGGAGAGCTTGCGAGCGCGGCGGAAGCGAAGCGGGAGCAATTTGAGGCTGAACAGCTCAAGTTTGAGGCGACTCAGGTACAGATTAGGGATGTCCGAAAGTTTTTGCAGGACAACGTGATGGACGAAAAGCTGATTGAGCAGTTTGACGGGATAAAATCGCGTTTTGACTTGTTTTGTTCGTTCCTGGACAAACGGCGGCGCATGAGCGAGGAGCACGCCGCTGCGGACAAGCTGAAAAATGAAGCCCAAAAACGCCTGAGCAGACAAAGCCTTGTGTACGATACGGCAAAAGCGAGGTTCGAATCAGCGGAAAAATCCATTAAGAAGCAAAGCGGCGTCTTGTCCGAAACGCTGGGTTCCCGTTCGATATCGGAGTGGCGCGAGATACTTTCGAGCCTGATGGAACGCAGGGTAAAACTGAGGCAGATAGAAGAGGCGTTCAGGCATAGAGCAAAGGTTTCGGCGTCACTGTTGGAGCTGAGGGGCATACAGGACGAACTCGAATCCTCTCAAAGTGAGTGCGTGAAAAAAATTACAGCGCGCCGTGAGAGGATTCAGGCGCTGGAAGAGGAGCTTAGGCATCTCGACGTTCAGGCGGAACTGATCCGGCGCATCAAGGAACTGGAAGAAGCCAGGGAGCGTTTGACGAACGGGCAGCCCTGCCCTTTGTGCGGGTCGGCCTTGCACCCATACGCCGCGGGGGACATCCCGCAGGACGACGAGGTTTGGCTGCTCACGCACCGCGTCAGGGACGAACTGAAAAAAGAAAATAACGCCCTTTCCGAACTCAACGCCGAGAACGCGCGGCTGGCGGAAGAACATTTGCGAACGAAGTCCGATGAAGCGAGTTTTCAGTCACGGATACAGGATATTGAAAACCATCTGACCGAGGACTTGACCGCGCTTCAACTGGCGCTGCCCAAAGACCTCGCCCCCCTGGACGGCATAGGCGCGGAACGTAACAGGTCGGAAGAGCATTTGCAAAAAACGCGCCTTTTGATAGAACGGGCGGAAAAGGGAGAAGAGCTTCTGCGCTCCATGAGAAATGAATTTGAACTGACCCGCCAGGATAGGGATCAGTCGGCGAGTTCACGGCAGGAGGCCGAGTTCGAGAAAGAAGCGGCAGCCCGTGAATTGGAGCGTATAGTACAGGACATCCGCTTTCACGACGAAGAGCTTAAAAATATACGGCTCGACCTGACTCGCCAGGTTATGCCCTTTGGCTTTAAAAACCTCCCGGAAGAACGTCCTGAGCAGGTTCTGGAGGCGCTGGAAACAAGGCTTGCGAAGTGGCGGGAACACTACAAGCTCAGGACAGAGCTTGAAAAACGGATATCCGTGTGGGAACGTGACCTCCATCACGAGCGCGCCACCTTGGACAGCCTCAACCTGGAGCTGAAAGACAAAAACGAAACCGTAAAGAAACTGAGAGCCGAAAAAGACTCACTGCGGCAGCAGCGGGTCAACATGTTCGGCGAAAAGGACCCTGACAAAGAGGAAGCCAAACAAAACGCGCTGCTGGAAAAAGCCGAAAAGCAGGTAGAGCTGAAGCGCGAATCACGGACGCTTGTTTTGCAGGATTTATCCGACATGCGCTCCCGGATAGAGGGGCTGGTAAAATCCATACACATCAGGGCCGCCGCTTTGCAAAAAGCGGAAATAGCTTTCAAAAAACAGCTTATCGCCAACGACTTCAGCAACGAGGACGCATATCTTTCGGCCTGCCTTCCGGAGGAGGAGCGCAAAGTTTTACATGAACGCGCTTCCGCGCTGGACATGGAACAGGCGGAGCTGGACGCCCTGTTCATGGATCGTAAATTCGGCCTGGAGGAACAACGTCGCCGGCACGTGGCAGAGTTCACGCTGGAGGAGGCCGAAGAGGGTAAAATTCAGACCGCCGCCATGCTGAAAGAACTGCGGCAGTCAATAGAGAACGTCTCCGTCAGGCTTGAGGGGGGAGACGACCTGTCGCTCAAACGTGCCGAGCTGGAGGAGCGTGCCGAACGGCAAAGGACAGAGTGCCGGCGCTGGGAATATCTGCATAACCTTATAAATTCGGCTGACGGGCAAAAATCCGCACAGGAGTTCACTTTTGAGATAATTCTCCGCAACGCGAACCAGCGGCTTCGGAAAATGACGGATCGCTGTTTTCTGGTAAGGGACGAAAAACATCCCCTCTCGTTCAGCGTCACGGACAACAACGGCGAGTTCCGGTCTGCCAAAAACCTGTCCGAAGGGGAGAACTTTACCGTCAGCCTTGCCCTGGCACTGGCCCTTTCGCAGTTGATCGCCCCCAAGGTAAAGGCGGACTCCATTTTTCTTGACGATGGGTTCGGCTCCATGAACGACATGAACGAAGAAAGCCTCGACATGGCTCTTTCCGCCTTGGCCGGACTGAGGCGCGAAGGCAGGCTGATAGGGATCGTCTCCAACGCGGAGTCCCTAAAGAAACGCATATCATCACAAATCGAGGTCATTCCCCAGGAAAACGGCCACAGCCTGATCAAAGCGCCCGGCTGCACGAATTGATTTACACAAAAAGATGATCATGGCATATAGTCGAGACTATTTATAAACGTGACTAGTATTATGTGTCACCTAAAAGTAGCATAATTTCTGCTGTGTGGTATTGTCAGCATGAGGTGATGATACTACATGCTGACCAGCGACACCGATAAAGCGACGATTACAACCGGTAACGGCACACATATAACCCTTTCCGGCGGTAGGCTAATCGTGATTGACGAAGACGCATTGACCGAGGGGTTGATAAGAGCAAACTCCGTAAAGTCGGAGGAATCTTTGCGATTCCTGTTAATCATCGTCGAGCATGACGGCGCGGAGGTTATGTATTCTGACGGTTCCAGTGAAACTATCCCCAGTAATTCATCAATATTGGTAAACCCTGACGGCAGCGTCAATATCACAGAAAGCGTAGATGATGGCGACGGAACAACTCCTCCCGACAGCAATTCAGGCGGTGGTGGCGGGTGCAACGCCTGGGGAACGGGGGCGGTGGCTTTTATGGCGCTGGCGACACCGCTGTTCATCAAGAGCAGACGCCGAAAATAACGCGGGATAAAGCGGGGAATTTATAGCGAGCATGAGGGCGGTCACTAGCTGATCGCCCTCATGCTCGCTTAGGAAGTGTTTCGTAGGGGCCGATGGTAATCGGCCTGCGGACATACGTCAATAAATGGGCGGATTGGGTATAATGAGCGGATTGCCATCCGCCCCTACGGCATACAGCCATTTCTTGGGCGTGCCGGATGGCTTCAATTCGCAGTTAATACCAGTTTGAAATAAAAGGCCTAAAGTTAGAATAGCTAAAAGTAGCTTTGACAAGCATTTAAGCCCCAGATTAACATTAGTTTGATTGCAACCTGGTATGAGGCAAGAACTTGTAAGATTGTGTAAAGTTTTTTCATGCGCAATCCTCCGGCGACATCTACGATGTATAATCGTTCTGTTTACGGCGATATAGTGAACGTAGCGTTTTATTGGACGGTAACTTTCAAGAGAGGCGGGATTAGCTTGAGGAATCTTCTTGAAAAACTCAGCAAGGAAAAACTGATTGATTTTATGGCGGAATATGGCAAAAGTGACGCCAAGTTCGTTAATGCCGTCAATATGCGTTTTTCCAGGCCTGAATTTGAAACGGAATTAAGTAAGATTGAAAACAAAATCGACAGCGCGCTCGGCGGAGCGTCCGATTACCGTAATCGTGACAGTTGGGGCTATATGTACGTTAATGTGAGCGATATTGCCGCAGAAATCAAGCAGCGCGTGGAGCAGGGACATATAAAGCTGGCGTTTGCGGAAATTGAACTGCTTTACCGCAAGCTGCTTGAAAACTTCGAGTATCAATGTGAGTGCGAAATAAGCGATGAAGCGGAAAACTGCCTTGATATGATGGCTGAAACAGCCGGCAAAGCCTCTTTATCGGAAGATAAAGATTACATATTCAAGCGATGTATAGAGCTTTCGAGACTTGAGGACGGGAAAGACTACGGCGCGGAATATGAGACCCAGTTGCTGGGAATTGCGGCTAAATTTGTCACGCCGGAAAACCTTGCGGAATTAGAGGAAGCCTTGGCTTGTTTCGGTTCTCAAGGTTGGTGGGAGGAGGAGTTTAACCTGATCCGCCTTGAAATTATCCGAAGGATTAAAGGCGAAGACGCAGCCGACTCTTTTATTGCCGAAAACTTACAGTTTCCGAAAATCAGGGAAATTGCCTTCGAGAAAGCAACTTCGCGCGGCAGCTATACGGAAGCCGAACGTCTTTGCGCCGGCGCGCTCTCCGAAGACAAGCGGCATTACGGCATTTCGCCCTGGCTGTACAAACTGCATTCTGTACATGAAATGGCGGGAAACACAGCAAAAATAGCGGAAACGTCAGAAAAAATCCTTCTTGAAGGAGATTTGAGTTATTACGATAAGTTAAAATCACTGCTCCTGGAACAAGCCATGTGGAAAAAATCGTATCCGGAACTGCTTCATAAATGCGAAATGAAATTATCTTATTCAAAGTACATGGAAATTCTGGCGAAAGAAAAAGAACATGCCTTGTTGTTGGAACAAGTGAAAAAACATGCGGAGCAAATATGTCGTTATGGAGAATTACTCGCGGAAAAATATCCGATTGACACATGCGCCATATTCACTGAACAAATCAACAAAGAAGCTGAAAGCGCGTATGGCAGAGATTCGTACAGAGAAGTCTGCTCACGTGTCACATGTTTCGCAAAAGCGGGTTATAAGGCAGAGGCGGCCAAAATGGTAAGTGATTTCAAATTGAAATATAAACGCAAGCCCGCGTTTGTCGATGAATTAAAAAAATACAGGTAGGGGACGCACACCCGGGCGTCCCGTATGATAAATAACAGCGAAGAAGGAGTGCTTTACTTATGAAAACCGGTATAGTTATGGGCAGCGATTCTGACCTGCCTGTGATGAAAGAGGCGGCGGATTTTCTTGGCGATTTGGGGATTCCATATGAAATAACCATTGTTTCCGCCCACAGGACGCCCAAAAGGCTTTATGAATACGCGGAAACCGCTGTGGACAGAGGTTTGAAAGTTATTATCGCGGGGGCCGGGGGGGCCGCGCATTTGCCGGGGATGATAGCGGCCATCACCACGCTGCCCGTAATAGGCGTGCCAGTCAAAACGAAGGCCCTTGGCGGCGTTGATTCCCTGTACTCGATTGTGCAGATGCCCCCCGGGATCCCGGTGGCGACGGTGGCGATAAACGGCGCGAAAAACGCGGGCATATTGGCGGCTTCCATATTATCCATTTACAATGAAGACATATCAAAAAAACTGCGCGCGTATAAAGAGGGGCTTGACAAAATGGTTCACGATAAAATTGAAAAACTGGACAGAGCCGGATATGAAGCCTATTTGAAAGAAATGCCATGAGCGTTATTAAAAAGAGGATAGGAATTATCGGCGGCGGGCAGCTTGGCAAGATGATGATTTTAGAGGCCAAGAGGCTCGGGTTTTATGTGGCGACGCTGGACCCGACGGCGGATTGCCCTTCCCACAGCGTCAGCGATTTGCACATTGCCGCCGGTTTCGATGAACCCGAAGGTTACTTTGAACTGGCGAAACACGTTGACGTGATTACGTATGAATTTGAGCACATCAACGCGGAAGCGCTGGGGATTCTGGAAAAAGAAGGCCATACCGTATACCCTTCCGTAACCAGCTTAAAAAACATACAAAATAAATATTCCCAGAAAAAGATTTTGAGCGGCCATTCGATACCCGTCCCCGGATTCGCCGAAGTATACGGCGTTGATGATATTCTGGCATTTGGGGATAAGGGGCGCTTCGGTTATCCCCTGATGTTAAAAACCACGACGGGCGGATACGACGGCAAAGGAAACGCGCTGATCGGAAACGAGGGGGAAGTTGAAGAAGCGTATAATCAATTGGGCGGCGGGGCGAAGGAATTGATGGTTGAAAAATTTGTTGATTTTGACAAGGAAATCTCCATTATCGCCTGCCGGGGCATTGACGGAACGAGGGTGATATACCCCGTTGCCGAAAATATGCACGCAAACAGCATTTTAGACACAACCATAGTTCCCGCGAGAATAGGGGAGGGGGCGATAAAGAAAGCGACGGCGATAGCGGATAAGGTTATGGAGGTTTTTGAGGGCGTCGGCACGTTCTGCATTGAATTGTTCGTGGGGAAAGACGGGGAAATATACGTGAACGAAGTCGCGCCGCGGCCCCATAACTCAGGGCATTACACCATAGAGGGATGCTTTGCCAGTCAGTTTGAAAACCATATCAGAGGGATTGTCGGGCTGCCCTTTGGCAGCACGCGTTTGATTTCCCCCGCGGTTATGGTCAACCTTTTAGGCGAAAGCGACGGCGCGGCAAAGCTGGAAGGTTTGGAGGAAGCGTATCTCGAGCCTGACGCGCGCGTTCATTTCTATGGTAAAAGCGAGTCTAAAACAGGCAGAAAAATGGGGCATTTCACGGTTGTAGATAAGGATATAGAGACGGCGGTAGAAAAGGCGCGGGAAATAAAGCGTCTTGTCCGTATAACAGGAGGTGCGCTGTGAAACTTGTCCGCGCGGGAAAAACCAAGAACGTTTATGCTCTGGACAACGGATATCTTATGCTGAAATTCAAGGACGACGTCACTGTCGGCGAGGATGGTAAATTTGACCCCGGCGGCAACAGGACAGGCGTCAGCATTGAGGGAATGGGCAGCGGGAGCCTCCGCCTCACCGATTTTTTCTATAAAAAAATAGAGGCGTCCGGAGTCTCCACCCATTACATTTCCGCCGACCTTGAAAACGCAAATATGACCGTTCGTCCGGCGGAGGTTTTCGGTAAGGGTATCGAGGTCATTTGCCGCTTCAAAGCGACAGGCAGCTTTATACGCCGCTTTGGCATGTATGTTGAGGAGGGGCAGGACCTTCCCGCTTTCGTGGAGGTAACTCTCAAAGACGACGACAGGGGAGACCCGTTTATTGCCAGGGAAGGGCTTGAAATATTGGGAGTTTTGACTTCGGCGGAATATGATGAGTTAGTGTCTTTGACCAGGAAAATCTGCTTTCTCGTAAAGGATGAACTGGCGAAAAAAGGCGCGGAACTTTACGACATCAAACTGGAATTTGGACGTTACGACGGCAAAATCATTTTAATCGACGAGATTTCCGGCGGCAGTATGCGGGTATATAAAGACGGGGCTTATATGAGTCCTTTGGATATCGTTGAGCTGGTATTGTCATAATGCTTATTGATAAAGCTGATAAAGTACATGAGGAATGCGGCGTATTCGGCATTTACAGCCAAAAAACCGGCGCGGACGCGGCGGCGCAGGTTTACCTCGCTTTATTCGCCCTCCAGCACCGGGGGCAGGAAAGCTGCGGCATAGCGGTATGCGACGAAGGGGTGATCGGCTACCACAGGGATACGGGTTTGGTGCCGGAGGTGTTCACCCCTGAAATACTGGACAAACTGGGGCAGGGGAACATCGCGGTCGGGCACGTCCGCTATGCCTTCACAGACCGGGCTAAAGGCCGGTCGAACGCCCAGCCTTTGGTGGTGCGCCATATCAAGGGCACGATGGCTATCGCGCTCAACGGCAGCCTGACCAACGCCGCCGAACTTCTGGAGCGGCTGGAACTCAGCGGCGCTATCTTCCACTCCACCAACGACGCGGAAGTTCTTTCATATATGATAACAAAAGCGAGGTTGAATACCGGCTCCATCGAAAACGCCGTGAAAGAGGCTTTGAAGGAAATTACAGGGGCGTATTCCCTTCTTGTGATGTCGCCCAAGAAGCTGATAGCGGCCCGCGACCCCCGGGGCTTCAGGCCGCTTTGCGTCGGTATGCTGGACGGGGACTATCTGATCGCCTCCGAAAGCTGCGCCTTGGACAGCCTTGGCGCGGCTTTTTTGCGCGACGTGGAGCCGGGGGAGATAATAGTAATAGACGAAAACGGGCTGCGCAGCGTGCAGGAAGGCACAGGCAAGCCCACGGGGCTGTGCGTGTTCGAGTTTATCTACTTTGCCCGGCAGGATTCCATAATCGAGGGAGTGAGCGTTCATGAAGCCCGCCGCAAAGCCGGGGAGTTTCTGGCGTTGGAGCATCCCGTCAAGGCGGACGTCGTCATAGGCGTGCCGGAATCGGGCATTGACGCGGCTATGGGGTATGCAGGCTTTTCGGAAATCCCTTTCGGCATGGGGTTTACAAAAAACCGATATGTGGGCCGCACGTTCATTCAGCCTGCCATGCGGGAGCGTGAACGCGCCGTGGGCATCAAGCTCAACGCCATAGCGGCAACGGTTAAGGATAAGCGAGTTGTCATGATTGACGATTCCATAGTAAGGGGAACCACAACCGGCAAAATTATCAAACTGCTGCGCGACGCAGGCGCGGCGGAGGTGCATGTGCGCATATCCGCGCCGCCCTTTATGCACCCATGTTATTTCGGCATAGACGCGTACAGCCGGGAAAACCTGATAGCCTGTAAAATGTCGATAGATGAGATTTGCGCCCATATCGGCGCGGACAGCCTGGCGTACCTTTCCGCCGAAAGAGTGACGAGGATTGCGGGAGAATCGGGCTGCGGCTTTTGCGCCGGGTGCTTTACAGGCGAGTATCCAATCCCGAAGCCTGAGAAGGTGAACTGGGATAAGTTTGGAAGCAAGATTCGTAAAATAGACGAGTAAACACAGGAGGCGCAATCCCATGAACGCCGGTCATAACGAAAGCTACAGCGCGGCGGGAGTAGACGTAACCGCGGGTTACAAAGCCGTTGAGCTTATGAAAAAACATGTGGCCCGCACCAAAATCCCCGGCGTATTGGAGGGTATCGGCGGTTTTGGCGGCCTGTTTGCCCTGCCGGATATGCTAGATATTCAGGAACCTGTCCTTGTGTCCGGCGCTGACGGAGTGGGAACAAAGCTGCAAATAGCCAGGATTATGGACAAGCACGATACTATAGGCGTCGACGCCGTTGCTATGTGCGTCAACGACATTGTCTGCGCCGGCGCGAAGCCGCTGTTTTTTCTGGATTATATCGCGGCCGGTAAGGTTATTCCTGAAAAAATAGAGCAAATAGTCTCGGGCGTCGCCGAAGGCTGCGTGCTGGCCGGATGCGCCCTTATAGGCGGGGAAACCGCCGAGCACCCCGGAGTGATGCCGGATGACGAATATGACATCGCCGGTTTCGCCGTCGGCATAGTAGACAAGTCAAAAATCTTGGACAAGGCCGCCGTAAGGCCCGGGGACGCGGTGATTGGAATCGCCTCTTCCGGGGTGCATTCCAACGGGTTCTCCCTAACCCGTAAGGTATTGCAGACGGGCAAAGCCCTTTTGGGAAATTACTCCGCCGAGCTTGGCAGGACCTTTGGCGAGGAACTTCTTATTCCGACGAAAATATATGTAAAGCCTGTTTTAACCCTGCTGGAGAAACTGCCGGTTCGGTCTGTCAGCCACATCACCGGCGGCGGGTTCTACGAAAACATTCCCCGCGGGATTTCGGAGGGCAGCGGCGCCGTCATCGAGCTTGCCAATATAGAAATTCCCCCCATATTCACGCTGATTCAAAAAACAGGCGGCGTCCCTCAGAGAGATATGTTTAACACGTATAACATGGGCGTCGGCATGTGCGTGATTACAGCTCCCGAACACGCGGATGAAGCTGTGCGCGTGCTGAACGGCTGCGGCGAAAAAGCGAAAATAATCGGCGAGGTTAAGTCCGGGATTGAAGGCGTGGTTTTGGCATGATAAGAATCGCGGTGCTGTGCAGCGGCGGGGGAACCAACCTGCAGGCGCTGATTGACGCCTGGCGTAGCGGTACCTTCGTGAACGGCGAGATTGCCCTGGTTTTAGCGTCGCGCCCTCAGATTTTCGCGCTGGAAAGGGCAGCGGCAAACGACATTCCCGCCGTCATCGTAAACCGAAAAGACTATCCAAACCCGGACGAATACGACGAAGCCATGCTTACGCAGCTAAAGAGCCATAATATAGATTTGGTGGTGATGGCGGGATTCCTGAGTATTCTCGGCTCAAAGGTACTGGCGGCTTATGAAGACAGAATCATAAACGTACACCCATCCCTGATCCCGTCCTTTTGCGGCAAAGGGTTTTACGGGCTGCGCGTCCACAAGGCGGCGCTCGACTGCGGCGTAAAGGTGACGGGGGCCACCGTGCACATGGTCAACCACGTCGTGGACGGCGGCCGGATTTTACTGCAAAAAGCCGTGAAAGTTCTGCCCGATGACACGCCCGAGTCCCTCCAGCAAAGAGTGATGGAGGAAGCGGAATGGGAAATCTTGCCCGAAGCGGTGGCGATGTTCTGCCGGGGAGAGGGAGTTCTTCAGTGATAAACGATTTGGAGATCATCCTCAGCGAAGGTGAAAGCCATGCGGTGGAATTTAAGGAAAGTCCCGACAAGGACCTCCCTTTAGAGGTTTGTGCATTTGCAAATGCCTACGGCGGCAAGGTTTATATCGGTATACATGATGATTGAAGGAAGGGTGCGGTACGATGAGATAGTCCGCGAGGATTTGCCCGTAGCAGGGAAGTTTAATGAAGAAGCCTATAAAAAGTTCATCAGACTTGCGAGGGTTAGCGAGGTGCTTGACAGAGATGTTACTCTAAAAAATCTCAAATGCGCCGGCGACGTTAGA
>Ga0099364_10006431_pt1 | contig 17114 bp, 15 predicted proteins | sample TergutTh196P3_FD_73070 | JGI IMG/M metagenome (GOLD analysis project Ga0099364, IMG submission 73070) | Microcerotermes parvus P3 segment gut microbial communities from Pointe-Noire, Republic of the Congo - Th196 P3 | ecosystem: Host-associated > Arthropoda: Insects > Digestive system > Gut ... | reverse complement strand
ATCTTTTTGGATTTTTGATATTTTATGGTTTTCCTCACTAACACTCGTAACATCATAACGAGTTGGTGTAATATATTTAAGTAAAATTCGCCATAATTCTTGTGTATCAAATGGCTTCCCAATATAATCAGTAATGCCCAATCTCTCAAAATCATCAGTTTCACTTGACATGTTATTTGCCGTTACTGCTATTATTGGTGTACCGATGTTTAACTCATTGATTTTTTCGGCTGCTTCCGCTCCATTCATTATTGGCATAAAAATGTCCATTAAAATTAAATCATACGGTTTTTCACCGCTGTTCATACGCTCTTTTACTTTTTCAACTCCTTTCAGTCCGTTGTCAACCATATCGGATGAAAGTCCGACATTTTTCAAATGCTCCATCAATACCTGTCGATTCATCCGATTATCATCGCATAATAAAACAGTTCCGTTGAAATTCGGTTTCTTTATGGCATCCTGTTCAATAAAACCGGGTGAACAAGTTGAATCGTTTATAGTCTCAAGCATAATATTAAAGGCAAATACATAGCCGTTATTTGCTGTATTAGTTATTGATAACTCGCCATCCATTAACTCCACTAACATTTTTGATAATGTTAGCCGTAGTTTCATATTACCTGTTTCACTTTTTGATTTGGCAGCTACCTGACGATATGATTCAAACAGATTCCTTATTTGGCGTGCAATCATATCCATGCCTGTATCTTTAACTTCAACAAGCACCTCTATATTTGAATCTGATATTAGCTTATATTTTATTGATAATTCTATGGCTCCTGCTTCTGTAAATTTGATTGCATTTATAAGGAGGTTAATAATTATCTGGCAGATTCTCACAGGATCTCCAATTAATAATTTACCTTTTAATGGTTCAACTTCGGTTATTAATTCAAGTCCTTTGCTCTTTATATCAGGTAATAAAGTAGATTCACATCGTGCGATAATATCAATAAATTCAAACGGAACACTTTCCAGCTCTAACTGACCTGCTTCTATTTTAGAAATATCAAGCACATCATCCATGATGCTATTTAAAGACTTAGTGCCAGAAATAATTTTATCCAAATACTTTTTCGCGAGCTCAGGGTTATCAATGTTATTTGATGCCAGCTCTGCAAATCCCATAATACTATTCATAGGTGTTTTTACTTCGTGACTAATAAATCCTAAAAACTCTGAGCTCTTGTTACCAATCGGGTTTAGAGAGTTTTTATCACTTTGAGTTTTTTTTCTTGATTTATTCTTTTTCACTAATAAAAATAAAAAAGCCACTATAAGAACAGTGACAAGAATTGCTATAACTGCAATCGGTAACAAAATCCCTTGGTTTTGCCATGCGATATGTTCATCACCAAGAATAAAATATGCAGATTTGTTATTTATACAACTAACGAATAAAATAGAGGAAACTAGGATCATCAATGAAATCAATATTATTCTTTTTATTGAGTTCATTGAACTGTCCCCTTACTCTCAGGCTTATACATACACAATATGCGAACAAACATTAACTTTGCAAATATAATTAATTGTACATAAAAAGTATACAAAAGTCAAACTAATAATTACAAAAACGTGATTATTAGTTTGCACTCTATTCATAATATTATGATGTATTAAATTATAGAACTATTAGGCCAACTATATGGATCTACTCCTTGTTAGTTTCTTTAGCTTCCTCACCGTATTTAAATTTACCGGGAAGAATTTGATTGAGAATTATTCCGATGATAGCCGCAAGTGCCATCCCATATAATTCAAATCGCACCGATCCGATAGTAATCGGTACGATTGCGCCTCCAATGCCTAGCACCAGAACTGTAGCGCTAATGATAAGGTTGCGGGGCTGATGAAAATCAACCTTGTTATCTACAAGCGTACGGGCTCCAATTGACGCTATCATACCAAACAGCACAATAGATATTCCGCCAATAATCGCAGTGGGGATTGTGCTGATGATAGCACTCAACTTAGGCACAAGACTTAAAAGTATCGCAAACCCTGCGGCAATGCGCATGATATTAGGATTGAACTGACGGGTCAGTGCCAGTACGCCAGTATTTTCGGAATAAGTGGTATTGGCAGGACCACCAAACATCGCTGATAGGTAGGACGACAAGCCGTCGCCTATGAGTGTGCGGTGCAGTCCCGGCTTTTTAATAAACTGCTTGTCGCATATAGAAGAGATCGCCATAACATCGCCTATATGCTCGACCATTGTGCAAATGGCAACAGGCGCAACTATCATAATTGCTCTGTAATCAAATTTTGCTACTGTAAATTCCGGAAATCCAAACCAAGCTGCATTGGCTATAGGGGAGAAATCTATCAGGGGAGCAATTCCGGTGATAGTGATGATCACAGCTATTAAATAGCTGATGACAATGCCTATCAAGACTGGAAGGGCTTTAAAGAAACCTTTAAAGAATACACTGACTATGACCACAATAGAAAAACTCATCAGCGCAATAAGCCAGTTGCCGAGAGTTATCTCGCCCCCTCCGCCCGTACCTGCCATATCAATAGCAACCGGGGCAAGCACCAAGCCTATCACCATTATGATCGACCCGGTAATGACAGGTGGAAACCAGTTTATAATTTTCGCTGCTCCCAGAAAATAGACCATTATTGAAAACACCAAATAAATAAGTCCGGCTACTGCAATGCCACCTAAAGCAGATTCAAAGCCATAGGCTGACGCTGCGGCGACAATCGGGGCTATGAACGCAAAGGATGAACCAAGAAAAATAGGGACTCCTCCCTTAGTGACGACATGGAATAAGAGTGTACACACGCCTGCCATAAATAAAGCTACAGATATGCTCATGCCAAATTCGGAAAGAATAATCGGTACCAGTATTGTTGCTCCAAACATCGTGAATGTGTGCTGTAACCCTAGCACTGTTAGTTTGCCCTTGCCTACGCTGGGATCCTTCAGATCATTTTTTTCCCAAAAAAAGTTCATAAAAGCCTTCCTCTCCTTTATATATATTTTGATGCGTTGATTTTATACTACATATTGTGATTTGTCAAAAGAAAAAGCAAACAGAAAGCTAAAACCTAAATTCCCCATTAAATTAACATATACAAACCACCCGCCGTTTACCGCTTCCCGCCCCGTCAATGGCGCAAACATCAAGTTAAAATACCACCACAGCAGGAAAACGTCTTAAATGGGTAAATAATATCCCGAAAGCTCAGGAAAAGCTTTCGGGATAGTCGTTTTAACTATTATTTACAAACAGTAGTTATTCTTCAAAAAAAGGGTTGATGCCGGTGTATCTATGTATAGCTGCAGCAATACATTCTTCCGTTATGCCAAACACTTCCAGGATTGTTCGCTGGCGTTTTGTTAAAGGATTGTGCAACCACATCCCGCTTTTTGTCTTTACTGTTTTTATCATCCTCAATTCATCAAATATCTGAGCCATTGATATTGGGCGCTTGCTATCAATATAATCCTTTAATTTCTGATGTGTGTATGTCCGTAATATCAGCCCAATAAATGCTATGAACATTTTTCCGTTTGCCGCTACATCTGAATGCACCCTAAGCCTTTTAATATCAAGATCATTCTTCAACTCATCAAAACTTTTCTCTATTAAATCCTTCTTGCGATATATGTCCAATACCTCGCTTGAAGTTTTCTTCAAATCTGTTGTTATCATTAGAAAATATCCCATGTTACGTAGCTTCTCGTCTATTGCATCATGATTTCGTGCAACTTCGAGACAGCTGCCTTCTTTATCTTTTTTGCTTACATGAAAGTAATCCTCCGCTGCTTTTATGCTTTTGCCTTTGCGCAAATCACTTTCCCATTTCGATAGTTTATCCTTAAATATACGTTCTTCATCAGATAATTTGTCTGTCGAATAGTATAGATGTATCTTGCTTCGAAAATCATAACGTTCGTCATCGATCGACAGCCCATTTGCCCCGCTAAGGCCTATGTCATAACGAGAGCTCATTACCTGCTGCCCATATTTGGCTATTATCTCTTTTGATAAATTCAACCCGTTAGATAAACCCATGATAAAGCGGTGTTTGTATGCCATTCCCCTTACATTGCTTTCACTGAAAAAACCACGGTCCATTACAAAACATACATCTTTTATCCCGAGGCGTTCATTATATTGCATCATGTATGGCAAGTGGCTCTTGTCTACTATGCTGCCTTTGTAGGTGCAGTAAAATATCGGAAGGCCCGATTCCTCCCCATAATACATGCCAAGATTAATCTGGGGCATGTTTTCGCCATCTCGATTATATCCATGCTCTACCATGTCATTGCCCCGGGAATATGATGACACTGATGTTACATCATAAGCTAGATATTCGTGCTGCTGCCTCGCCAGTGCCCATGCTTTGAAAAAATCCATCCGCTTTGTTTCATCCAGCAATTTCAAAATCTTTGAGCACCGCTGTGATGTCAACTTTCCATCTCGGCCTGTTAATGTCTCTCGTTGCCATCCGTCACAACGATACAGTGCGTTTCCGGTAAGCGCCATGTATATCGCAAGCAGCAGTATCTCATCGCCCATTTCCCCATATACATTTCTTAAAACCCTCAACAATCCCGTGTCTTGCGCTATACGGTCCATTAGAAAAAAATCTCCAAAGTTAACGATGCTGTCTATCTCTAGCTTTGGCAATGGTGGCTTTTTGCTTTCGTATATTGCATAATAATTGTCATTCGGGACGAGTTTTCCATCTTCTGAAACCTTTCCTATTCCGGTCTGCTCGCTTGACGGTTGGCCTTTTGAATTACGGAATCCTTTGCCTATGTGATAGGCATAACTATATTTCCCTACTTTTCTTATTGTTACACCTGATGCCGGTAATGCTACTGTATCATATTCTGCCTTATGCTTCGCTCTCATAATACTAAACTCCATTCATAATATGCTCTTTCGCCCCTCTGCAATGCAAAATCCATTCAACCCATGCATTAATATCACTTGTTTGAAGAGTGTTGGATTCCTTTCAAAAAGCAGGTGCGATGATTATTGTTTACTTTCGTTTGTATATATCATTATACAATATACCAAAGAGAAAGTCAACACTTTTCGTGCTGACTTTTCATCTTTTACCTTTGTATTAAAGGGTTTCTGAAGCATTGCCTCATGTATATGTTAATTTGTCAGGGAATTTAGGGTTTATGGCTCTCTTATCGAACAAGTTGATAAAACAATGGATTTGGTTTACACCAAATATATGAAGGCTTTGATTGATTATGAGGGGATACATCGAATCGAGCGATATATGTTTCCGCCGGATGCGTTCAAAGAAATTCTCTTAAATGCGATTGCTCACAAAGATTATCGAGGATGCAACCCGATTCAAATCAGTGTATATGAGGATAAGGTCTATGTATATAACGACGGGATGATGCCCGCCGGACTTAATACAACCGAGAAGCTTTTTGAGAAACATTCGTCGAAACCGTTCAATCCAAAGCTGGCACAAATTTTCTTTAAGAGCGGCATGATTGAGCGATGGGGAAGGGGTTTTGATAGGATTAGGGAGGCTTGTGAGAGTTATGCGAACACTCCGCTGCCGGAGTACGACATATCAGAGACCGGTATCATGGTGCTTTGTAAACCATGTGAGCAGTATCTCAAGTTACTTCACAGAGGCAGTGATTCAACCGCCGAGAATGAGCGAATATGGTTGAATGTGGTTGAATCATTGAGCGAACAAGAACGAGTTAATATGAGTTCGATTATAGAATACTTGTTCACAAATGATATTATTGATAATGCAAAAGGTCGCAAGCTAACCGGAAAGTCTGCAACTAGCGTCAGGAGATACTTTCAAAGATTGTGCGAGGCTGGGATAATTGAGCAAATCGGAAGCACAAGAGATGTGGTTTATAAGAAAAAGCTGAATGCGGTTGAATGTGGTTGAATATGGTCGAACATGACCGAAGATGAGCGAATTGTGAGCGAAATAATGATTGAATTCCCGAAATCGTTTTAATGGACAACGGCAACAATATGGCAACAAAAAATCAAGCCCATCGGATATGGATAATACAGGCAATCAGGATACCACAAGCCAAATCGTCCCCTAACAAAAACGTTTAAGTTGACGATTGTTGTGTCGAGTGGGACAATACCGTCCTCTTCCCGGCCCATTGTGACAGCGCATTGGGCCGGTTTGTTATGTCTATTTCAACCTTCAGGCCGCCGGTCAGACCTGATTTTTGCAGAAGTTTTGTGATTTCTTCCGCCGATGATTTGCCGATGCTCTCCTGAACCTCAATTTCGATTTTCAGCAAATTCTCGCGCGGCGAGGCTGTCAGCCGGAAATCGCTTGTACAAGGCATGGTAAACAAAACCTCGTCGAAATCACGCATCCTGATGACCGTCCCGCAGTCGGCCACAATATCCCGGCCAATGCGCCCGCGAATCGGCGCAATGCGCCTTAGCTCAGACCCGCAGCCGCACCTGCCGGGAAGCATACATGAGATATCCCCCGTCCTGTAGCGTATGAGCGGCATACCGCGACGAGTCAGAGTCGTAAACGCAACTTCCCCGAAAACGCCGTCCGCCAGAGGGCTTCCTTTTTCGTCAAGTATCTCAAAGAGCAGGTCATTTTCCCTGATGTGATAACCGTCGTGAGCATCGCAGTCTATCGCTCCCCCAAGTCCCATCTCAGTCATGCCGTAATGCTCATACACCCGGCAGCCCCAAATCCGTCTTAACTCGCGCCGGGCAATATCCGGTATGTGATCGGCGCTGAGCAGAACCGCGCTTATGCCCGTCTTAATTCCCATTGCCTCGCAATACCGCGCCAGGGCAAGCACCTGGACAGGCATCCCGACAAGGGCTTCCGGTTTTCGGCTTCCGAGCATTTCCGCGCAGGGGGCCAGATCGGAAACAAGCCCATATCGCACGGACGAAACCGGGATTCGCTTAAGCGACCTCGCAATAAGGTCGCCTACCCCCCCGGGCCTTTCACACGGCATCAAAATTGCCATTGTCTCGCCCGGCTTTACGACAGTTTGCAGCCCGTTTGCAAAGTAATCAATCGTAAGCTCCTGATCTTCTTCCGTAAAGTAAATGCGCTTAGGCGCCCCCGTTGAACCGCTTGTAGTCAAAGTCACCACACGGGAAATCGCGTCCTGCGGGACACAAACAAGACCCGTCCCGTTTTGCGTCAAAGTTTCCGAATCAATAGTAGGCAGCAGCCGCAAGTCCGAAAGGCTTTCAACTCTGCCCGGAAGCGTCCGCCGATAATAAATACCGCTCTGTGCCGCCAAAAGCGTCTCATTAAGCTTGCGCAGTTGATACCCTGCCAAATCCCCACCCGTCATCTCTCCGGCCCAGCCATCAAGCGGAGTAATCCTCATAACCTTCCCAACTCTCAACTCTCCCTGCGCGCCACTGCAAGGCAATACTCAGGCTTTGCTTTTTTTATTTCCGCCCACTGGTCGCAGTCAAAGATGGCGTCCATCGAGCCTGTACTCATGATAAGCTGCGCGGCATACGATTCAAGGGCGTTTGTCATATTTTCAAAATGATAAAGCTCAAAACCGCTTTGAAGCAAAAGCCGCTCAAACTCCCGGCGCGTGCGTAGGCAGATTCCCGCGGTATAATCACCGGAAACACTTGAAAACACGTCAGACACAAGTAGTCTGCCGTCCAAACGCATTACCCGCGCGGCTTCCGCCAGGGCTGCCGGGGCGTCCATCAGCGAAAGCGAGCATTCAAACAGCACGGCGTCAAAATCCGAATCCCCAAACGGCAGGTTTTCGGCCTCAGATTCAATCAGGTAAAGCCCCGGAAAAAGCTCCCGCCCGCGCATAGTCAATGCCCGGCTGCTATCGACGCCTACAGCGTCAAAGCCGAACCCTGTAAGGAACGCGGCGGAGTCCCCAAGCCCGCACCCAACGTCAAGAATCCGCGCCCCGGGCTTGAGCCCCGCAAGGGTAATCAGCCTCCGGGTCAGCTCAATCCCGCCGGGGCGCATCGCGCATTCCGGCATGTTTTGGAGTTTTTCGCTTTTATATGGATTCATACGCTTTGTCGTCCGCGTTCACCCCTATACAGATAATTCCCATCCAAATCAGTCAGATTATACGCGCAAAAAGGAATCAGCCCGCCGTCTTCGCTCAAAACCTGCACCCGGCATCTTCTAAGCCTATCTGTGTCCAATGAAAAAGCGTCCTGAAAGGCCATGCCTGTAATCGTAAAGCTGTTTTCGCGCATATGGTCCAGAAAGGCGTCAAATCCGTCCTCGCTTACCCTTTCGGCCATTTTCCATTTGTCGCGCACATAATCCCTGTCTTTTGATATGATTTCAATATCCGGCGGGCAGCATGGCTCCTCCGCAGGGCAGCGTAACTCTTTTTCCCGCTCATCCGGGCAGCATGGGTTTAACGACGTATAGCTCGGCTCGTCATCACAGCAGCCGCCCGTCAGACGCCCCCCCGCGCTTGTGCAAGAAATGCTCCCGTCCTCCCGCTTTAAAAATGTTGCATAAAAGCAGCAGAGGGGATGCCCTGTAGAAATGGGGATAAGGTCGTCTTTTGGGATAATGGTTTGGCGCCCTATCTCATTAATTGTATCAAACATCGTAAACCGCTGCTTTTCGCCGAATCCTTCCGGATATCTCCCAAAAAAGCTCATTGGCTGAAAATGGACGCCTTTAATTACATCTGTGTTTTCGAGCATGAACCGGATAATTGCGCCAATTTCATGGTCGTTTACGCCCCGTGCTATTGTGGGGACGAGTGCCACCGGAAGCCTTGCGCCCCTGCAATTTTCAACCGCCTTTTTCTTAATATCGAGGAGCTTTTCATTTCTCAGGTTCATGTAGACGTCGTCCGATAAGCCGTCAAACTGCATGAAAACCGCATCGACGCCCGCCCGTTTCAGCATAGGCGCATAGTCACCATCGAGTCCGATTCTCTTGCCGTTGGTGTTGAGCTGTACGTATTCAAAACCCTTTGACTTAGCCATTTTAACTATTCCGGGGAGGTCGCCCCTGACTGTAGGCTCCCCCCCTGAAAGCTGTATGTTGAACTTGCGCGTTTCCGACATTTGTACAAGCCTGTCAAATTTTTGCTCAATTTCTGCCAAGCCCGGCTCAGGCCCGTGCTTCATCGAAGCGGAGGCAAAGCATACGCCGCAGCTCTGATCGCATCTGCCGGTAACGTCGATGAGTACGCAGCAGGCCGTCTGCAGGTGGTTTTCACACGGGCCGCAATCATAGGGGCAACCGTTTTCTGCCCGCCTCAAAGCCTCTTTCGGCCTGATATTGACCGTATCCGCCTCCCAGTTTTTATAATCGTCAATATCCCTTGAAATCAGGCACGAAAACCTCCCATGCCCGCCGCACTCCTTTTCAAGGTAAACCGCGCCGTCTTTTATTACATAAGCCGCATTGACCCTCTTTAGGCATTCGGGGCATACGCTGGTTGTTTCAGATAAAACGATCATTGGCAAAGCCATTCCTAGCCGCTTATGCCGGGACTCCCGCAAAAACTTTGGAGATTATCCGCCATCTGCCGTCAATGCGCAAGAAGCACAGTATGTCTGTAAACAGCGTGTCTGCAACGCGTACCTTGACACGGGCAACCGCCGTGTTTTCCCCAACGAAGTCAATAGAAAGAATTTCGTCAAAGCGTGGAAAGCCGGGGCTTTCAGAACCGGAGGGGCTCTTCTTGACAAGGTCTACAAAGAATTTCTTATCCCAGTCAATCAGCGAGCCGTCCTCCGCTTGTTTGTAGAGATGCGCCGCGTCGTCAAAGACCTCCGCAATCCCCGCCTCGTCTGAAGCATAGACCGCGTCAAAATACGCCTGAATCACTTTTTTAATACCGTCAATATCCATAATGCGCCTCCTGAAAGTATTTTATGACGACAGCATATCAATCCCCGGTCTAAATGTCAATATGCTGTATATATTACTTGACATCAATAATACCGGGATATATTATTATCGTACGGAAACGTACTTGCGAGCCAAGAAACAGGGATTGCATATTATGGTTACTGTGAACAATCTAGTACTGCGATTCCAAAATACCAATGCAATCCTTGCGCCGTCTTTTCCCGCCTGTCTTCGTTGAAAGCCCTTGAAAGACGGATGTATTGCTGTGGGATTGTGGGGTTGAATCCCGTTTATAGAGGTTATGGCGTTCGCCATAGTGGTGATTCCGGCGGTCTTTCGCCTCGCCGGGAGTAAAACGACAGGCGTCCGGTCAAATTTTTGATTGCGCCAAAATCAAAGTAACTGTTCAGTCGTCACTCTTTCACGAAAATCTCATACCATAAAATTCGGAGGGATATGTTATGTTTGATAATAGTATATGTGATAAGCCGATCGCCGTTGAACCTATAGACCGTGAGTGGGGGGTCGGGATATCCAGCCTTACGGAAAACCCGTCTCCTTTTCCGCGAATCAACGAGATGCTGAGAAGAAACAAAGAGATAGATTCCTCAGCGGATGCAAAGCGTGCGCTGATTGTCACCGAATGCTTCAAAAAATACGCTATGTACCCTCAGAACATCATATGGGCACACACACTGCGTGAAGTGTATGAGCGTGTGCCGATAAATATCTGGCCTGATGAGCTCATTGTAGGAGAGCTTGCCGCTCCGCCGAACAGCGCGCCTATATATCCGGAACACTCGATAGCCTGGCTGTGCGACGAGCTTGTCAACCGCCCGCTGGAAAACCGCAGGAATGACCGCTATGTTATTGACGAACAGACAAAAAAAGAAATACTGTCCATACAGGAATTCTGGAAAGGCAGGACTCTTTCAGAGGCAACGCTGGCGACGTACACTGAGGAAGAAAAAAAAGGCTGCCATCTGGGCGCTGCGGTGCTGCTGGAGGACCTGTATATTTACGCCGGCATAGGGCATGTTACGGCGGATTATGAAAAATTGTTCCGCGTCGGTTTCGGCGGCATACGCCGTGAAATAGAGGATTATTCTTCAAAGCTTGACCTGACAAATCCGGAAGACCTGAAAAAACAGCAGTTTTACACAGCGGAACTCATAATGCTCGACGGAGTGAAAACATATATCACCCGTTACGGCCTGCTTGCCGCCGAAATGGCGGATAAGGAAACAGACCCTACCCGCAAATCAGAGCTTCTCCGGGTTTCCGCCAACTGCCTGCAAGTAGCCGAGGGCGCGCCCCGCGATTTCTGGGAGGCAATACAGCTCTGGCATATAGCGACAAACATGATAATCATAGAGACAAACGGCCATTCGGTCACATACGGGCGCTTTGACAAGTTGTTTTATCCTTTTTATAAAGCCGATACCGCAGGCGGCACATTTAAGCGTGAGTTTATTCAGGAGCTTATCGAACACAGTTTTCTTAAAATACACGAACTGCGGAAAATACGCGACAAGAACGCTATCGTCTTTTCGTCCGGAACCATTATGGGCGGCACTGCGCTTGACGTAGGCGGCGTTGACGAGGATGGGAATGATATCACAAATGATTTGAGCTACATGGTCCTTGACGCACACGCGCATACGCGGATCCCGAATCCCTGGATGGGTGTCCGTCTGCATAAGGGCACTCCCCTCGAATTCAAGAAAAAGGTATTCAACGTTATCCGTATAGGCACAGGCGAGCCGAAGATTTTCAATGACGAGCCTATGATAGAGACGCTTGTCAGATACGGCAAGACTCTCAGGGACGCGCGCAATTATGTCGGCGTCGGCTGCGTGGAGCCCAGCATCCCCGGCAAAACTTACGGATGGCACGATTCAGGCTCAGTAAACATGACTAAAATAATGCAGCTGGCAATAAACGGCGGCAAATGCATTGGCTGCGGCGAGCACTGCAATCTGTACGGCAAATGCGCGGGCGCCGGCGGCACGCTGGGGCCCGATACAGGAAGCCTTGAAACCTTCAAAAGCTTTGAAGAGGTCATGGAATCATACGACAAGCAGATGAAGTACTGGTGCGACATCCTTGTCACACTCGTAAACAAAAACGACGTGACTCATCAGAGGCTCAAGCCATTGCCGTACCTGTCGCTGCTTATTGAGGGATGCATAGAAAAAGGCATGGACATTTCCGCAGGCGGCGCTGTGTATAACGGCTCGGGACCGCAGGCTGTCGGTATCGGAACTACGGCGGACTCCCTGTCGGTTATTAAGAAAATCGTGTTCGACGATAAGACTGTCACAGGCACAGAGCTTCTGGAAGCCCTGCGCGCAGACTGGGTCGGGCATGAACCGCTGTACGCTCTGGTCAACTCTGACAGGATGCATCATTATGGCAATGACGATAACTACGCCGATGATATAGCAAAGTTTGTCATAGCAACATATTGCAAACACATTGAGCACCGCCCGACGGCGCACGGCGGTGAGTTTGCCCCGGGAGTGTACTCGGTCACGACTAACGTCGTGCACGGCTCCGTCGTGACAGCGACGCCGGATGGCAGAAAGGCAGGCGAGCCTGTATCCGATTGCATCGGCCCTGTGCATACCGCATACAGTTCGCACGATCGCCGCGGCCCGACGGCGGTGGCAAAGTCAGTTGCGAAGCTGGACCATGCCCGCATAGGAAACGGGATTATCCTCAACTGGAAGTTTGCGCCAACGGCAGTTTCCGGGCAGACCGGGCGAGACAGCCTCATAGCGCTGATGGATACATACTTTGAAGATAACGGGATGCAGAGCCAGTTTAGCATAATCGGGCGCGAAACGATGATTGCCGCTCAGAAAAATCCGGAAAAATATAAAGACCTGGTTGTTCGTATCGCGGGTTATTCGGCATACTTTGTAGAGCTGTCCCCGGAACTGCAAAGCGATCTGATCGGCAGGACGGAACTGTCGTTTGACTGATCTCTGCAGCTTCCGCTTTCGGGCTGCGAGCCTGCGGGGCAGGTTTTGCCCTTGCGGGGAATATAGAGGCTTACCAGATGCTGTACAGAAATAACAGAGGCGAGCCGGTTGGGCTTGTGAGTAATATTCAAAAATACACTATTCATGACGGACCGGGCATTAGGACTGAGGTCTTCTTCAAGGGCTGCAATATGCGCTGTCTGTGGTGCTCAAACCCGGAGACGATAAACCCGAAACCGCAGCTTGGAATATACCCGTCAAAATGCCTGTCGCTTGAAAAATGCGGGTACTGCCTGAAGCAATGCCCCGCAGAAGGCCCCTGCCCCGTTTCCCATGACGGGAACGGGGTGCTGAGTGGCATCAGCATGATCCCGGAATGTGAAGGCTGCTATAAATGCGCCGACGTATGCCCCAGCCGCGCTATTAAGCTCTGGGGTGAGTTTATGACGCTTGATTCGCTGCTTAGCATCATTGAAGAAGACAGGAGCTTCTATGAACGCTCAGGCGGCGGCGTCACGCTGTCGGGCGGAGAGGTCTTTATGCAGCGTGAGTTTGCGGAAATGCTGCTCAAGGCGTGTAAAGAGGCGGGGATAAACACCTGTGTCGAAACAGCCCTGAACTTCCCAACGGAATATTTAGAAACCGTTTATCAGTATACCGATCTTGTTATTACCGATATAAAGCATATGGATACAAAAAAGCACTTTGAGTATACAGGCTCCGGAAATGAGCTCATTTTAAAAAACATTCTGGCAACTGCGGAGCTTGATAAAAAACTGGTGGTTCGCACGCCTGTCGTAATGGGATATAACGACGATGAGGCGAACATACGTGAGACCGGAAGCTTTTTAAGCAGCGAGCTGGGCGGCAGGATACTGCAGTATCAGCTTCTCCCGTACCGCAAGCTTGGCACGGAGAAATACGATTCTCTGGGTCAGGCATATCCTATGGGCGGCTTTGAGGCGCCGGAGCGCGATATATGGGAGCGTTCACTCAAGCGGCTGGCAGACATGCTTATAAGCTGTTACGGTCTTCCCGCCGTTGCCGGGTCGGGGCAAAAGCTATAACTCGGCAATAACGCAACATCAATGTCAATACCCAATAAATTTATCGACACCCTCGCCATCTTAACTTTGGTCTGTCCGGCAGTCAACGCGGGTATTATCTCGAAATGGTGGTACTTATTATGGTTATGGAACATCTGCTTAACTCCATAGGAGAGCATTTTACGCGATTATTTACTGAATATGGATTATATGTTTATTCTGCATTTGCATTAATGTCCATAATACTGATCGCGTATTTTGTGACTATATGGACGATAAAATAACCGTAGCGAGCGGCTCAGCATTATGCTTTGCATTCGATTTCAACGATGAAACCGGAGAGATAACGTCCAATCCAGAGTTTGACGGCGTAAATATTCTTTTTTGAGCTGCCTTTGGACACATCCCATGCCGACCCATTGAGAGCGCGGCAATTCCTTGAATACCTGCGAAAAAAAGTTTGAAACGGAACAATTATGCATCGCATCTTTTTTTTATATTGATATATTCGGCTTGTCGCTATTTAGTGCTGTTCACTGAAATAAATAGTTTGAGTACATTAGCGAAACTGGGAGGGGCGAAAATGCGCTTATTCATAGCAATAAACTTTAGCGGTGCTACCCGCGCACAGCTTTTGCGTTTGCGCGATGAACTCCGCTCCCGTTCCGAACACGGGCGCTTCACCGTGCCGGAGAATCTGCACTTGACGCTCGCCTTTCTCGGTGAATGTGACGCAAAGCAGGCCGCCGCCGCGAAAGATGCAATGAACGCAATCAGCTTCGAGCCTTTTGCCATTAACATAGAACGAGTTGGGAGATTCAAGCGTAACGGGGGTGATATATGGTGGGCTGGCGTACAGGTGAGCAAACCATTGAGCGATTTACACGGCGATTTGACGGACAAACTGATTGCCGTAGGCTTCAAGCTCGAAAAACGCAAATACAGCCCCCATATCACGCTTGGCCGCGAAGTTTTGACGGATGCCGCGCCGTGGCAACCCCCGGCTTTTGGTGAAACCATCCTAAGCACTGAACTTATGAAATCAGAACGTATAAACGGCAAATTGACATATACGGAGATTTTTTCGAAAAAGCATGATGATTTTTGATGTTTCAAATTCAATGTCAACCGGTTTAACGATTCTCGTGTAGGGGCGATTATTAATCGCCCGATACGTAATGCCACGAAGAGACACCAACGATGAATAAACGCCTTAACCTGTTGACATTGGTTTCAAATTAGACAAAAAGTAGGCTCAACTTAACATTAACGAAGGTAGATAAAATGAAAAGGATTGGCATAATTGTACTATTTTCCTTTGCGATTCTTATGATTACCGGATGCGGCCAGAGCGGAGAGAAAAGAGCTTTGCTTAGCGTTCTGCATTCTGTAAATAATAGTGATTCCGAGGTATATTTTAGAGAATTTGCTCCACAAACCAATGATACCCAACAGCTTTCCGATGACTGCCTTGAGGCGATTGGGACAATTCTCGCGGAAATAGGGTCTGCGAACATTACTGCTGCTAGCTTAGCCTGGCAAATCCGAGTGGAGCGCGAACCGGATTACGGGGTTTATTTGGTTAATGGCGTACAAGAGGTGGCTATTAACCAGTGGGACGCACCCGACGGTCTGTTAGAAGCCCGCTTTGGCAACAGTAATAAATACTATGGGTATTGGCAGCTTGACAGTGCAGAATTGAGCGAATTTATGTATTCTTATTGGGCAAATCGGCGGTGATACACACTGTACTGTATAGGGATCACAGGGGGACGGTTCTCTTGGTTCTCTTGGTTCTCTTGCTTACGTTGTCTTATAATCTTCGGCTTGAAAAACTGCCGAAAGTCAGGTATGATGGTGTTCAGGCCGTGCTTGACGGAGGCGGAGCGGCATTTTGACTTGGGATGCAACTGTCAATTGTGAATCTTTTGAGAGGGGTGGCGCCATGCGAAGGGTTTTTGGGGATAAGAAGAAAATAGACTTATCGCGAAGCGAGTTTAGAAGATTCATTTCAGACGGAAACCTATATGTGGACAAGACCCGGTTTATTGAGCATGTTGTTGGGGATGCATCAGGCGTAATGTTGTTCACCCGCCCGAGGAGGACCGGCAAAAGCCTGAATTTGGACATGCTCCGGACATTTCTGGACTGCAAGCAAGACACGAAGGAACTATTTAAAGGGCTGTATATCGAGCAAAGCCCCGTGTTCAGGCAGATAAACACTCACCCCGTGATATACATGAACTTCAAAGAAATACGCGCCGTCAACTATAGAAAGAAATTGCGGGAAATGCTGCGGGAAGCCGCGTTGATGTATCTGAGCATCGGTCAAGTTGACCCGGAGATCAGTAAGTGTTTTAATGAAATGGATGCGGACGACGCCGGGATATTGCGAAGACTCACCAAAAACATCCATGATGTGTATGGAATAAGACCCTATATACTGATCGACGAATACGACAAGCTCCTGATGGATAATCTCAGCTCATCCGAATACGAGACAATCAGGCAATGGCTCAAAGACGTGCTCGAATCCTCGCTGAAAGATAACCACCATTTGGAAAAAGGCATCATGATAGGGGTTACCAGAGTTTCGCAGGAAGGGCTTCTGAGCGGGCTTAATAATCTTGATGTTTTTGACGTGTTTAGAGTAAGCGTATATGACGGTGATTTTTCTTTGACCGAAGATGAGGTCAATGAACTGCTCGGCGGTGAGCAACTTGAGGCGGCCAGGCAGTGGTACAATAATTACCGCGTCGGAGACGAAAAGCTTTTCACCATGTACTCCGTCATGTCATATGCGAAGAACGGCGTGCTGGACAATTACTGGGGCATGAGCGGCTCAATGGAGATGCTCATCGATGCGCTGAGTTCGGAGAGGGCAGACGCTATCACAGCCCTTCTATCAAACGGCACGGAGATTGAAACCAAGCTCAAGCGGCGGATGTCCCTGCAGCAGCTCAGGAGCGGAAATATAGATGATGGCTCATTTTACTCGTTCGCGGTGCAGGCGGGGTATTTGACTTACGAACTGCACCAAAAAGGAGATGTTGAGGATATTTACAGGTTGCGATGCCCGAATAAGGAACTCATACGAGTATGGTATGACTTTATATTGAGCGAAGTGGTAATCGGAAAACACAAAAACCTCCGGGACATTTTCAAGCACATCGCGGATACGCAAGAATTCAGCCATAGCTTTCAGGATTTCATCAGCTTCCAGTTGTCCTCATAC
>Ga0099364_10006430_pt1 | contig 17115 bp, 6 predicted proteins | sample TergutTh196P3_FD_73070 | JGI IMG/M metagenome (GOLD analysis project Ga0099364, IMG submission 73070) | Microcerotermes parvus P3 segment gut microbial communities from Pointe-Noire, Republic of the Congo - Th196 P3 | ecosystem: Host-associated > Arthropoda: Insects > Digestive system > Gut ... | reverse complement strand
CCATAGGGTGCAGCCCGCAAGCCTCGAGGCAGCCCGCATACAGCAACGCTAAATCCAAGCAGGTACCCAGTTTTTGATCCGCAATCGTTCCGCTGAGCCTGACCCTCTGGCCGTTGTCTTCGAAGCCTGCGGGGGGCACGGAATAGACGATGCCCTCTTGCGAAAGAGCACCGTAGATAGCTGCCATCTGATATTTCACGTTGTTAGGGTTTTTGCGTTGATAACCCGTGAATGCCGGACTGCCGGTCCATTTCGATAAAAGCGTGCCCGCTTTTTTGATGATTTGCGTGATATATGGATGGTTTGGCGTGACGAACGCAGCCAAAAACTCAGGATATGCGGTCGCCCCGCTCCATTGATCGCTGCTAAGGAAAGATAGCTCTCTGGTTTCCTGCGCCAAAATCTCATCATCTCGCGACACGGTGATTTTAAGCGACCCGTCGATTCGCTCGGTCAGCTTAAACAGCTTGGACGTGGATAGGCGCAGATCGACCCATTCAAACGTAAACTCCCCATACGGCATGAGCAATGCTATCTCTGCTGCCCATGCATCCGCTATGTCGGGATCTGCGGCGATTGCTACATCAATGTTTCTTAGTTCTTCGTCTGAATCGTTTCTAATAGTAAGCCGTTGCACGATCGGCACGTGGTTTTGCTGCATAGCAAAGCTAATAGTGTCGTTGAAAACACCCAAGATACTGACTGATCCACCCATGCTGCCTCTGACCTCCTATACACTGTTCATTGATACGCCTATTATACATCGTATCACATGAGTATTCAACAGTAAGGCAATCGAAGTGAATTTGTGAATCGCAGCTTACAAACTATCCAAATTTGCGTAGTATGTGAAATGCGTTATCGAAAATGCGTGTTCATCCCGTGTTCAGGCTGTTCAGTAGTTCGAGTATGCTCGGATAATGCTCGGATTGTATTGATTTATTCGAGTATACTCTAATATGTTTGACACAGATGCTGAAACGAAAAAGTTGTGCTCTCCATGGACGCAACTCCTGTTACCGACTATGATGGCATACGCAATGTGAACATACTAGATTTTCTGTTATCAGACGACTAGTGCGCTGTAATGGCTTGCTCAAAAACGACACCCTGTTAGGTCTTATCCTTACAGGGTGTCGCTTGAAATCTACTGAATTATCCCCCTACCCTAGTGACTCGATAAACCGCTTCATCATCGTAGCGAATTCAGCGCGGGTGGCTTGTCCTTGTGGGTTGAAGCTGCCGTTAGGGTAGCCGCCGATGATGCCGGCTTTGTATAGCCTCTCAACGGCATCTTTTGCGTAGCTTGCTATATTTGCATTGTCGGTAAATCCGGTGTAGGGGCTGGGCTCGCCCCAGCCCAAAAACGTCAGTTTGGCATAGTCGGCGTAACGCACGAGAATCACCGCTAAATCTTGTCTTGTGATCGGGTCATCAGGGCCAAATCTCCCATCTCCGTACCCGTTGACAATACCCTCAGAAGCAGCCCAAAGCACAGCGTCGTAATACCATGCCCCCTGCGACACATCGGCGAAGTAAACATCGTTAATCGTTAATCGTTCATCGTTAATCGCTGACCCCATCATACGATGCAACACCGTCACTACCATGCCTCGCGTTAGTGTCGCGTCAGGGGCGAACAGCATCGAGGTCGTGCTTGTGCCGTTCATTAAGCCGTGTGAGCACGCGAACATCACAGCGTCGAAGAACCAGTCGCCTCCCTTTACGTCCGTATACGGATTATCAAGAACGAGGCGATATCCGAGCGGAGCGTCGCCGTCGATTACTATTAGCGTGCCCTCGCGGATGTTGAAGATATGGCTATTGCCGTGGGTGATCGTTCCGCTTACGTTTCCTTTCGGAACAGTAATTGTGTTTCCGTCAGCGGATATTACAGTGCCTGCCGGAACAGTGACTACAGTACCGTTCGGAAGAGTTATCTTGCCACCGCCCGGCAGGGTCATGGTGCCATTACTGCCTCTGATGGGGTCTTGTCCCGCGAGCGTTTCAATAAATGCGCCATTGCTTAAATTGGTCTTTTTTCCGATGCTAATCTGCGGAGGCGGCGGCGGGGCCGTAGGATCATCAATCGAAACAACACTCAAAATCCTCTCGGTCCTGTTTCCGGCTATGTCCGTTGCGGCAAATAGAATCTGCATTTGCAAAATACCGTCGGGCATAGTGCCGTCCAAGACAAAACTCGAGCCTGTTAGTTCAACCGGTTCGCCGTTTGCTGTAAGCTGTGCGCCGGACTCGGTGATGCCGTTGACGTAAATCCTGCCGTTTATAGCAAGGCCGCTGTTTTCGGCGAAGAGCAGCGCCGGGTCTGTAGTCTTGACAAGGACTAAAACCGTTATAATAGCGGTGTCCCCGTTAGAGGCGGTTGCTTCCACAAAGAGGGCAAATGAGCCGTCGCTGTCGAAGTCCAAGTCATAGATGCCGGATGTGCCGTTATTGGTGAGAAAGTTGCCTGCTACATCGTAAACACGATAACTCGCCGCGCCGCTGAGGGTCATCACAGTCGAAGCGCTGTTTATCGCATGGACGTCCATGCCCTCCATCGTCGTTTGGATAGCGCCGTCGATACTGACCGTTACATCGGGAGGCGTAGGCGCTTGTAGCTCATAAGCCGAGGAGTATGCGGAAGCGGAGTAAACCGGCACGGTGAGCTCCAATTCAGTATTGTCGGCTTCTTTGAGCTTGTAAGCGCGTACATCGGCGATAATTTTTTCTCCAAACGGCAAGCCCATATTCACAAGAGCGCCCGTATCGGAATCAACTACCTCGATCGTGCCGCCTTGAACGATTACAAAGGTTTCCCCGGCTCCGGCTTCGATTGTGGTGACGCTGTCTATCGGCATCCCATTTTCATCGAGAATAGCCACCGAATACCCGTCCGCTCCTCCGACCGACGCATTCCAAGAGACCTTGAAAGCGCCGTTTGTTTCCGGGGTTACCGTAACGCCCGTGACAGGAGCCGGAGCGTTGGGGTTTGCGTAGGTAAAGGAGCCTGAATCGCGGCTGTCCATCGAGTATTCGGCATACGATGAGAGACCGTCTTCGTCGGTTGTAGATGCCACATCGCGCTCAAACAACTGTGCTATGATGGAATAACTACCACTTGGCAGGCTATCCGGCAAGGTATAGCTGTAGCTTCCCACCGCGCCCGTAGGTACGAATGTGGTTGCGGCATCCCCTTCTCCTACGGCTGTTAGTATAGTAATGATATCACCTGTGGCATCGTCAACGAGGAGGAGACGTACATTCAGCGTCCTGCCGGGTGAATCATATCCGGCGGGCATATCTATGTTCCAATTCGCCGTGGTTGCGTTTGCTGTGAAAGCACTGAACTCGGGCATAGGCAGAATCTCAAACACTTCAATTTGGAGCGTCTGACCGTTTGCCTCGACAGTATACTCGCCATCCGCTTCGATTTCATACAACATGGCATATCTTCCCAGAGTGAAGAACTCGCTGTCCGGCGAAACCTCTTCCCATACGCCCCTGCTGACTAGGTTCGTCATTGTTTCGTACACAGAGCCGTTTCGTTTCACATCAATCTCATGAAGAGGCTCATCGGCATATATCGCCACAATGTAGCCTGTTTTCAAATTGTTTAGCACGACGGCCATAGGAGCGAGGCCGGAAGCGCCGGAAACGGGAGTCGAGGACAACGGCACACGCCGAATATTGGTCGCGACTAACCGCGTTCCGTCCGTCCCCTGAGCGAGCACGACCTCCTGCGAATCCGGAGAGGCGCTAAAGAGCCCAAAGCCTATGCCGCCGGGGTTATTCAGGTCGTATTTCAATCGGACTCCCACCGATACGCTAAGGTTTTTCTTCCAAATCTTTATCGAAGCGCCGACCTTGCCCGAAAGCTCGGTCTTGCCTCCAAAGAGCCTGCCGTAAGCGGCGGCCTTAATGCCGAAAACCTCTATTTCGGCTTTCGCTTCAATACTCGCGTTTACGTCAAAGCTGTTGTACAAGCCCAGCAGTTCCTGCGAATTGGGCGCTCGCACATTGCCTCTGAGCAAATCGGCGACGTAACTTGCCACTGCTTCCCTTAGATGCTTCTCATACAGCCCAACATAGAAGTTTGTCTTTCCGGTCAAAAGGCCATTTAAGACACTGACGCTGCCGCCTATGTTTATCGTTGCTTCCAAGCCGCCGTCTTTTACCGCAAACTTGATCGAGCCTCCGACGTCTTTTAGCGCGAGAAACTTTATCAGTTCGGCTTCGTTGGCATAAAGGGAAATCTCCGACGGGCCAACGGTGATCGTCATTTTTTTGACGTTTATTATTTTTCCCGTCACATCAGTAAAAGCCCCGGACAAACTAAACTTAATGGGCGGGATATAATGGAAGTTCCCGAACACAGTTTGGCCCAAGCCTTCCACGCCGCCGCCGAAACCGTTGAAATAGCCCAAGATAGTGGGAGGAACCAGCGGCACCCCGGCGGCGGGAGCGTCGGCCCGCATAAAGAAACGCATAGTATCCGGCAGTATTACCAGTTGGCCGTTTATCTTACCCCAGACAAAGGCAAGCGCGGCCTCGGCGTGAAACAGCTCGTCAACGCTTAACTCTCCCGCTAAACTAAGCACACTTGGATTTGTCTCGGGCAGTGTATCAAGCATCATCTCGAAGTTCGCGCCTGTCTTGATAAAGCTGCCGAAGAGTTTGCCCGGATTAAATCCCGCCGCGCCTGTAACTTTCATTGCAGGCAAGCCGAAGGCAAAACCGTCCCCGGTGAATAGCATCTCCTCCAAATTAAACTCCGCATTCATAGTGTCTTCCAAAAAGCTGGGGAAAATACCACCGATCGTTATATTGCCTCCGATGGAGAAGAAGTCTTGGTAGAGCTTGATTCCCTCGTTTTTCATGTCAAATATCAAAAGGTTCAGGTGGAAGTAGTCGCCGCTGTAGGGCTTTAGCTGTACAGGCGAACCGGCAGTCCCCCGGCGGTTGGTGTAGCGCGTCCCACCCCGCAGGTCGAGGCTGAACCCGGTCTGCATATTGATCCCCTGCCATGAAAGTCCACCCGCGCCCCTGATTTCAAAATTACCGTTTCTCAGTTCAAGAGAAATGGGATGATTGCTGATTGGCGCACTGTAATCCAATGAACCGTTTATAAGGGCGTCGCCGTAGACTTGCCACTGCTGCGCTCCGCCGGACTCCGTTTCGTTAATGATGCCGCGCAAGGTCACAAGCGTCGTCCCGTTTCCTTCATTTGCATTTAGCTCCGGTTCGCCGGAGAAAAACTCCGCGAACAAAGATAAGTCAGAGCGCTGCTTGATGGCTAAAATACCGTATTTACTGACCAAAAACATCTCTTCGTCGGTAATCCGGAAGAAGACCGGCTCGCTGTAGTCTCCGTCGGTGTACCGGATAAAAAATGCGTAAATGCCGACACTTGCCGCGTCACTGAGCATTTGCGAGGATGAAAAATCAACGGTTATACTTTGACGGAACTCCGGGGCCGTATATCCGGCAGGAGCTCGATAAGATATGGTTTCAGGCTGCAAATGCGCGGGGATTTCCGTGAGGGGAGTACCCGGATGTATTTCTTCCTCTATGAACTCGAAAGGAACAAGCATAACCGAGTTTACGTCCGCTGCGCCGTTTTCGCCGAAATACCCGATAAGGGTAAAGCGCTTGGTATTGACTTCATAGTGAACGACGGACGGCGAAACCGCGTCGAGGCTTCTTTCCAAATACACTGTATTAGGCTCGACGTTCACAACATCCACATATGCAGGCGCGGAGTCCATGACGAATTCAAACGAATCGGGTATTTCAAGGACGACTTGGAGCGTATCGCCGTTTTCTACATTGCCTGTGTTGGCGGCGTTTTGCGCTTCTTGCAGCATGAACTTGTCTTCGTAAGGCAGACGGCTTATGTTCCGCTCAAACAGGGCTATATCCCACACTTTACGGTCACCGCCGGCGACTTCGCGGATATGGGCGCCGGCAGCCACAACAACGGAGCCTTTCATGACCCTATATCTGAAGAAGGAGTCCTCTCCCAGCCCTAACGCCCTATCGAGGGTGACGCGCAGGTCGTATGTGGGAATGAATTGATTGTTGGGATTGTAGCCTCTTTCGTCGTTAATCTGCTCGACGCTGACGATGCTGACGATAGGGCGGGATTCTTTGTATACCGGTACAGACCAAGTGCCGGAGGGCCAGAAACGCACACCGGGTACTTCCCCGAGGCTGATCATAACCTCACCCTCGGTTCTGCCGGGTTCAAACTCAAGGCTTGTCAAGGGCAGCTGCCAGTTGCGGTAGAAGTCAATCCTGCTGACTTCGCCGGCGGTAAGACTGCTGATTCCGGAACCGGGGGTCACTGTGATATGGTCCTGCGTTAAATAAAGCATCTCCGTATCGAACTCCAGATTTATAGCGTTTGTGGAGCCGAAGTTGACTCCGATTCCCCGTTGGGCGCCTTCTTGCGTTGCATCCCAACGTACCCGTATGCGTTCGTCGCGGAAAAGCCGTATCTCTTGAGGCCCGGTTTCCACGAAGACATTGGCGTCGCCATACTTCCAATCGTTTACCGCAACGGTAACAAAAGTGTTGTTACCGAATAGTATAGGATCTTGAGTAAGATGGTAGATAACAACATATGAATCTCCTTCAACCCTCGCACTTGTATATGAGGCTGCGCCGCCATCGCCATAGACTGTAATCGGGGACTTGGTTGTGTCGTGGAAATTTGAGTAGGCTTGGAATATCATACTCGCAGTTGAAGAAGACCAGTTGTCCATGGTGAAAGTAATATGTATTTGTCTTGAATCGGCCGTGCCGTCAGAACCGCCAACCTGCTGTACCGTGAATTTTACTCCGTAGCTGTTTTCAATATAAAATTCTGCCGTAACTGAGGTTTGTGCGATTTGCCTCTCACCCGCGCCCCCGGAAGGCAAAAAGCCGCCCGCGCCTTGCCGGATGAAATTAATGGTAAGATCGACTTTATCAGCCTCGAAGTATGAGACCACAGGGTGCACCTGAACAAACCATGTCGTCGGGTCGTCGTCGCCGTTGTCGGTAAGTCCCTCATACAAACTCCCGCCACTAATATATTGTCCGTAATGCGCGTCGTCGAAGTATATATCATCCTTATGCAAGTCTACTGCATCGCTGAATTTGAGCAGAATCCCGGTGCTTGAGCGCCGCCCCGCAATACCACCCAATTGTTCGGCGGTTACGGAAATCGGATCTCCGGCCAGGTAAACCGTCACGCTGCGCGGCGCCGGGTCAATAAAGTAAGCGCCGACATTCTGTATGGACACGGTCAAAATATCTTCGTTATCAAAAGAAGGTGGGTAAAGAGTCAACCTATACATAGTGTATTCCAGGTCTACATTCCCAAAGTAAAACTTGTCAGCGTTATAAGAGCCCAAGTCTATATCCGCCATAGCCAAGCCAGGGACAGGTTCATCAAAGGTGATAAGAAGGGATTTCGTTGTAATATAATCGCTCACGCCGCCTTCTTGGATTACGGTGAAAGCAATCGCGGGAGTCCGGTAGATCGTTACGCTTTGCGGCGGCGTGCTGACATAATAGGCGCCGCCGAAATTCCTTATGCTTACGGTGACATCCGCACCGTTGGCAACGGTGATGCCTCCTATGCTGAGGTTCCATACCGCAGGATTGACGGAGTCTTGTGACAAAGAAACTTTTGAAGCGCCGGTGAGGGTGATGTCATCCATTGTCAGTCCGCTCACCGCTTGGTCGAACGTGAAGCGCAGGGCGGTGGTATAGGAAACGTTGCTCACGCCGCCGATTTGCTGTGCGGTGTATGCCACGTAATTGCGTGTGTCCCGATAAAGGGTCACGCTGGGCGGAGCGGTGGCTGAGTAGACGCCGCCGCTGCCCGACCAATCGTCGATGGTTATGGTGACAGAGGCGCTATCGGCAAAATCCCCGGATATTTCAATCACATACATCCCCGGCTGAATTTGATTCTGAGCGTAAAAATCGTCTATTATGATATTTGGGTCGCTGAAGCTGATTTTATCTACGCTCAAGCCTAAGGCTGCCGGACTGGTAGTCAACTCAATGGATGTAGTATCGCTTATGCCGGCGGAGCCGCCCTGCTGTGTCGCTGTAAATGTAACCGACTGAGATGTGGCGCGGTATATATATATACCTGTACTTATAAGGCTGAACCGCCCGTCCGCGCCGTCGAGAATCCGTAAAAAGAGGCGTTCGTAGTTTCCGACAGTTATACCGGAAATCGAGATAAGCCAAGTCTTGGCATCGCTGTCGCCATTATCTGAAACTGCGGTAGCGGTCGCTCCTTCCAATTCAATTTGAGACAGGCTAAGGTTTAATACGTCCGTATCAAAAGTTACCAAAATGCCCGTGGTATCGGTCAGGCCGGAAACGCCGTCTATTTGATCGGCCGATGTGATTTCAATTTCCGACCCGCGCTTGTAGACGATAGCGCTCTGCGGGCTACCCGAAACTTCATAACTTCCCCAGTTGGACACGCTGATGCTGACGGTTCCTCCATTAGTTAAGGAGCCCAATGATGTGACGGGTACTAGCCACTTGGTATTGTCGCCCTGATACATTGCGGGTGTGCCGATAGTGATTCCGCCGCCGCTTGCTGATACGTTTCCTGCCGCGAGGGTCGGTATTCCGGGCGTGAATGTCAGCAGGATACCCGTCGTGTCCGCCATGTCGCTGACGCCGCCCTGCTGCTGGGCTGTGTAGCTGAGATGCACAATATCGGCGGTGAGGATGTTCAGGCAATAGCCGACATCGGTCACTGTGATGCCTCCGATGCTAGAGGCTAGGCTCATCTTGCCGCTCGACACGTTGATAGTCGCATTTATTCCGTTCCCGATTATTGCGTAAGTGCCGTTAGCACTATCGAAGGGAAGCGTTGCGATGCCGTTTATGTCGGTGGTCACAGGCACGTCTGTCAGAGTGCCGCCGGTCACGGTGAAGGTCTCGCTGATATGCGGATTGTCCGCGTCGGTTCCGTAATAGAGGTAAAACGGCGTAGTGTCATGAGGGAGCATCTTGACCGTGCGTGATTCACCAATCAACATCGTAGCATTTGTATCGGGAACACCGTCAACAGTGAATTTTCCCGGAACGCCGCGAGTTACGGTGACAATATTCGAAGAGGCTCCGTTGGTCAGCGTGAATTCCGGATCGCTGCCCACCGCCATAAAGCAGACGGTCAAGTTGCCGACCACGGCCGGGCCACTACCTGAGCCAAGGCTTCCCCCTGCCGTAATGTTAGCTTTGCCGCCATATAAATACATATAAGCATCGCCGCCGCCCAAAACCGAAATGCCGGGGCCGCCCGGATTGCCGCCGTATCCGCCATCAGCTCCATTGGCGGTTAGTTCGCCGCCTTCTTCAACGATAATGCGCCCCTGATGAGGCAGCACGATTGCGCCGGGCGTTGTTAGTCCATGACTGGTAGCATTGTCATTCCCCATACCTACTGTAAGTGTTCCCGCAACGCGGATTTCCCGTACGCCGATGATTGCAGGTAAAGGTGGAAGGGCAGGGACGTCGCTGAAGCCGGTATTAGGCGAACCCACACTCAGCCTAGCGTCCGCTTTTATTTCAAGTCTTTCGATATCCGCCTCGATGCGCCCATAGACGCGTCCTTCTTCAACCGTCAGGGAAGTCATTTCCCCCGTGATCGTTTGCAGACCCAGTCCGCCATAGGAATCATCGGATATGATAAGGTTTGCCGAAGGTTTGTCGACATGAGCCTCGGCAAACCAATATCCGCCGTATGTGCCTTGCGAGTTCACCGTCAAGTCGCCGCTCCCGTCGTGGTACAGCATACCGAATCTGGCATAACTGCTGCTGGACCAGCCGGAACCCCAAGCTAGATTTATCTGCCGGACCGTTTCGGTTGCGACGATTGCCGTATTGCTGTAATCATGAAGCCAGCTCGTGGGGTCATCCATGTAGATGGTCACCTCCGGCTCGACTAGAATCAGATGACCGTCATACCCGTCTTCTACTTCGACTGTAGTAACGCCTGTCAGGTCGGCCAACGTCGCGTCGCCGTCCCATGTGTACGTCGACCCTGCCGCATTTGCCGACATAAACGGGATAACCGGCAAGATGCCGATTATTATGGCGAGGGTGAGCGCGATGGAAAGCAGCCGCTTTCCAAATTGAGAATTGAGAATTGAGAATTGAGAATTTTTGGGTTTCATTTTGGGGGCCTCCTTGTTTTTTAATTCGTAATTTGTAATGGGTATTTGGCGAGGGGGTGATGGGGTTTTGTCCGCGGTGTGTAATAAATGTCGCTAGGTGGCGAAAGTTGTAATGTAAGTTGTAACAATATGACTTCCCATAAATGTACCATATACAACTATAAAAAAGCCGAACCTTAACAATTTTTAAGGTTCGGGGTGTTTGGAGTGTGGAATTTACGCTTTCTTCAGAGAAAAGATTGAAGATTGGCGCACATAAAGAAACTCAGGAAAATTGAGTCATCGCCAAGTAGTGTGGGTAACATATCCCCGGTAGGTTAACAATAACGAACATCGCCCTATGGAGACACCCCCCTTCCCCACTCCCGCAGGAGGGGGAAGGGGGGTGTCCCACGGCGTTTTGGTTTACTGCATCCGATTATATCGCATAACCCCTTTGGTTACAATGCGTCCCCGTTCTTTTCTACGACAAGTACTTCCAGCTTGCAGTTTCGTGTAGTATTCGCGATGTTCAGCTTGCAGTTTCGTGTAGTTTCTTTGATGTGCTAGCTTGCAGTTTCGTGTATCGCCTGACTTTTATTAGAGCGCGTGTCAATAGTTTTGAGTTAGCAACTGTAAAACTTCTCGTATGGATATAGTTTTGAGTTTCTAACTACAAAACAAATTACGCACTACGCAATACGAAGTGATGCTGACTCGCTTAATACTTTCAGCGCACAATCTTCAATGGGAAAAACCAATTGTTTTCCTTCCGCGCAATAGTAAACATAGCTGTAGGGAAGGTTTTCTGTAAGCGTCGAAGCCAAGCTGTCCATCATAAACCAGTACAGGCTCGCATCGTCAGAAAACAGGAAATCTTCTTTCTGCTCCCGTCCATGAAGCCCTGAGAGCAAAGTGGATTCCTTTGACCAGTCGACAATGACTCCGATTGAAGCTTCCGAAAAGTCGTTTATCGTGAAATCAAGTCCTGTCCAATCGGAAAGATAGTCCGCTATCTCCGCCGCCGCCGCATGATACGCTTCCACCGTAAAAACATTGGTCTTGCTTTCCCAATCATAATACTGGCTTTTAATCGGCACATCAAGATATTTCGGTTCTTTATATGGAATTCCTTCCGTATTTGCCGGGAGCACGCCATTCGCGAAGTTTGTGTGCAAGCGATAATGACCTTCCGGCACCCTTACCCATTCCGGAGTGGGAGCGTTCCAGAGAAAACAGCCGCTGAAAACAAGTGGTATCGAAAAGGTAAGCACAGCAAAAAGCGCCAGCCTTATGAACATAACTGTGGCAATCCGGTTTCTTTTGGTTTTCATGGATTTTCCTCCCAAAAATAGTCTTTCTACCCAAGTATAGCGATGAACCCTCCCTTCTGATAGCTACTAAAAGTTACCTCTTGTGTTCAGAATTGCAAAATCAAACCACGTATTATCCTAAGGATAATATACAAATCCAAAATAACTGCTATAATACAAAAATACATCAATAAAAAATCAGGAGGAAAAAACAGTATGAAAAAGTATTTATCTATGGCGTTGGCATTGGTGATGTGCTTGTCGCTTATGGCGATTCCCGCGTTTGCGGCGGGTAGTATAAGCCTTAACAAGACGAATTATGAAGAAGGCGAAACAATAACCGTTACTGTCAGCGGCATAACTGAACAAATGGTGTCAGAAGGAGCGTTTGTAGCAATTTACAGGGCGGGGTCGGCGCATAATGCTTGGGGCGAGTATCACTATCCGAAAGAGGGTTCTGACGAATTAGAGTTTACCGCTCCGGAATACGGACTTTATGAAATGCGGCTTTACATTAAAAGCGGTCAATATGACGATACAACCTTTGAAACAAGCACGCCATTTTCAGTAGGCGGCGCGACAGCAAGCGCAACCGCAACACTCACTCTTGACAGAACGACCGCTTATGCCGCAGGGGAAAAAATTGTTCTTAGAACAGACGGCATTACAGCACAAATGGTGGCTGATAGAGCGTTTGTAGCAATTTACAAGCCGGGTACGGCGCATAATGCTTGGGGCGAGTATCACTATCCGAGAGAGGGTTCTGACGAATTAGAATTTACTGCTCCGCAGGAACACGGCTCTTATGAAATGCGTCTTTACAGAAAAGACGGCGAATACACCGATGAAACATTTGTAACAAAAATAACCTTTACTGTTGGAAATGTGGGTAATAATCTTCCGGGTAAAATCTCGCTTGAAAGTGATGCCTACCTCGCTATGTCTAAAATTCAAGTAACATATTCCGAAATTCCCGAGCAGTTTATAATAGACGGAGCATTTATAGCGATATACAGAAAGGGCGCAAAACATAACGAATGGGGCGCGTATGCTTATCCTGACGCAAGCAGTGGTGTTTTAGAACTGCAAGCGCCGAATTTGAACGGCGAATTTGAAATGCGCCTGTATAGCGAAGACCACTTTTATTCAGACGCTACATTTGTTATGAGCGTACCCTTTACATTGAGCGGAGCGCAGGATTTAGGAGGTTCCGATTGGGCGACAGATGAGCTTGAAAAAGCGGAGGCATTTAATCTAGTTCCCGACAGTTTGAGAGGACAGGATTTATCTAAACCCATAACCCGCGCGGAGTTTGCGGCGGTATCGGTAAAGACGTATGAAAGACTATCGGGCGTGGCGGCAATCCCCGCCATAAATAACCCTTTCACGGACTGCAATGACATCGAAGTGTTGAAGGCGTACAACTTGGGCATCACGGCAGGGACTTCAGACACAACCTTTGACCCGGACTCATTGCTAACCCGCGAGCAAGCGGCGACAATGCTGACAAGGGTATTCAAACGCATCACCATACCCGGTTGGACGTTAGCGACTGACTCGGAATTTACCCTTGACTATACAAAACCCGAGCCGTTCGCGGACGACGCGGATATATCCGATTTTGCGAAAGACAGCGTTTATTTTATGGCGGCAAATGAAATAATCAAGGGAATGGGCGACAATACGTTTGCCCCGAAAGCCGTGACTCCTGAGCAACAGGCGCAGGGCTACGCACAAGCGACCCGCGAACAGGCCTTGATGATCGCCGTCCGCATGGTCGAGAATTTGAACTAATAACAAGGCCATCTCGAAGCTGCTGAAAACCTAAAACGGGATGCCCCATTTGGAACTGTCGGGAAGTGTTGTCTATCAACACTTCCCGATTGCGAACACGGTGACATCCCGATGATAATTGTGAGACAAGAATTCACCTTCTGAGTGCTAATACTCCCTTTTTAGTTATTCGATATTTTTGTAGTCTGCTGTTCGGTTTATCGGGTATGGTCATTTCGACTAAACCGGCGGTCAAGAGCGGCTCGATGTTTCTCTTGAATGAACGAGAATCTCCGCTCATGTTGATTGCGGTAAAGATTTCTTTTCGCGCTAAAACTCCATTTTCAAGCGCTTTTAACACGGAGGCCTGTGTTTCTGTGAGTTCGACTTGGTGCTTTTCTTGGTGCTTAACTTGGTGCTTTTCTTGTTCCTCAATAATTTCATTCAGCGCGGATAAAGTGAACTCTATAAAAACGCCCGAATCGTTTGCTTTTCGCGCAGCCTCAATCGCTGCGTAATATTGCGATCTGTTTTGCCATAAAATCGATTCCATAGGAATCCATGCAAAAATCTCATTCCACTTTGCCAGAAGTAGCGTTTGCCACAATCGGCCGATGCGCCCGTTTCCGTCTGCGAATGGATGTATGGTTTCAATCTCGTAGTGTAGAATCGCGCTTTTCAATACAGAATGTAGTTCCGATTCCTTAGCCCATGCGAATAATTCTTCGGTCAAACGCGGCACGAATTGCGGACGCGCGCCGATATATACGACTTTATCGCCGTCAAATACGCCGACATCGCCGCTACGGAATTTCCCCGACTCTTCGAGAAGGCCTTGTGTCATTAAATAATGCGCGAGCAAAAAGTCATCAACTGAATAGGGGTTAAATGTCATAATCTTATCGTAAGTCTCGTGTGCGTTTCTGACTTCTTTTATTTCTTTCTGCTTACCGGCAACGATTTTCCCTTGGATTACGGCGGCCACTTCGTTTAAGGAAAGTGTGTTGCCCTCGATAGCAAGAGATGAATGGATTGTCCGCATACGGTTTTCCCTGTGTAGCCGAATATCGCGCTTAAACCCTGTTCCAAATTCGAGCCGTGTTACCGTTTCAACGATTTTCGCCAAATAATCGGCGGCTTTTTCCGTGATTGTGTATTGAGGTTTGTTAGTCATCATATCAATCTCCCTCAATGCCTTTGCGACAGATGACGGTTTTTGAAGAGCTCCATTGCGCCCTGAGCATAACACAACTAAAACGAAAACACAACGGCATTATTGCAAGCGTTGCTGTCCGTAAAAGTAGGCAGGCTTTTCCCGTAGAATAGACGCAGGGGTGAGGTCAATGATACAACGAAAAATGGTATGAAAATGAGGTGGATTTCCTTGCAGTACACCAAAACATCATCGATTTCCTGTTATCGGAGTGAGAAGAATAACCTTAAAGGGATGCCCCATTGGGAACTGTCGGGAAGTGTTGTCTATCAACACTTCCCGATTGCGGTTATTATTGTGTTATTTTGCACTATGACGATATAAACTTGCTTCAAACAATCCCGCAAATTCCCTGCACATCGTTTTTTCGAGATTTCGCCGTTTCCACCTTTCTCATCCCAAATTCTCGCTCATCCTTACTGCGATTGCTATCGCCTGTTCGATGGTGGCAACCGCATAGCCCGCCGCTTCCTCCGCGCTAGTCATCGCACGCGGCGCAAACATATAGCCCTCGATTCCTAGAATTATTTCATGAGCGACCATAAAGTAAACACCCTCTCTTGCCCAGTCTGATATGTATAAATCGTCGGCAAATAGAGGAGGTTGAACATAATCCAGCGGATAGTCTGCATCGGTTGCGTATGTCCACCCCGTAAAAGTTTTGCTTTTGTATACGCGGGTCAATGCCGTTGCCGCCTGTTCTCGATTCAGAATCCCATTTGGCGAAAAGGCCGTCCCCGAAGTGCCAATCATCAAGTCCGCATTGTATGCCTTCAACACGTCTGCTGCGTTCGTGTCAGTGAATGGATTGGTAACTGCGGGTTGGATCGTGCTATTTGTGAGACTTTCGTATGTCTTTACAATTATCCCTGCAAACTCGGCGCGCGTAACCGGTCTCGTGTAGTCTATGCTCGGATCTGCGAGGGAATCGGGTATGAGGCCTAGCTCCACCGCCTTTAGCAGTTCCTCTTCCGCCCACGGGGAGTGGTTGTTGGGTATGGAGGTCTGCGGCGGTTGCGGTTGCCCATCAGCTATGAAATATGCGTCAGCTAAGGCAAGCCTCGTGAAACCATTTGCTTGCAGCCTAATGTGAATTTGACTCGTACCCGGTGGAATGACAAGATCAATTTCTTTTGGCACGTCTCCCTGATTCAGCGTGACTCCACCTCCTTCCAACAGAGCACCATCACCCATAATCGTGAGAGAGCCTCCGTTAGAACCATTTTCCATGCCAAACACCGCTGATAGCCTTGTGTAGCCCTTATCGGCGATGTTGTATTCTATCGTGCCGGTGTACCCATCGTGCTGATTGCGTATCCCTCTGAAGTAATATGCTGTGGTCAAGTCCGCTCTTTTCATGCTGAACGACCCGTTTTCCGGATAACCTGTTATTCCAGAGCCCCGCGTTGGTGGGAAGATGTCATTTTGCAAATAATCCGCGCCGGTGACCGTTGCGCTCAGCAACTGCGGTTGTATTTGTTGAGACGCTTGCCCGTCTGCTATGAAATATGCGTCAGCTAGGGCAAGTCGCGTGAAACCATTTGCTTGCAGCCTAATGTGTATTTGTACCATACCTACCGGGATATCCACGTCAATTTGCCTTGACGAATCTCCTTGCCCCAACACAAATCCTGCCAACACTACATAATGATTTCGTGCAATATCCCAACCCATAATCGTGAGAGAGCCTCCGTTAGAACCATTTTCCATGCCAAATACCGCTGATAGCCTTGTGTAGCCCTTATCGGTAATGTTGTATTCTATCGTGCCGGTGTACCCATCGTGCTGATTGCGTATCCCATAATCGTAGTCCACTCCGTCCATGTTGAGCCGCCCGGCACTTGGATGACTTGTTATACCAGACGGTGGCGTTGATGGATGTATATTGTGCTCAAGGTAGACGCGTTCCGAAGCGAGAGCCGAGATTGCAGTAAAAACCAATCCTGTTCCAAATAATGCCAAAGTAAGAGCGAATGCGATTACACGTTTTATCGTACAGTGCTTTTTCAAAATTCATTACCTCCCATAAATGTCGTTGTGTCATTAATCTCTTCCGTTACCGATAGATATTGCTATTGATATTATTCGTTTTACCATCGCAACTACCTCCTGCCCTCTATATTTTGCCTCTACACTAGATGGTAAACACAGAATTGACCTTATGCGTTCTGTTATAATAACAGAACTGACCTTATAGTGCAAGTATATTTTTGCACAGGAGGTCAGATAATGGACTATGTTGAATTAGGCAAGAGAATCAAAGCCGCACGGGTAGCCGCAGGATTCACGCAAGAGAAGCTGGCCGAGATTATTAATCTCTCCAGCGGACATTGCGCCCATGTCGAGCGCGGTACATCAAAAGTGTCGCTGTCGGCGATGGTCGATATTGCCAACGCGCTAAACACGACACCCGACAAGTTATTGGTCGATAGTATCTACAACGCCACTCCGCACTTGATAGTAGAGGCGCAGGCTGTCTTCGCCGACTGCGATCCCGACGAAATGTACATAATCTTGCAAGTAGCAGATATTATTAAGAAGGCTATTAGAATTAGGAAGCTCAAACGCACGGAGTGTGTATAATTGGATACAGGGAGACCAATTACCAATTTGCTTTGAGATTCCCCAAAAAACAATGCGA